>Ga0364887_10120_pt1 | contig 55864 bp, 46 predicted proteins | sample ExccelJu500001D4_4_FD_206924 | JGI IMG/M metagenome (GOLD analysis project Ga0364887, IMG submission 206924) | Enriched cells from Trout Bog Lake Hypolimnion, Wisconsin, USA - BchlTB.July23.5000.01.D4 | ecosystem: Environmental > Aquatic > Freshwater > Lake > Hypolimnion/Profundal zone | place...
TAACCATAGTTCTTTGCACACTATTTTCCATGTGTTTTTATAACTCATTTGCTCAAAGCGGTAGCCCGTTATTTACCGGTGCAATTGGCGTGCAGGCTTATACGTATCGCAACAGCTTTCCAAGTGGGATAATCCCTGTATTGGATTCCGTTAAAGCGCTTGGTATAACTGAAATGGAAGGCCCTAATCCTAAAAATATAAGCGCTGAAGAATTTAAAAAGCTATTAAACGAGCGTGGAATTGCAATGCCGTCTATCGGGGTCGAATATGGGCTTATCAGCAAGGATCCTTACAGTGTAGTTTCTTTAGCCAAAACTTTTGGTGCAACCTTTGTAATGGTAGCCTGGATCCCTCATGGCAACACTTTTACCATTGATGACGCCAAAAAAGCGGTTGACGAATTTAACCGGGAGGGCAAAATATTGAAAGATAATGGCATTACCCTATGCTATCACGACCATGGTTACGAATTTGGCCCTTACGGGGATGGTACGCTGCTGGATTACATTATCCAAAACACCAACCCCGACTATGTTTCTTTTGAAATGGATATCATGTGGACCTTCCATGGCGGTGGCGACCCGGCTAAGCTGCTTTACAAATACCCAACCCGCTGGAAAATGCTGCATTTGAAAGATATCCGCAAAGGCATAGCCAATGACCTTACTGGCGGCACAAGTACCAATAATGATGTTGCATTAGGCACCGGCCAGCTGGATATTCCCGGAATACTGAAAGCAGCTAAATCAATAGGTATACAGCATTATTTTATTGAAGATGAAAGCCCGAACCATGCAGCACAGATCCCGGTTACGATTGCTTATATAAAGGGGTTGACGGAGTAAACAAATTTGCTTTGTTATTATTGATAGCCAGCTATTTCCTCCATATTTGAATCAAAGGCATCTATTATCAATCTTTTTAAAGGATTGTCCTTTTTGATTATCAGAGAGGCATAAATTTTATTGTTAAGATATGGAACAACCTTATGGTGATTTTCTATTGATGAGTCTAAATTATGACACCATTTTTTGAAAGCAATATTTCTGTGTCTTGAAAATCCATCTTCACCGTAGCAAAAATAAACCAGGGTACGGTGATCACTTTTTTTCAAAAAATCACTTATCACCGAGATTATTGTGTCTCTTATTTTCTCATCATACTTATAAGTAAACAAATCGGATGAGTAATGGTCATTCCTGGTAAAACCAAAATTGTAGACGGTGTGTTTATTACTATCTGCATCAATAAGAATCGACTCGAAAAAATAAAGCAAATACTTATACCCATCTACTGAGATAAAAGAATAAGAACAGTCTTGATTTAAAGTTAAATTATAAAGGAGAGACAATTTTGATGCCTTTTAGTGTTGAAAGGCTTTTGCCATTTTTTATGGCATCGACAATTTTTTCCTTATCCTCAATCATTTGGATAATAGGGTTCTTCGATTGTCTGATTTTAGAACTCTTAGTCTTTTTATCAACCTGTTCCATTATTTTTGGTTTGATGTTAATACAAATATACAAAAAAATGATAAATTGGTTTGCACCCTAAGTAAAGAAGGGTGCAATTCAAATTGTCGCCTGTCACCAAGCGTTCCTATGGAACGCAAACATCCGAATTTATTTTTTTCTACCAACCATACGTTCCTATGGAACGTATTTGTATGTTAGGAAATGTTCCATAGGAACATTTGGTTGGTAGAGATATACAAAATCAACCTTTACGTTCCATAGGAACGTTTCGTGCCGGAGCGACAAATTGAATTGCACCCAGTAAAGAATTACTAAAATACCAAATGGCCCATGCCCCAATGTTGGTGTCCGCCAAAAAAATTTGATGAGTGCAAAGCGAGCCTAAAATGGCTGGTTGGAGGTGATTTGCGATGTACCTTGAATCCATTATTCTTTTGCCATCATTTCATAGCATTACACATGCCTGTATTTATTGGATTGACGAGCTGGGTAAAGTGGAGGTTTTTCAATCATGAGTAATTCAAAGAGAGTTTTGAAGTTTTAGAAACCAGAAATGCATCCCCCAATTATTTTATTATCAGTATGTTTTGGAAATATGAAACTTGTTGCTAACTTTACATACCGAACGGTCGGTTTTATTTATACGAAATAATTTATATGGCTAAGATAGCCACAGATACACGTTCCAACATTTTGAGGTCAGCCTTACAACTGTTCCTTCAAAAAGGCTATAAAAATGTTTCGTACCAGGAACTGGTAAAAAAGACCGGTATGTCAAAAGGCGCTATTTATCATTATTTCGCGTCGAAAGAAGAGCTTTTGCTTGCTGTTTTTGATATGTTTTCCGAGAGTAGCAAGCAACCTTCCGCCATAGAGCCAGGGGACCAGGTAAAAGATTACGAGTCTTTCAGAAAATTATATGTTGATATCAAGATAGGACAACTTAATGATTTCAAGGCATTTTTTGAAGCTGAGTTGGTGAATTTCAATTGGGTTTTATTTTGTCTGGAGGCAATAGAGGCCAATGAACAGCTAAGGGTTACTATTGGTGAGATGTCAAAGCTGGAAATAAAGTTCCTTGAAAAATGTTTCCTCGGCCTTCAAAAACATGGAAAGCTTCCAAAAGGCAAAGATCCGGTAATGCTGGCGGAATGTCTTTACTTCATGCTCGAAGGCGCCGGATTAGTTATGTTTTTGATAGAAGATAAAGGAGATGAGGATTTCATACAGTTGTACGATAAAACAATCAACGATTTTTTTAAAATAATTTAAGCTTTCATATCCATGAAAATGACACGAAATATTTTATTAACTGCGATTGCCCTGATGGCTCTTTCAACAGCGGCGAATGCGCAAACTGCAAAAGAAATAGTAACCAAAGCCGAGGATAATATCCGGGGACTGTCTTCTGTAACCGAAATAACCATACAGGTAAAGCGACCCACATGGTCGCGGTCAATGAGTGTAAAGGCCTGGTCAAAGGGGGAACAGTATTCCTTAATGGTAGTTACCGCCCCGGCAAAAGATGCGGGTACTGTTTTTTTAAAGCGGGTTAAAGAAATATGGAACTGGCTTCCGAATATCGAAAGAGTGGTGAAACTGCCACCGTCCATGATGGCCCAAAGCTGGATGGGCACCGATTTTACAAATGATGACCTGGTAAAAGCATCTTCGCGTATTGATGATTACACCCATAAAATTGTTGGAGACAGCGTAATTGAAGGCCGTAAATGCTGGAAGATAGAAATGATCCCCCTGGCCCAGGCTGCCGTGGTTTGGAGTAAAGTTAATATGTGGATTGACCGGAAAGATTATCTTGAGCTGCGCCTCGAATTTTTTGATGAAGACAATAAACTTGTTAATGTGATGCAGGGCTCCGACATCAGGACAATAGGCGGCCGGGTGATGCCTGTAAAACTGGAAATGATCCCGGTACAGAAAAAAGGGCAGGAAACCATCATCACCTACAATAGTGCCACCTTTAATCAGCCCATTAACGTTGATTTTTTCACAACCCAAAATATGAGAAAAGCTAAATGATGTACCTTAAACTGGCATGGCGGAACATGTGGCGTAGCAGGCGGAGAACGCTTATTACGGTTTCATCTATCTTTTTTGCTGTGATTTTTGCAATACTAATGCGTGTAGCAATCGTCGGCATGTTCGATAAGCTGATAGCTGATACCGTAAGCTTATCGAGCGGCTATATCCAGGTTCATCATAGTGGCTACTGGGAGAACAGGTCGGTTGACAGTACGTTTGAAAAAAGTCCGAAACTTGAAGCAATCCTTAATCACGAACGGGAAATTACCGCCTGGACCCCTCGTTTGGAATCCTTTGGGCTGGCATCTTCAGGCGACCGCACGAAAGGCATTGTAGTTGTTGGTATCGATCCAAAAAAAGAAAATTCGGTATCCGGGCTTTCTAAAAAGATAATTTCAGGCAGGTACCTTGCTGAAAATGACAAGGGCATAATACTGGCTGAGGGTCTTGCAGCTTATTTAAAATTGAAAGTAAATGATACCGTTGTATTGATAGGGCAAGGTTACGAGGGTAATATGGCCTCGGGGAAGTATGCTATCAGCGGAATCGCCAAAATCGGTATTCCTGAAATGAATAAAGGAATGGCCTGGTTGCCAATAACCGCAGCGGGGGATTTTTTGAGTACAGGTGCAAGATACACCTCCATAGCAATATTGATAAACAACCAAAACAACCTGGAGGATCTTAAACAAAGCCTCATTAAACAAACTAAAGGCGATGGTTATGAAATATTGAGCTGGAAGGAAATGATCCCTGAACTTGATCAGCTTTTCCAGGCCAAATTGGTACAGAATGAAATAATGTCGGGAGTGCTTTACCTCGTTATTGCTTTTGGGATATTCGGCACTATACTCATGATGCTGAATGAACGCCTGCACGAATTTGGTATTTTGATTGCGATCGGCATGAAAAAGGGCCTTCTTGCTGGCGTGGTAGTTATAGAGATGGTATTGATGTCAGTTGTGGGTGTTGTATTGGGCATGGTTTGCGTATATCCCCTTGTACTTTATTACCACATCCACCCTATAAAACTAACCGGTGACATGGGGAAATCCACTGAACTTTATAATATCGAGCCGGTGATCCAAATGTCTGTCAATATTTCAAATTTCATCCTCCAGGGGTATGTGGTGTTAATGATTGCCGTTGTATTATCACTTTATGCAATATTCAAAATACATAAAATTAAAGCTATTGAAGCCATAAACAGTTAAATAACAAATAATATGCTTTTTAAAATAGCCTGGAGAAATATCTGGAGAAACCACATCCGCAGTGTAGTTGTCATCGCTTCCGTCGCGGTTGGCTTATTTGCAGGCATGTTCATGATGGCTTTTTTTCAGGGTGCTATAAACCAGGAAGTCCAAAGCACCGTTGAAACGCAATTATCGCACATACAGTTTCATAACCCCGCTTTTATCGACGATAAGGATGCAAACTTTACCATTGACAATGGCCAGGCAATAATAAGTGGACTAAAAAGTGATAAAAACGTAAAAGCGGTATCGGGTCGGATAATTACTACAGGGATGATATCATCGTCGTCAACAGCCTCTGGGGTCGAAATACACGGGGTAAATCCCGGAGATGAAAAAAACGTCAGCAGTCTGTCTCATGACATTATTGAAGGTGATTATTTTACAGGGGTAAAGAAAAATGAAATAGTGATAGGGAAAAAGCTTGCCGAAAAACTTGGGGTAAAGTTGCATAATAAATTGGTACTTACTTTTCAGTCAAAAAGTGGCGATCTTACTGCCGGGTCTTTTCGGATAGCAGGTATCTTCCGGTCACCCAATTCTGCCTTCGACGAGGCAATGGTATTTACCCGGTTGGGAGATCTTGCCGATTTATTGGGCACCGGGAATGAACTGCATGAAATTGCCGTTTTATTAAAAGATGGCCAAAAGGTTGAACAGGTTACAAAAACGTATAAAAAGACATATCCTTTATTGCTTGTGCAAACCTGGAAAGAGCTTTCGCCGCAAATGGCCCTGCTCACCGGAATTATGGATCAGATGATGTATATCATTATCGGTATCATATTGCTCGCACTGATGTTTGGCATCATTAATACCATGCTGATGGCAGTGCTTGAGCGGCAACGGGAGTTTGGGATGCTGATGGCCATTGGGATGAATAAGCCGCGGGTGTTTTTAATGATTTTGCTCGAATCTGTCATGCTTACCTGTGCCGGCATTCCAGCCGGAATGCTGCTCGTAATCGGCACGGTTGGTTACCTGGGCAGGCATGGCATCGATTTGTCTTCTATTTCGCAGGCATTGTCACAATATGGTTTCAGCAGTATTATTTATCCGGATCTGCAGCGGTCCATGTTCCTGCCTGTAACATTAATGACAGCATTTACAGCCGTTTTATCGGCCATTTACCCGGCAATAAAAGCCCTCAGATTTAAACCCGCAGAAGCAATACATAAAATTTAACCGCCATGAGTAATATCATCGAATCACACAATCTTTCAAAAGTTTACAACCCGGATACCATCCCTGTTAACGCGGTTAGCGGGGTTAACCTGCAGGTGGAAGAAGGTGAATTTACCGCCCTGGTAGGTCCATCGGGTTCTGGTAAAACTACCTTGCTAAACCTCATCGGCGGTCTGGATTACCCCACAGGTGGCAGTGTGAATATAGAAGGTGTTGATATTACCAAAATGAGCGAAAACAAACTGATCGACTTCCGGCTGAAAAATATCGGCTTTGTTTTTCAGGCTTATAACCTTATACCGGTACTTACTGCAAGCGAGAATGTTGAGTTTGTGATGCTTCTCCAAAAAACTTCCAAACGGGAAAGGGAAAAACGTGCTGTCGAATTGTTAACCGAGGTGGGGTTGAAAGACAAACTCGACAAGCGTCCGTCCGAACTTTCGGGCGGGCAGCAGCAGCGGGTTGCGGTTGCGCGTGCACTGGCATCGAAGCCAAGATTTATCCTGGCTGATGAACCTACTGCTAATCTCGATTCAAAATCAACCGAAAACCTATTGGAGATCATGGCAAAATTAAACATCGAAGATAAAATGACTTTTATCTTTTCCACCCATGATCAGCGCGTAATTGACAAAGCCCGGCGGGTGGTTACCCTGGTTGATGGCAAAATTGTATCCGACGTAAAGCAATGAGTAAAGTTAAAGGAATATTGACTTTACTGGTTTGCCTGCTTTGTTTTCAGCAGGCACATGCACAAAATGATACCACAAAACAGGCAACTGCTGATACGGAAAAGGTTCATAAAGTCACTGTTAACGGCTATGTCAAATACCTTGAACAGGGAAGCTTTGTAGACAATCTTTCCGATTTGAAATTACTTGGCCTTATCCATAACCGGCTTAATTTTAAATACCAGCCGGATGCCCATTTTACTTATCGGCTGGAGGTGCGCAACCGCATTTATTACGGACAGGAAGTGAAAGACTATCCTGGTTTTGCCGGATTGGTAGCCGGACAGGACGGGGTTTTGAACCTGTCACATAACTGGGTTAACCATGGGGGCGTATTATTCAACAGCACCATTGACCGGGCCAGCGCTGAATACATGAGCGGTAAATGGGATATTACATTGGGCAGGCAGCGGATCAACTGGGGTATAAGTACAGTTTGGACGCCTAACGACATTTTTAACACATTCAATTATTTTGATTTTGATTATGAAGAACGACCCGGCAGCGATGCAGCACGCGTACAGTATAATATAAACCCTTCATCGTCTATTGACATCGCAGTAAGCCCCGGCAGAACCAACATGCAAAATATTGGTGCGGTAATGTATCATTTCAATAAATGGGATTATGATTTCCAGTTATTTTCCGGGGTATATCAAAAAAACTTTACTGCCGGTGCCGGATGGGCTGGTAACATTAAGGATGCAGGATTTAAAGGAGAAGTATCTTACTTCGCCTCAAATAAACCCGACAGCGCTTCAGTTGCAGCTTCCCTGTCTGTAGACTATGCTTTTAAAAATGGCATTTATGTAATGGTATCGGGTTTGTACAATAGCCTTGGTAAAGACAGCCTGGTTAATATTACGCAGTTAACAGCATCAACGCTTTCGGCTAAAAATATGTTTCCTTTCAGATATACTTTATTTGCCGAGGCATCTTACTCCTTTTCGCCAATATTCAAAGCCTCGCTTGGCGGCATGTATTCCCTTTCGGGTAACTCCATTATTATATTACCAACCCTTACTTATTCTATTGCCAACAACTGGATGCTTGACCTGATCGGGCAATCTTTTTATTCCCAGCAAAACGGCAACTATCACGCGCTGGGCAACAGTATTTATTTGCGGGTTAAATGGGGCTTTTAACCAATTATTATTCTGATTTTATGCGCTTTTGTCTTGAAAAACAAGGGATTATCGTCATGTAAATGATTTTATGCGCTAAGAAAATTGGCGTTTTTTAGGGCTAAATGCACTTAGCTAATAAGGAAAATTGATATGGAAAGCAAGTAACTGTTCGCTTATCAATTTAATAAATTAAAGAGCTGAAAAAGCGATGTGCTTTTTGCTTAAAATTAGCTTTTAAATATTATAGAAGTGGCGGTAATTGCGGATAGTCCAGGTTTTGAACAAATGAGGTTCGGCTACTTACAAATTTACGAATTTTTACACTGGACAGCAGCCCGAAATCAGCCCCCCCCCCGGCAATTCCATCTCCCGGGCGCTATCTTTTTGCAGAAACCAATCTGACCCTGCTATAAATAAGATCTCTCCGGACGCCTTTTTTCTTTCCTTATTTACGCACCCAATTTACAGTATTATTACGCATATTATTGCGTACTAATACGCTTGTTTGCAGTGTCTTATCACAATAATTTTACTGTCATAATTCCTGGCATTTCCAACATCAGCCTAAACTATTTAAACTGTTCAAAAGCATAATCATTTTCCACTGCATAAAAAGGGGATACTCCGAAAACCTTTAACAGAGTACGACGCGGGAGCCGAAAAGCGGACGAGTAGGCAAAACCAATTAATAATTTACATCATGGATAGCTCAAAAAACGACAAAACACTTCCGGATGGTTATGTGCCTGTTTCAGGCAGCGAAAGGCGGCCATCAAAAACAGCAAAACTATTAGGGCCGGCAGACGATGCGGAAACCTTTAAGGTGACTATTGTGCTGCGCCGCCGCCCCGATGGCGAACCTGTTCCAAACTTTGACTATTATGCCAAAACCCCGCCTGCCCAACGCAAACGCTTACAGTTGGATGAGTTTGCAAAAAAATACGGCGCCGACCCTGATGAAATAAGCAAGGTAACTAAGTTTGCCGAAGCAGCAGGACTGAAAGTTGTTGAAACCCATGCAGCCCGGCGCACGGTTGTAGTTTCGGGTACCGTTGCACAAATGAATAAAGCATTCGCGCTGAAATTAAGCCGTTACGAGCACACCGTTTCACGCAACCCGCAAAGGAACCCGAAACCCCAAACAGAAACATACAGGGGCCGGGATGGTTTTGTATATGTTCCAAAAAGCATTGCGGGATATATTGTTGGGATTTTTGGCTTGGATAACCGCCGAATAACGAAACATGCCGGCCCCGATCCCGTAAACACTGTGCCATTAAGCGTTCAGCAGGTTACTCAGCTCTATAATTTCCCGCTAAATTCAGCTGCCGGGCAAACCATAGCCATCTTATCCGAAGCCGGTTATCTTCCTTCTGATATTAGCAGCACTTTCGGTGGTTCCCCGCCTTCAGTAGTTGATATTACGGTTGACGCGGGCAACAATGGCTCCGCCGATGGTGAAACTACGCAAGATATTTGCATAGCCGCTGCAGCAGCACCCGGTGCCAATATCGCTGTTTATTTTACCACTTATGACCAGGTGGGCTGGGTCGACCTTCTCCATCGTGTAGTCCACCCCAATGTGGGCGACCCGCAGTGTTCTGTTTTATCAACCAGTTTCTATGTTTCAAATGGTGACGAACTAACTGAGCTGATGAATGAAGGGGTAAGCGTTAGCTGGCTCAATGCTGTTACCATGCAGCTTGAGGACGCGGCAGTACAGGGTGTAACATTTTGTACTGTTTCCGGCGATTACGGGGTCGACACAACTTCGTATGGAGGTGCACCATCTGATGGTCACCAGCACGTAACCTACCCGGGCAGCGACCCATGGGCGCTTTGCTGCGGCGGGACAACTATCGGTAATCTTGGCGCTACAGCCCAGGAATGGGTGTGGAACGATAGCTTTACATTTAGCTGTTTCGGAAGCCCTTTTTCCGGATCGGGCGGTACAGGGGGCGGTGTAAGCAGTTATTTCCCAAAACCAAGCTATCAAAATGGCACCGTGATACCGCTTTCATTAAATGGAGGCGGCTCGGGGCGCGGCGTTCCGGATGTTTCTGCAAATTCAAGTCCAAACAGTGGTTACCCCATTACTGTTGGCGGTAATCCATGCGTAGGTAACGGAACCAGTGCCGCGGCACCGCTTTGGGCCGGGCTTATAGCGGTGATAAATGCCGCGCTGGGCCAAAATGTAGGCTTTATAAATCCGTATATTTATCAGTTCGGGTCGGCTATATTCAGGGATATTTTAGGTGCCCCCGGGCCGGTGGATAACGGTCTGAACGGTGTGCCCGGTTATCCGGCAGGACCCGGATGGGATGCCTGTACTGGCCTGGGAAGCCCTGATGGTATGGCGCTGTTAACAGCTTTTCAAACCCCGCTTGCGCCGGCGGTCTATATATCAGGTGGTTATCAAAGTCCGGATATTATCCTTACCAACCTGGTAACCAGCACGCCTGTACCTATAGGCGGCGCACCGGGCGGCCCCTGGGATACCTTATTAAGGCCGAACACAAATTACGGCTTCTCTGCTGTTGTACATAATGACTCTAACGTCCCCGCAAATGATATTGTGGTTACTTTTTGGGCTATCCCAGGCGGTGTAGGTACCAGCGGCTCCATGGTAGGCTCCCCTCAAATGGTGGCAACAATACCTCCTTATAGTTCCGTAAGGGTTGATTCGCCAACGCCGTTTACAAGTGCGCCGCTTGGCGACCACTTGTGCGCAGTGGTCAGCATTTACAGCGCTGCCACCAGGTGTTTGGTTGATGCGGCAACAGCGCTTGAGATCCCAGATCCCGGCCTTCCGGGAACACATGCCTGTTCTGCCTGGAGGAATACGGATTCAGCAATGGTAGCCCCTGGCGCCGGGTTCTCATTTATCCTCGGTTTGGGGGAAGTGCTGACAAGATTGCCGGAACCCGTTCAACTTCAATTTACAAATATTCACGTTCCAGCCAGATGGACCGAAATTGCAAAGGTGAGGGAAATTGAACATATCCTGAATTTTACTGGTGCGATGAATGATTACCCGCTTTACCTCTTACCCGAAATAAAAAGCTATTTCAGACCCGTAAACCTTAAAACCAAAATAGCAGGGATAAAGGGTGGGAAAATTGAAGAACGGGAAGGATGCAGGTGGCATGTTTTGCCAAATGGCAATAAAGAAGCGGTCTCTTTCGAGGTCAAAGGCGAAATACCGTCAAGCGCTAAAAAAGGAGATATCATCCTGGTGAACGCAACAGCCAAATACCCGAAAAACGGTAAACGAGCTGCAAGGACTATCGATTTCCTTGAAGTGATACACATTAAGTGATACCCTGAAATTTGTATCACAAGTTAATATCCGGAAGCTGCCCCGCAAGGGGCAGCTTTTTTTATTTTAAGGTTAACAACAGTCGTTCTTCTATGGCATCGTATTTAGAGCCAGGGTCCACCGCATAATTCCCTCCTCAAGGAGCGAATAGCACGGGCTATCGCTTTTTGATAATATTTCTATCCAACACATTCAAATCAAAATCCTTTGGTGGCCTGATTTTTTTATCCGATTTCATCGGTTCAATAATCTTTCGCTCAGTTAGAAATATTCTATAAATTACTTTTTACTTTCCTGCAAAAGGGACTTTTACAATAACCGTTTCACCCTTTCCTTTGGTATTGGTTATGCTTTGTATTGTCCATAAATCCAACAGATTGTCGCCATCAATAATAGTCCCGCTGTAATCTCCCCACGATGCTCCGTCAGTAGCCCCTTTACCCTCACCAGCGCTTACGATTCCCCTAACAGTTCCCTTAGCGTCTTTTGCCATTCTATAAGCAAATCGCGGGCTGATAAACGAATTTCCGTTTACCTCTTGAAAACCAATTAACACGTCATTATTCTTATTTACCCCGATGGTTGTTTGTATGTAATTGCTTGTGTCGCTTTTAATCAACCCCGTTTGAACTATTGCTCCCGTTTTAGCATTTATTTGATGCCATTGCACAGCAGAACGTCCTTTGCAATTTACCGCTTGTGAAAACCAAATATATCCATTTTGAAGAACCAGGTTTTTAGGGTTTCTATCCCCGCTGGATACTTTTTGAGTTGTTCCTTTTTGTGGAGATTGGGGAGGATAATCAATGTATTTTAAATGATGTGCCTTTCTGGCTACAACCTGGGCAAACGGATTTCCATTTGCGTCTTCCGATACTTTACGAATTACGAATTGGCCCTTTTCAATGTCAAAAAAATACAAATCGTCAATGTCGTCCTGCACAAAAATGGGTTGGCCTAAGCTTCCCTTAAAATGGTAAATAGTGGCTGGTTTGCCTGCTTTAGCATCAGCCGTACGCAAAACAAATGTGTTTTCCTCTCCGCCCGGATAAGAATAAGCAAGCCATTTTTTACTGTAGCCGATACCGCCGCCGTCTACTTCTTCGGTTCTCGAAACAGGGTAAATATTCCATGCACCTGTTGGGTTACCGGTTTCAGAGACTGAAATGTTTACCGGCTTTGTTTTGGCTTTATCATAATACCACCACATATCAAATACAAACACCTTATTGTGAATATCAAAAAGTAACTTTGGGTCAATGCCATTGTTAAAGCACTTTTGGGAAACGCCCTGAACAAATTCACCCTGCTTATTGTAAATCAGTAATCCCCCGTTACTCCCTTCCATAACATAATCACCACCCACAGCAACTTGTGGATCCACCTGTCTGTTTCCATCCATAGAACCATTAAAAACATGGTATCCATTTATTATTGTCGGGTTACCACCTTGTTTGCGTAAAGGGCATTGATTTCCGTTGTTAAAATCTGCTTTGTGAATTGGAGTCACTACTTCGGTTGTTGATGGATACACTGGTCTGTCTTTCATTTGAGCAGAGGTATCTCGTCGCAATAACTTGCCATTTCCGGCATCTCCGATAACGTCCCTAATATGTGGCTTTGAAAAACCTATTAATGAGATCGTTAATAGTAAGCAGGTTAAAAACGCTTGTTTTCTGTAAAATTCCATCTGTGTTTTATTTAAATAAATAATTGGTTTACTTTTTACCTGGTATAGCAAAAGCTTTAACTATCAAAAAAATGATTATTTAAGCTGGTTAAAAGTATATAAATAAATTACAGGGAACCGGGAAAGAGCTGACCGGAGTTCGCGCAAACGTTTGTGCATTTGCAGTTTTTTGGTGTTGTATGAATGTGAAACTTTATTTCTTATACGCTACTCCACAACCACCTTATTTCCACTCTTTCTTCTCACCCATAAAACACCGCCGCCCTTTTCGAGGGCAGCCCAGGTGTAGCCTTCACCGTCAGTGGTTTCTTTTAAAGGTTTATCATTCAGCAGTACAGCGGTTGGCCGGGTTTTTAGTTTGAGTTCTTCGGTGCCGGTATTGTCAAAGGTGCGGTAGTACAGGCGCATCTTATTCGAATCAATTTCTGTAAAATCAACACTGTAGTATTTATGAAAGTGGCCTTTATAGTCCGCTTGCTGAATAACAGAAGTACTGGATAGAATATGATCTTCAACCGGTGCCAGGTCAGGGTAGGTAGCCATGGCACGTAAATAATGCCTTACATAATCACCGTAGCCGTCAGTAAGCCATGGTTCATCAAAGGGGAAACAATTTTTCCCGTCAACATCTACGGTATAGGTGGCCCAGTTAAGTTCGTGGATTGCATTGTCGTAATAGGAGGTGTCGCCGGTTAAACTTCCGTATAATAACTCATCGGCAGCCTGTCTCGAACAATGGCTCTCTCCCGGAACCGGGTACACCGACTGTTCGTTGGTTACAATCACCCCATACTTCTTCCATTTATCATTATTAAAATTAGCATGAACCCAATTGATGATGCTTTTTACCTGCGTTTTCCATTCGGGAAAATACTGCGGATGTTCCATCATATAACGGGCGCAGGTCATGGCGTTGATCTGCGTTTCGCTCCACCAGTCAACATCCTCAAAAAATGGCCCCCATTTATTATTTTTTATAGGATACTTTTTCAGCCAGGCCAGTATTTTATCTGCAGCAGTTTTGTAAGCGGCTGTATGCCCCTTATTAAGCTCAATCAAATCAAAAAACAGTTGAAGGGTGGGTGTCAGGTTAGAGGTATAACAAGCCGTATCTATTGACTTTCCATCGCGGTCATGTAGTTTTAAGTAGGCGGTTTTACCTGTAAATACGTTTACTTTAAATGGCAGCGGCGAGTCATCATAATTCCCGGTTTTTGTGTGAACCGCAAGTGTATTTGCAATTTTTACTGCGGCTTCTAAAAAAAGAGGATCATTTTTTATTTTATAAGCATGTACCAGTTCCAGGCCAAATGATCCTGCCTTATCGGCCTGTGCCACATCTTTGCCATTGCGCATATCTCCATCGTATACTCCCGAATAGATAAAGGTATTGTATGGAAAGGGAATATCGGGCCATTTGCAATTCGCAGGCGACATGCCATGGCTTAAATAATATTCGGCAAGGAAATAAATGTTGTTTTTTACATTTTCATTTCCGGTATAGGCATAATATAGCCGCCAGGAGGACATGGCCATCATAAACTGATCGCCGCCAATACCGCGCGGGTCATCCATTGTCTTGTTCCAAACCTGGTGGTCCATATAATAGGGCAAACCATTAGGGTCCCTGCGCATGTTGATCCAAAAATCCCATACTATTTGCAGGTCATGGTCGTAGGCTATTGCAGGGTCGGCATTAAACCAGGGTATAATATTCCCGCTCTTATCAGTTTGAATAGGGTGGTATATCAGCATTTCAGCTTGCTGGGCCAATAAATTGGAGGTGCTAATGGCGAAAAATAAGAGACCCAAAAATATTTTTTTGATCATAAGTATAATCAGTAAGGTGTTCAATAATTGGTGTCCGGCTACGGATAGCTGGTTAATTTAGCAATAAATTTATAAAATATAATAGTATAAAAGGAAAAGGGTGCAATTCAAATTGTCGCTCGTATAGTTTACTCACCCCGACTACTCCGCCTATTGGCGGATGGTCGACCCTCTATGCAAACCATAAAGAGGGTAAAAAGGAAAAAAGATTCTTCCCAAACCCTCTTTGCCGATTTCGGCAGAGAGGGTCGAACAGCGAAGCGCATTCGGGGTGAGTAAACTCGCCGACATACAATGGCTGTAATATCCACCTTCTCCTTCCTCTTTTACGCGCCGAATTTACAGTACATCTACCCGCCTGATCGCGTAGTAATACGCTTGTCGTCTGATAGATAAGGATCTAATTTTACGCTCATAAAAATCATTGATCTACCAATTACAGATCTTAAATCTTAAACAAAATGAAAAACGAAAAACCAAACGAGGTAGTTGTGAAACTATCAAAAAGTGCGGGCATCACCGATGCCGGCAACCTCCACGTTTATGTTGTAAACTCTGGAGGTAAAATTGTAGAAACAGCACCTTTTAAAGGCGATGAAGCTGTTTTGTCAACGTCAAAAGCATCGCTTGACGGGAAAAGTAAAGTGTATGTTGCGCAGGCTCTGCCGGCCGGGATGCGGGGCAGCAAGAAAAATGAACGCACCCTGCTAAAAATGAAGGCCTATGAAGTGGTAAAAAACTTTAACGGAAACAATCTTAGCATAAGCCGTTTACCTTCTGTAGTAACTAACCCGTATCAATTTTACAACTGCCTTATCACCGGCCACGTAAACAAGAATTTCATTATCGACGGGCAGTCCGTAAATCTGCCATTATGTGATTTACGGGTTTATATTTGCGAAGTGGAAACCGAATTGCGGTGGCCATACATCCCCATCTATTACCGTCAGATCCCGGATTGGGTGATCTCGGAAATTGCACAGAAAATTGTGAACCTGCCGCCTGATCCTATAGGTCCGGTAAGTGGTACTAAAATAAATTTACCGTTAAGGTCATTAACTGCGAAACGTTCCCTGCAAACTGCATCAAAATCACAGACTGTTAATTTACCGCAGAATGTGATGAGTAATTTGATGTCAGGTTCGGTTGATGTGATCAGGCAGACGATGGTTGACTATCATGACCTGTTGTATCCGTATTTCTGCTACTGGCCTATTTACTGGCCTTATATTTACACCTATGACGAGCAAACCATGGTAACTACGGATTGCAACGGGCATTTTGAAATGTGGGAAAATACCTTCAGCGAAGACGGGCCATTAAACATTTATATTTATATAGAAGCCAAAATCAACGGACAGTGGGTTACTGTTTATAGCCCGCCATTGCCATGCAACACCTGGTGGAACTATGCCTGCAATACGGACATAAATATTACATTAACGGATTCGCGCTTAGAGCCATGTAATTGCGGTGTTGACGGACCCGCTGACGCAGTTTGGTTCCGTTCAATTGGCTGGTATGCCTCGGCTTTGCATATTGAACAAAATATCGCCAATACAGTGAATATACAAGGTGTAAATATGCTTAACGTGGGTTGTTCCGATATTTTGGGTACGCCTATCAGCCCATTTGGCAGCGGGCTCGATTTTAAACTGTTTTGTGGTGCAGACATTTTCAATGCCGGGGTTACACACTACCGCTGGAAACATACCATGATAGCGGATGCAAATCTTAACCCGATTCCGGTTGGTTTCCAGGTAACTACCATTATACCAGGATCCGTGAGCAGGCCTTACCTCGTAAAACTATCAGCCACTCATTACGAAACCCACTATGCACCATTGGGGGCGGTTGGTATAGCGCCGGATATAGCCTACCATATCCCGCATCAAAATATTGCAAGCGAAACACTTATACCTGCTGTAGATCAGGCTTTAAGCCCAACCTGGGAAGATATATTTTTCGACAGCGCATATATTGACAGTCATTCGTTAACCGACGGGTTATACCGTTTTGACCTCGAATTGTTAAGCCAGGATGCTGCGGGACATTTCCATGTAGTGTCTGTAGCCAGACCTACTTTCCAGGTTTCAGAGGCAAATGCTATTTTGAATAGCCAGGATGCACCAAACAATTACCTGATTCCTCAAAACCCTCTTTTGAACGCGAGCAGCTTAAGCTTTAATGTGCGGGTTGATAATGCGCCTTGTGTAGCCAATATTCATGACGCTATGCTGGTTGAAACAAACGCCTTATCCGGCCCATGCGGATTTATCAAATACGATAATACCGGGCAGCATGTTGATATTAGTTTTGAGGCATCGCATCCGCGCAATTTTGCCACATTTAGTTTTGCCGTTATAAAAGGTAATAACACCCAGCCAACGGGTATTAATCCAAATGGTTATGTAGTATCGGGTGTCGGAGGTTTTGCCGAGGCCGGCGGTATATTCAGCGCCGACTTCACAGTGGAGAGTTTACTGAATGGCTGTCCGGGTCAGGCGGCGTTTTCCGAAAACCTGCATGTAGCCGCATTGGCAACGGATGGTTCAAACAGGTTATATGCATTTGATTATTTTGATACGGCTACCAGTACCAGTTACAATTATGATGCTTATGACGTAAATGCTTTTGCATTGAGTAATACCTAAAGCCAATTTAAAAAATCACTTTTTGGCCGAGGCCAAAAAGTGATTTGATATCTATGTATGAGCAGGGTTTGCGTTCCCGGTTAAAATCCGGGGCGCATTTTTTATGAATTCAATTTACGAGTTCAATAGACGATACTCTGCAAGAAACTAATCTTTTAACTCTAACCTCTTCTATTTAAAACTTAAGTTCTTTTTTGCCGAAACGTCAGTTGCAGCTTCTTTCCGACTTCCGGACTTTACTGACTTTCGGACTAACCTCTAACCTCAATCCAAATCAAGGTTAAACTTATTCTTCAGCTCAACCAGCGCGGGGTTTCTTGCCGCCATGTGCTGAAATTTTTCGGTAGCAGTATAGGGTTTTTTAACGACAGCTTTTTCGTCAACACGGACGCTTACTTCAATATCAAAATTCCTCAAAGCGAGCCTTAAATGATTGAGCAGGTTCGGACGCTCCTCCCTGAAATAATTTTCCTGCACCTTATTTTCAACAATAACCTCATAGGTGTCAGGGGCGATCAATTTTGGGGGGCTGGTTATAAAAATCGTAAGAGCATTTTTTTTACCGTCTGATTTTAATCTTGCCGCAAAATCGCTCCAGCATTGTAAAAACTGGTCGTTTGTATAGGCGTCTCTGGCGTCCCCTTTCATATAAGGGTCCTCTTCCACCAGTATTTCCTCCTTGGTTTTGCTTACATCTTTTAAAGAAGGGATCTTTACGGATGTTGACGATGCATGCAGATTGGGGATAAATACCCTTGGTTTTTCGGCAACAACCTCTGGTTTAACAGCCACTGATTGCCGATCATTTGCCTGGGTTTTTGCGGTTTGATATGGCACCTGCGGATCACTGACCACAGACATTTCGCTTGTTTTTTGCGCTTTTTCAGTGGCTATCCCTGGGGTATCAGGTTTTTTTTTTAGTTCCCCGCCATTGGCGGGAATTGAAGCGAGGTTAAAAACCGACTGCAAGTGGCACATCTTGAGCAATGCCAGCTCTACCTGGAGCCGCTGGTTTTTACTCTGCTTATAACTCAAATCGCATTGATTGGCGATATTCAACGCCGAAAGCAAAAAAGAAACACTGGAAGCCTGTGACTGCTGTAAATATTTGGCTTTTATGCCTTCGCTAACTTCGAGTAATTTTAAGGTTGCCTGGTCCTTACTTACCAGCAGATTGCGGAAATGCTCCGAAAGGCCGCTTATAAAATGCGCGCCGTCAAAGCCCCGGGTTAATATTTCATCAAACAGCAATAAAGTTTTGGCGCTGTCTTCAGTCAGCAAACTGCCCGTTATATTAAAATAATAATCGTAATCCAGTATGTTCAGGTTATCAATTACCGAACTATAGGTAACGTTGCCCCCCGAAAAACTAACGATCTGGTCGAACATTGACAGCGCATCACGCAGGCCGCCGTCGGCTTTCTGGGCAATGATATGCAGTCCGTCCGGTTCAAAGCTGATGCTTTCCTTTTGTGCGATGGATGCCAGGTGCGAGGCCATATCATCCACCCTGATGCGGTTAAAATCAAAAATCTGGCAGCGTGAAAGTATGGTTGGCAGTATTTTATGTTTTTCGGTAGTGGCTAATATAAAAATGGCGTAATGCGGCGGTTCTTCCAGCGTTTTTAAAAACGCATTGAATGCTGCCTGCGACAGCATGTGAACTTCGTCGATGATATAGATCTTATAACGAACGGCCTGGGGCGGGATACGCACCTGTTCGATCAGGCTGCGGATATCGTCGACCGAGTTATTGGAAGCCGCATCCAGTTCATGTACGTTAAATGAGTTACCGGTTTGGAACGACTGGCAGGAGGCGCAAACCCCGCAGGCCTCGCCGTTTGGCAGTAAGTTTTCGCAGTTAATGGTTTTGGCAAGGATCCGTGCACAGGTAGTTTTGCCCACGCCGCGCGGACCGCAGAATAAAAATGCCTGCGCCAGCTGATTATTTTTAATGGCGTTTTTTAGCGTATTGGTGATATGCTGCTGACCTACAACACTTTCAAAAGTAGCCGGGCGGTATTTGCGTGCCGAAACAATAAAATTATCCACAGCCACTAAGGTAATAACAAAATGGCTTAGTTAAAAGTGATGTTTATAATTAGGTTGAACTGCTATCGTGGTTTGGGTTTAAATATTTAGATTTGTATGAAAAGAATTTTGAATTATGCAATTATCGGACCTGGATTTAACAAAGACATATACTTACGCCGATTATTTAAAATGGACGTTTGATGAACGGCTGGAATTGATTAAAGGGAAGATCTTTAAAATGAGCCCCGCCCCAAGTTCAGGACATCAATCAATTTCCGCGGCGGTATTTTCTGAGTTATACAATCACCTGAAAGGTAAGCCATGCAAAGTCTTTTTCGCGCCGTTTGATGTACGCCTGACAAGGCGCTCAATTGATGATAAAGATATTATAACAGTAGTACAGCCTGATATTTGTGTAATTTGCGATTTAAAAAAAATTGATACTAAGGGCTGTATTGGCTCGCCCGATATTGTAGTTGAAATATTGTCGCCCGGCAATAATAAAAAAGAACTGCAAAATAAATTTGAGGTTTATCAGGAAGCAGGAGTCAAAGAATACTGGATTATTCATCCGGTGGAAAATACCTTTTTACAATACACCCTTATTGACGGTTATTTTCGGCCATCCATTTTGTTAACCTTTGGCGATGAGGTCACCACTCCGATACTTCCGGGTTTTGTTATGAATTTGGACGAATTGTTTGCTGAAGGGAACGTTTAATCACAAATTAAAGTAAATATAAAAAAAGGATCAGTCATCATCATCCGGTAAATGGTCATCATCATCCGGGTCAAAAATATCATTATCCAATTCCATTTCATGAAGATCATTCCGGTCTTCGGCCATATCTTCAAAATCCTCGTCATCTATATCCGACCAATCACCATCGCCGTCTTCTGCATCGTCGTCATCGCCCGGCATTGACATGGTTATGGTTGCCAAATCGACATTTTCTGAAGTACTGGATGTCTTAAACATATGCGTATATAGATATTCGAATTTAGTTGAAAAAATTGAACTAAAAATCAGACTTACGAAGTAATTAAACGGCAAAGCCCTCAATGAGACCTTTGAAAACAAACAACTCCGAATTAAACTTCGTAACTCTCGGAGGATTCTGCTCTGGGACTTCCGTTGCTACCCCAAAAACGCCATATCTTCCTCGGTTAAAGAAACATCTGCTGCTTTCATGTTTTCTTCAAAATGCTTTAGCGACGATGTTCCCGGAATCGGCAAGATCCATGGCGAGCGGTGCAGCAGCCAGGCAATATTTGCCTGAACTTCGCTTATGCCATATTTCTTTGCGATCTCAGCTATGCGGATGTCTTTTTTGGGCATGGACATGAATAACGAAAAATACGGTACCAGAGGTATGCCATTTGCTTCGCAAATACCCAGCACTTCAGCACCGCCATTGGTATCGCCATAATGGCTTTTCATTGAATTGCGCTGGGCATGGCCATACATGTTTTCTACCGTGGCTATAGGCCCCATCTTTATGGCGGTTTCCAGTTGGTCACGGCTAACATTGCTGACGCCCACATGCAGTATCTTTCCTTCCTGCTGCATTTGAAACATAGCCTCCATTGATTCTTCGAAATCCCCAACACCCGGCATTACCCTGAAGTGCACCAATGTTATCTGCTCCAACTTAAGTGTACGCAGGTTGTTTTCAATGCTGCTTCGCAAATTTTCGGGCGTGTTGTACGGGATCCAGCTTTTATCCGGTTTACGGGCGGCACCTACTTTGGTGCAGATTACCAAGTCGGCAGGGTAGGGGTGCAAGGCTTCCGCAATCAGTCGGTTGGTTACATCTTCGCCGTAATAATCAGCAGTATCTAAAAAATTAACGCCGCTTTTAATAGCCTGCTTCAAAATTTGCAAAGCTTCGGGCCTGTTTGGCGGTTCGCCGTATATGCCTTCGCCGGTAAGGCGCATGGTGCCGTAGCCCAGGCGGTTAACAGTTAAGGGGTGGCTGCTTTTGGCAGCGATGGTGATTGTTTTTGGGGTATTCATTATTTGTTTATAGTTAGACAAAGCGAAATTAGACATTGTTTTGTCAATTAAGTGCCAGTTTTATACGGATTTTCCTTTTTCGCGCCAGGGATAGCAGCGGATACCGGCCTTGTGGCTAAGGCCTGCAGGCGTATGAGCGGATAGCCCGCCCGGGCGCCCAAATTATCTTAAAACCAATTAACACACCTATACAAAAAACAATAAACAACGTAAATACAGATAATAATATCCTTACAAAAACCGTCGCATAAACACGTTACTTATTGTTGATAACACCAACAAGGGCGAAAGTTCTATATAAGTTCTTTATTTGAAAGAGATTTTCTACAAAAGATATACACTTTTTCACAAAAATTTCTATCTTTGCAGCCCCGTAATAGCGGGTAATTTATTAAAAATCAAAGTATAACAATGCAACAGTACGAAATCGTGATCGTTCTAACCCCGTTGTTGTCAGTTGAAGTTGCTGCCGAGGCTAATGCCAAATTCAGCAAAATCCTTACTGATAACGGAGCCGAAATTGTCCAGGAGGATAATTGGGGTTTGAGAAAACTTGCGTACCCTATTCAAAAAAAGACTACAGGGTACTATCACTTAACTGAATTCAGAGCTCCGGGTGATTTAATTAACAAACTGGAAGTGGAATTAAGGCGCGATGAGCGTGTTTTACGTTTCCTCACTATCGCTTTGGATAAACATGCCATCGCTTACAATGAGAAAAAACGTAGCGGCGCATTCAACCAAAAGAAACCAGTTAAAACAGAGGAGGCTGCAAACTAATGGCAAACGACCAAATTAAATACGTTACAGCCCCCAAAGTGGAGGATACACGTAAAAAATACTGCCGTTTTAAAAAGAACGGAATTAAGTATATCGATTATAAAGACGCAAACTTTTTATTGAAGTTTATTAACGACCAGGGTAAAGTATTACCACGCCGTTTAACAGGTACTTCCTTAAAATTTCAGCGTAAAGTGGCTCAGGCTGTTAAGCGTGCACGTCACATCGGTTTATTACCTTATGTTACAGACTCATTAAAATAATCAGGAGGTAAAGAAAATGGAAGTTATTTTAAAACAAGACGTTAAACACCTCGGCGATAAAGACGATGTAGTAAAGGTAAAGCCAGGTTATGGCCGTAACTACCTTATCCCTAAGGGTTACGCTATCCAGGCTACAGAATCAGCACGTAAAGTACTGGCTGAAAACCTGAAACAAGCGCAATTTAAACAAGAAAAGATCCGCAAGGACGCTGATGCTATTGCTGCCCGTTTGGAAGGTGTAAAACTGACCATTGGCGCTAAAGCCGGCGAAACCGGTAAAATATTCGGTGCTATCAACACAATTCAGATTGCTGACGCTTTGAAAAAAGAAGGCTTTGAAGTTGACCGCCGCCGTATTACTTTTGATCAGGAACCAAAATTTGTTGGTGATTACATCGCAAATGTAAATCTGCACAAAGAAGTAAAGGTTCAGGTTCCTTTCTCGGTAGTAGCTGAGTAATTTCGGATTTCGGACTTTCAATTTCGGAGGTCAGAAGACCCAAAAAGGAATAATAAATATAAATACAAAAGGTGTTTTGCATTGCAAAACACCTTTTGTATTTTTGGACGATTACCAGGGATATTGGATAAATTATTGAACTTGAATTATTAAAAATTTTACTTTAAACTTTATCATTATGAAAAAAACGCTACTGTCACTCGTATTTTTAATTAGTGCAACATTTTGTGTTTATGCTCAAAGCGATGACTCAGCGCCAAAAGTAAGCGTTGGTTTTAGCGTTGGTGCAACAACCGGTGCCCATCAGGGTGCATTCCCCATTGCAAGCGGGCTCCATGTTAAGCTTGAATACCCTATCAGCGATAATCAGCTAAGCCTTATGCTAACTGCTGGCTATACAGGTTATGTATCAAGCAATGGTTATTCTACAGGTTATAGCACCAATGGCGGCAGTTATACCAACGGGGATATTGCTTCTTTTGCACCAGTTGAAGCAGGGGTAAGGTTTTATGTTTTAAATAAGTTATTTGTACAGGCCGATGCCGGTGCATCATTTAATCTCAACTCCACTTCAACGGATTATACCAATCAAAAGGTAGCATTAATTGTTTCTCCAAGCGCAGGTTATGCAATTCCTTTCGGTAGTTCAAAATTTGGCCTCGATTTAAGTTTAGGCTATGAGGCCCGGATTGAACCCGCCGCAGGTGTCAACCTAAATAGCGGTTATGCAATGGGAAGCTACAACCAGGTGGTTTTCCGGTTGGCGTTTAAAGTTGGCTTATAAAATATTTACAATTTATAAAATGGCCCGGTATGTTTATGCCGGGCTATTTTTTTTAGAAGTTTTTAAACCGCCGATGAATTTTATACCTTTAAAAAAATGAAAACTACCCGGAATAAAAAGCAAGCCATTGACAGAAAAGCAGAAAAGTGAATAGTCGGTTTTGAGAATCAATTTAGTTTTTAAAATCATCGAATTTTAAAATCGCAATTTCGATGTTGAAAAAGCGTTTATCAAGCTTAACTAATACTATTACTTTTTCAAAAAATAAAACTTAATTACCATGAAGAAAATATTAATACTGATTTCAATTTTATCGGGGGCAATTTACAGCGCTTCTGCTCAGTATTATTATAACAATAATGCCCCGGCTCCAAAAATTGGGCTTGTCTTAAGCTCCGGCGTGGCAGTGGGGGCTGCTTCCGGCGCTTACCCTGATGGGAATGGAATCGGTCTCAGGATGGAATTACCTTTTAAACGCTCTCCGGTAAGTGTAGTGCTATCAGCTGGTTATACTTTTTATTTATCCCAGGGAAGCTACTCGTCTGATTATTATTCCAATTCCGATTATGGCTATTCAAACTATTATAGTTCTGTTGCATCCTTTATACCTGTTGAAGCCGGTATAAAAATATATGTTATCCATAAATTTTTTATTGAAGGGGATGCAGGTGTTTCGTTTAATGTCAATTCCCCCTCTTCTGATTATACCGGTCAGGCGACAGCATTTGTGTACTCGCCTGGCGCAGGTTATTCATTTCCTTTAGACAATAACAACAAATCTAATATAGATATAAGCTTAATTTATGAGAACAGGCTTGAACCAGGCGGTGGTTACAGCCAGGTTGCATTACGGGGTGTATGGAATTTTAATTTATAGATCAACTTTTTCAATTGAAAACTTTCAGGGTAAAAAAAACTGCGCCAAAGCGGGAATCGGGTGCGCGAAATTCAAAAGGCATTTTTAAAGGGGGCATTTTCAGACTTATATTTCGTGTGTTGAAGCTCGTCTTTATTGTTTTTGTGGCTGGCAGCCTAATACTTGTTCTGCTTTTCCGTTTTGTCAATCCGCCGATAACTTTCCTGATGATCCAGCGTGGTTTTGAACGAAGGGCCGATGGCAAAGAATGGAAGATTGACAAACAATGGAAAAGTTTTGATGAAATAGCCGATCCGATGAAACGGGCAGCCGTTGCCGCGGAGGACCAAACCTTTTTAGAAAATCACGGTTTCGACTTCAACGCTATGGAAAAGGCGTACAAAAAGAACGAGAGAAGCAAAAAACTCATTGGCGGCAGCACGATATCACAGCAAACGGCTAAAAATGTATTTCTTTGGCCCGGAAGGTCATTTGTCAGGAAAGGATTTGAAGCCTGGTTTACCCTGCTGATGGAAGTTTTTTGGGGTAAAAAACGGATTATGGAAGTGTATTTGAACGTGATAGAAATGGGCGATGGTATTTACGGAGTCGAAGCAGCGTCGCAGGCTTACTTTCATAAATCGGCACATGATCTTAACAACTACCAGGCTGCGGCAATTGCTTCAGTATGGCCCAGCCCTTTAAAGTATTCAGTAACAGATCCAAGCGACTATGTGCGGCACCGGCAATACCTTATAAGGAAAAATATGAGAAGATTGGGGCCGCTGGATTTTTAGCCCCCCGGCCCCCTGAAGGGGGGAGTATGATTACGGATTAAAAAAAGTTGTTAAATTTTTCAACGTTTAAAAAAAAAGAATTTGGGATCGATAAATGAAATGTGGGTTTTTCATGGTGAAGGCGGCCGATTTAGCAGTGGGGTTTTTACTGATTTGGCATTGGGTGAAGAATGGATAAAAAACAATAAGTTAACGGGTATTTTAAGCAAGTACCCAATTAATATTGGCGTTTATGATTGGGCAGTTGAGAATGGTCTTTTCGAGGTAAAAAAAGATAGTGAAACGAGTTCTCAATTTATTCAAAAATTCACAAGTGCATCTCAGGAACATTACCACTTCGAATCTGGAGAAAGAGATCATCAGGATTAAAACAGCCCGTTGTTTATGTCTCCAGATAGCTTCATAGTTGACGGTTCATGAGAATATTACTTCACTTACCCCCGTTGTCTGTGTCCCCACAGACAACTTACTGAACGATATGTCGGCTATATCTGCATTGTAGGTGACTTGTCGCTTGACTACCTGTCTCGTGAGGTCCCGATCCGCAATTGGGCGGACGGGATGACAGAGGTGGTGAAATTATTTATATTTCCAATGTCTCGATTTCTTTTCGGCTATCTGCTCAATAGCAGCCTGCATGCGTTTCTGGCGGGTGGCATCGGTTTTAGCATCTACTATCCATTCCAGGTATTCCCGTTTATGGGAAGGGCTGAATTTTTCGTAAACTTCAAGTGCTTTTGGATTTGCAGCTAACAGGTCAGCAAAATCAACGGGCATTTCAATGGGAGCTTTGGGCGTTGTTTCTTTTTTTATCGCAGGCGTTTTATTTTCGGCTTTGTTTAATTCAATTGCCTGCTTTATGAAATCAATTAATATTTCATCGGGAGGGAGATCACTCAAGCTGGAGATCTTTCCAAAACTTCCAGCGGTACCATCTTCCTCCTTTATTAATTTACCAGGATCATTCAATTGTTTTTGCTTCCAGAACCCAAAACCCATATGCTCCTTAAAAGAGGCCATCTGACAAACCGACCCGTTATAATCAAAAAATGGAAAACCCCATTTAATGGTTTCGGTCAACAAAGGGGATACTGAGTGTACCAGTTGCCGTAAATGTTTTAAAATTGGTTGTGCAAACGGGGCGGCTTTTTCAATATAAGCATCCACCCGGGGATCGTATTGTTCCATAGCCTAAAAATAAAAAAAATCTTTAAGTTATTTTTTTGCACTTTTTATAGACCAGCCGCCAACCAATGACTAATGACCAGTGACCAATGAACCGAAAAGCTGCATATGCCAGCTATCCTTAAAAGGTACTTCCCATTTTGTTTCCAGCTCCTTTAAGGTTTGCACCATGTTATTAAATACAATGGTATCGGTGTTGATGCTGCCTTGTTTCAGCATGGCTTCAAAATCATGGCGGGGGGCCGAAAGTACTTCTTCACCTTCGCGGTAAGCAAGGTTAAAGCGGTCGAGCAGCCTGATATTAAACTGCTCCTCAATCTGTTTTATAAAGTTAACCGACTTATCAATAGAGCAGCCGCTGGCGCCTGCCTGGCTTTCGTCTACAGTTAAAATTAAAAAACGGTGATACCTTATTTCGCCTTTTGCATTTAGCTCGTTGGCGTGGGCTGTCCAACCAGCTGTAAAATAATCCAGCTGAATTTGTATCTGCTGTACCTCCCTGTCAGTCAGCTTTCTGTCCGACTGATAAACCCAAACCCGTGAATTTTCTGAAAATTGCATACGCAAAGCTATGCATTTTATTAACTTCGGGTTTAATTTTGTTGTCATGTTTAGATCGGTTCGTTCGGGGATAAAACAAACGCTTCTTTTTGCAGCTATTTTTTTGGCAGTATCAGTTAGCTATTGCTTTAAATATAGTTTTAACGAACAGGATTGGCTCATATGGACAAACAAGTGCCTATTGGAAACCTACGATCCATCGGGCGATGCAAAATTAAAAAAATGGGAGCTTACAGTCACCAGCGATAATTTCATTCGCTTTCGAAAAACATACGCGAAAGGGAAACAGGAATATTACTCGTTCAATTTGCGCCAGCTTAATGACATGGATTATCTCGGGAACACCAACACAGGCACTCTGCAATTTAAAACTGTAGCTGATGATATAATCGTGCAAACCAAAAACGACCGGAAGGGCGATGTCGATTCAATGACGACTGTCCTCAACGTCCCGGTTAAAAATATGGAGCCCGAGCGGTTGGACAGTTTGCACCAGGCCATGGATTATTTTAAAGGAAAAGGCCTGTGACGATGCGACCTTCAATTTTTATATTCCTATTCTTTATATTCCAATCTGCGTATAGCCAAACTCTAAGTAAAAAATATGTTGATGACTGGATTACAAAATGTGATAAAAAAATAGAAATTAGAGATATAACACTATATGTAATAGATGGTAAGCCATTTTATTCGCCAGATGATAAAACTAAAATAGATAGTGTATTAAAAGAATGGCCAAATGACAGATTATTAGATATCGATTTTTTTAAAATTGATTCTTTAGGCTATGAACATCCACACGCTATTTTTGCCATCGTTGAAAGTAAAGGAAGCCAATCTGCCAGGCAAAAAAGGAAATTGCTCAAAAAGGCTATATCAAAATACGATCAATCACAGCTCCATTTTGATCATATTCCACATGATTCAAAAGATCCGGTACTTTTAATAAACGGTCGGGAGGTTTTTTACGCTGACTGTTACAACAAATTATTGAAGCTACAGCGACGCGATATTTATGCTATAAGTGTCTGCATGCATCATGTCCCAGAAGAGTACTATGGGAAAAATGCAAAAAACGGATTAATTCAGATATGGACTTACTTCGACAAAAATGGTTTATAACCCGTTCGCCCTTACAGTGATCTCCGCTATATCCAGCACCTGTATTTCCTGTTCTTTATCCGCCAATTTTACTCCGTCGCTCAACATAGTCATGCAGAAGGGGCAGGCAGCTGCAACTACGGTAGCTTTCGCTTCCAGCACATCGCTCATACGTTCCACATTGATCTCTTTTTTGCCTTTTTCGGGTTCTTTAAACATTTGTCCGCCGCCGGCGCCGCAACACAAGCCGTTTGATTTGCAGCGTTTCATTTCCACCAGGTCGGCATCTAAAATTTCAAGTGCTTTTCGCGGGGCTTCATAAACATTGTTACCGCGACCCAGATAACAAGGGTCGTGATAGGTGATGCGCTTGCCTTTAAAGCTTTCGCCGCCTTCGGCTTTTAGTTTGCCGTCATCAATCAACTGTTGGATCAGTTCTGAGTGGTGGATCACCTCATAATTGCCGCCTAAATCCGGATACTCGTTTTTAAGCGTATTAAAACAATGCGGACAGCCGGTAACTATCTTTTTAATCTGATAGGCATCCAGCACCTGAATATTCGCCATGGCCTGCATCTGGAACAAAAACTCGTTCCCCGCCCGTTTGGCAGGATCGCCGGTGCAGCTTTCTTCCGTTCCAAGCACAGCAAAGCTGATACCCACATGGTTGAGTATTTTACAAATATCGCGCGTTATTTTTTGCGCCCGCTCATCAAAACTGCCTGCACATCCTACCCAAAACAATATTTCGGGTTGTTTTCCTTCGGCAGCCATTTCGGCCATGGTGGGTACAATTATTTCGGATTTCGGATGTTCCATTTTTCGCAAGTGTTTATTTTTAAGGGTACTCAAGAGGGCTTCGCCGTTTCGGATTTATTTTTATTTCGAATTTTGGTCTATAGGACTCCTTCGAAGATGTTAGATTTCTTATTTGTTTTCCACTTCGACATTTTGAATTCGAAATTCATTATTCGATATTAAAAACTGCAAACTGCTACTGCATACTGCCAACTACTAACCCTTCCAATTCAGCCTGTCGGCATTACTATACTTCCAGGGTGCGCCGTTGTTTTCTACATTGCCAAACATGGTGTTCAGGCTGGCCGGAGCCTGCGATTCTTCCATTACAATATATTGGCGCATCTCCATTATAATTTCAAGCGGGTTAATGTTTACCGGGCAGGCATCTGTACAGGCATTGCAGGTCGTGCAGGCCCAAAGCTCCTCGCGGCTGATATAATCATCCAGCAGAGTTTTGCCATCCTGGTGGTCTTTCCCATGCTTATCCAGGTTGTTGCCCACTTCAGTGATCCGGTCGCGGGTATCCATCATTATCTTTCGCGGCGACAATAATTTACCGGTTTGGTTAGCCGGGCAAACCGAGGTACACCTGCCGCATTCGGTACAGGTATAAGCCTCCATCAGGTTTTTCCAGGTAAGATCGGTTACATCCTTTGCCCCGAAGCGGCCGGGTTCGCCTGTGTTTTCAGGTACAAACGAAGGATCGAGCATAGCTTTCACCTCGCTGGTCACGGATGCCATATTTGTAAACTCTCCTTTTGGTTTCAAATTGGAATAATACGTATTCGGGAATGCCAGCAGGATATGGAAATGCTTAGAATAGGGGACATAATTTAAAAAGAACAAGATCCCTGTAATATGGAACCACCAGCAAAATCTTTCAATAAACTCCAGTGAAGTGGCGCTATCAGGCAGCAAAGGACTGATAAATGAACTTATCGGAAAACTGCCCGCTTTTATATAATGCCCGATGTTTAGGAGCTGTAATTTATGGTCTGCCGCGTTCATGGTTAAAAACGCGGTCATTAACAGTATTTCGGTAATCAGGATATAGTTTGCATCGGAACGGGGCCATTCAGTCATCTCAACGCCGCTAAAACGCTTTAAACGGGCAACGTTTCTTCGTGCAAGGAAAACAACACAGGCTACAAGCACCAGTACGGCCAATATTTCAAATCCGCCGATCAGCAGGTCATACAATCCACCCAATGGCCTCGAAAAAATCCGGTGTGTTCCGAATACGCCATCGAGCAGGATCTCCATCACTTCGAGGTTGATGATGATAAAACCAACGTAAATAAAAAAGTGCATCACCGCAGCAAGCGGACGCTTCACCATTTTGGTTTGCCCAAGAGCAATTTTTGCCATGGTTTTCCAGCGGAGGGCAGGGTTATCGGAACGGTCCGTATCCTTTCCTAACAAGATATTCCGCCGTATTTTGCCAACGTTTTTGCTGAACAAGTAAATTGCCGCAGCCAGGATGATAATAAACAGGATTTGTGGAATCATTATGCGTGCATAGTAATTTTTTCAAAGTTAGTTTTTAAGTTCAATTGTCAAAATGATATTGGTTGAATAAGTTTATTATGTGAGCAGTTGATTGAGTTATTAGTAGTCGAAAATTAAATTTCTCGTTCAAATTCAGGCTGTTGAAAGGTTTTTTCAAAAAAAATTAAGGTAAGATAAAAAAAACGCTACATTTGCAGTCCTTAAACGGTCGGTATCATAGCTCAGTCGGTAGAGCAAAGGACTGAAAATCCTTGTGTCGCTGGTTCGATTCCAGCTGATACCACAAAAAAAACCTCTTAGATAACATCTAAGGGGTTTTTTGTTTTATTGGTACAAAATCGGCGCATTATAATTACGAACCTTGGCAGGTAATCATCAAATTAAAGTTAAACAATGAAAAATGTGTTCCGGCTCTCACCCCGGAACACAAGCAATAGTTTGAATTCAAATAAATTGTACGCCATTATCAACTAAATCCCGGATCTCTTGTTTTGTTTATCGATCCTTTCCTGCCAGCTAAGCTAAGCTAAGCTAAGCTCAGCCAGCAAGCTTTTGTAACGGGCTCATTCAAAACCCATCATATCTTTAACCGGCTGACTACAGTTTTACCGATACAGCCTTGCCGTAATACTTTACCGTCTTATCCGGGTTGGAAGCAATGCCCGGGCCAGACCCATGCGTTCCGTTTACCAGTACTATATTAAATGTGCGCTGTTTTAACATTCCGGGGAAATGCCCGCTGGTAGCTGAAATGGCAAGTACATGTTGTTTATCGTTCCATTTAAAAGTAAAAGTGGCAGATTGACCTTTTTCATAGTTGTAATTGTCATTCTCATCCTCATAAAGCTTAAATTGTCCGTCTGCACCGGGATAAATGCGCAGCTCAATAACCTTGTTGTTTTTTTGAGTGGCGTATTCAGCTTCGGGTCCCATTGGGATTATTGAACCGGCCCTTACATAAAGAGGCATAATAGCCATCGGCGCTGCTGCGTCAATAGTTTTGCCACCCTGAAATAATTGGCCTGTCCAGAAATCGTACCAGGAAGTTGCTTTTGGAAGATATACTTTGCGGGTTTTTTCGCCTGCAGTGGCATTGGGGCCGGTATATAATTGTGCGGTCACCGGGTTAACCAAAAACGCCGGGCCAAACATATACTGATCAGGAATACTGTAAACATTGCTGTCATTCCTGAAGTCGAAGGTCAGGGCACGCATCATGGTATAATTATCAGTAGTGGTTTTGCCCGCCAATGAATAGATATAGGGTAGCAGGCGGTAGCGTAAATTGTCAAACTTCAGCAAAGTGGTTTTCGTATCAGCATCCCAGTTTTTGGAGAATATGGCACGTTCGCCTTTGCCATGGATCCGCATGATGGGAGAAAACGTGCCAAACTGAAACCAACGGGTAAACAGTTCCCTGAAATCAGGCGCCGACCAATCTGGCGCTTTCCAATGATAATGATAACCGCCGATATCAGACGTCCAGTAAGGGATACCCGATGCGCAGGCATTGATACCCTGTGGTACCTGGCTCTTAAACGCAGCGAAGGTGCATGAAATATCTGATGACCATAAGGTAGCCGCATTACGCTGCTCACCCGCAAAAGATTGCCTGATTAAAAAGAAAGCGCGTTTGCCGGGGATATCCCTTCGCCAGCCCTGGTAAATGCCTTTGGAATGCTCCAGTGAATAGGTGTTAAAATAATCGATGCCTTTGCCTGGCCAGAAACTACTTTTCCGGCGTTCGTCAAGCAGTGTTCCGTTATCCGGTTCGCATTGGTCAACCCACCATGCATCCCAGCCAAAACGTTTAATCAAACTATCGCGTGCCTGGTCCCAATACAATTCGCGTGCCTTTGGATTGTGTGCGTCATAATAACTATCAAAAGTATGGGTAACTATGTTATCCCAGGTAATATCAGTAAGGCCTCCCATTTTTTGTAATGCATCAAAATTTTTGGTGCCTTTGCCAAATACCGGCCAAATAGAGATCATGCCGTGAATATTAGCCTTATGCAATTCATCCACCATCTTTTTCGGATCGGGATACCGGGCAGGGTTCATCACATGCACACCAATAGGGAAGGGGTCCCAATAATACCAGTCCTGCACAATAACATCCACCGGGATATGGTTTTTGCGGTAATTGTCCTTAACCGACAATACTTCATCCTGGCTCATATACCTGTCCTGCGACTGAAATAATCCAAATGCCCATTTGGCAAACATCGGAGCTTTACCTGTTGCTATCCGGTAAAGGTTGATGATCTGGTCGAAATCAGGGCCGTAGAAGAAATAATAATCTACCTGCCTGCCACTTTCCGAAACATATTTGAATTTGGTATTGCCTGCTTCAGCGCCGTAAAAATTGGAAGCCGAATAATTGTCCCATAACAGCCCATAACCCCTGGTCGACAATAGCACAGGTATAGCGCCGGTCATGTAACGGATAGCAAGATCCTGGTTACGGCCCTTGTAATTAATGGAGAGCGAATCCTGGGGGTGGCAGCCAAGGCCATAAAGCGCCTCGTTTGCCGGTGAATTAAACTGTGTGCTTACATTATAGGTGTTGATACCCGCTATAGTTGCCGGCGTAATGGTTTTATTCTCCTTTTGATCTTCGGAAGTGATCTCTTTCCCGTTCAGGTCGGTATAGGTTATGGCATTGGTGCTTTTATTTACCAGCACCCTCAACCGGGATGTAGTAATTATAAACTCATTTTTATTTTCGGTAAGATGAAAAGCCGTGTATTGCCATTTATTGTTAACAACAAGCGATGCTTTATCCGAAAAGCTATTAAAAGTGGTATATTTTACTTCAATGACGTCGGCCCTGCAAACGTTAACCTGCATCAGGCCCTTATCTAAGGTAAAAAGTAATCCCCTGGCGTCTTTTTTATAGCCAATAACAGAAGCGCTAACCATTGAGATACTTGATATACCAAGCAATAGCATGATGGCTATAGTTTTTGATATAGCAGGTTTTAGCATGAGTTTTAATTTGGACATGAATATATAGGTTATGATATTAATTGGTTAATAGTATTTTTATAGCAGTGCGATTGGATCATCAGTAAAATTAAGATGCATCAAAATTTAGCTGAGGGCCTTTTTGGGAGCACCTCAATTTAATAGCAGCCAATAATTTTTATCCGGATCCTGGTTTATTGATTCCGGGATAAAAGTAGATGATATATTAATCGCTGTAGGGATACAAAAGTTAATATATAGAGTACAAAATGTTCAAAATAATAGAAAAACATAACTTTTTATAAACCGGAATTGCAAAATGGGGGCATTTGCGTCCGCGCCTGCTCCAAAAATGACCGGGTTGCCGGAATAGCTTTAAACAATCTGCTTGTTAAAGCGCATTTTTGTTTGAAAGCTAATTATTCGGGTATCAATGTTCACAATAATGAAGAAAAGTACAGAATCTCTACCAAGCGACTTCCGCTTCCCTCCCCCGCCTCACCCCCTTGTAGTAGATGACCTCACAATCAATTTTGGTTTAATACTGATAGTTTTGGGCACCACCACGGTTTCCTCCTTATTCTCCATTTCCTGGAAATAAAGATTGGCCACTGTTTTGCCCATGTAAACGCTGAACTGGTCGATAGTAGTAATAGAAGGACTGGTGATTTCAGTAAAAGCCTCGTTGGAATAGCCGCAGATCCCCAGTTCTGAAGGTACTTTGATCCCCATGGCCGAGGCCACTTCCAGTACGCCCAAAGCCGAAAAGTCAGAAGTGGACGCGAAAATGGCATCCGGCGGTTCAGCCAGGTTGAGCAGTTTGCGGGTTGCAGCGGCGCCGAGGTCTTTGGTCCAGGCATTTTCAATGATCAGTTCATCCAATACAGGCCTGTTGTGTTTGCCCAGGGCAGCTAAATAGCCCTGTTTGCGCTGCCTGAAAATATCCAGGTTCTGCGGCCCCTCCAGCAGGGCAATCCTTTTATAGCCTTGTTCAATCATATGCGAAACAGCTTCAAAGGAAGCCTGCTCATTGTCGTTGATAACTTTCAATGTTTCCAATTCATCAGCAACGCGGTCAAACTGGATCAATTGGATGCCGTTATCAATAATGTTTTGCAGGTGACTGTGGTCCGAGCTGTCTGCCGCCAAAGAGATGACAATACAATCCACATGCTGGTTGATCAGCGTATTGACACATTTGATCTCCTTGCTCTGCAATTCGTTCGACTGGCAGATGATCAGGTTATAGCCTTTCTGATAGGAAGCTTCCTCAATCCCCGCAATAACATTGGAAAAAAAGTTCTGGTTGATAAAAGGGACCACCACGCCGATGGTTTTGGATTGCCCCTTGCGCAGGTTGGAGGCCAGGTTGTTCCTTTTGTAATTTAATTCGGCAGCCGTTTTCAAGACTAATTTCCTGGTTGCCTCGTTCACGTGGTTACTGTTGCTCAACGCCCTGGAGACCGAAGAAGCGGCAATATTGAGTTTTTCGGCGATGTCGTAAATGGTGGTCCTTTTTTTGTTTTTCATATATTTTGTAAAAATGATAAAATAAATGACGGCAATCGATTGCGGATTAAAAAAATAATTTAATTTCGTCCGTAATTCTTTGCCAATTTATAAACTATACTTATTTAAAAATAATCCGGAGCAAATAAAATAATGTTATTATTAGGAATAGATGTTGGAACATCCTCAGTAAAGGTATCCGTAGTTGATGCGGAAAGCCAGAAAACGATCGCATCGGCACAATATCCGGAAACAGAAAGTGAGATCATCGCTTTACAACCGGGCTGGGCCGAGCAGTCGCCCGACGTGTGGTGGGAGCAAACGCAAAAGGCCATTGAGCTGTGCCATCAAACGGCATTGTACGAGCCTGCTGCCGTTGCTGCCATTGGCATAGCCTATCAGATGCACGGCCTGGTGCTGGTGGATAAGGAGCAGCAGGTATTGCGCAACAGCATCATCTGGTGCGACAGCCGCGCCGTAGCAACAGGCGAAAAAGCCTTTGAAGCCATAGGAGAGGTATATTGTTTGCCGCACCTGCTGAACTCACCCGGCAACTTTACCGCGTCAAAATTAGCCTGGGTAAAAAATAATGAACCGAAAATATATGACAGGATCGACAAAATGATGCTGCCCGGGGACTTTATAGCCATGCGGCTAACGGGGGAAATCAGTACCTCGGTATCGGCCCTGTCAGAAGGCATTTTTTTTGACTTTTTAAACAATCGATTGTCGGGTGAGGTTATAAACTACTTCGGGTTTGACAAAAAACTGTTCCCGTCCATCAGGCCGGTATTTTCAAGCCACGGAAACCTGCTCCCGGTAATGGCAAATAAACTAAAGCTAAAACCGGGGATCCCGGTTAGTTATAAGGCAGGCGACCAGCCCAATAATGCGCTTTCCTTAAACGTACTGAACCCCGGCGAAGTGGCCGCCACAGCAGGCACATCGGGGGTAATCTACGGGGTAAGTGATCAGCTGACCTATGATCCGCAATCACGGGTAAACACTTTTGCGCATGTCAATTATACAGCAGAGCAAAAACGCCTCGGGGTATTATTATGCATCAATGGCGTAGGCAGCCTGTACCGCTGGACAAAAAACACATTCGGTGCGACCCAAAGCTACCAGCAACTGAACAATAAGGCAGCAGAAGCTCCGGCAGGCAGCGAAGGGCTGCGCGTACTGCCATTTGGCAACGGCGCCGAGCGGATGCTGAACAATAAACAGGTCGGCGCCCATTTTCACAACATCGACTTGAATATCCATACGCAGGCCCACGTGATCAGGGCGGTGCAGGAAGGGATCGCCTTCGCTTTCCGTTACGGACTGGATATTATGCGCGAAAACGGGATGAATCCGGGCGTGATCAGAGCCGGGAAAAATAACCTGTTTTTAAGCTCCTTGTTTACCGAAACTTTTGTAAACATAAGTGGTATACCCGTAGAACTGTACAAAAACGATGGCAGCGCCGGGGCAGCCCTTGGCGCAGGCATCGGGGCAAAAATATTTTCATCAGCCCAACAGGCATTTGAACATGTTCACCCGGTAGCGCTAATTGAACCCGCTGCAAATCACCTGGAAGCTGCCTACCAGGAGTGGAAAACATTACTGGCAAAACAACTTTAATAAAATCGGTGAAATCAAACCATAATCGGTGAAATCAAAAAATAAATAATTCAATAAATCAATAATTAATTATGATAGTTACAGGAGAAAAGGAATATTTTAAAGGCATAGGCCAGGTAAAATATGAAGGAACAGGATCAGATAACCCGCTGGCATTCCGCTGGTACGATGAAAACAGGGTTATTGCGGGCAAAACCATGAAAGATCATTTGCGCTTTGCCTGCGCCTACTGGCATTCATTTTGCGGCAACGGGGCCGATCCATTTGGTGAGCCAACCCATTTATTCCCATGGAACACTAATAGCGATGCGGTGGAGCGCGCCAAAGATAAAATGGATGCCGCCTTTGAGTTCATCACCAAAATGGGCCTGCATTATTACTGCTTTCACGATGTGGACGTGGTGGATTATACCAATGATATCAAGGAAAACGACAGGCGTTTACAGTCCCTGGTTGAATATGCCAAACAAAAACAGGCCGCCAGCGGTGTAAAACTGCTTTGGGGAACAGCTAACCTGTTCAGTCACCGCAGGTATATGAACGGCGCGGCAACCAATCCCGATTTTCATGTGCTCAGCCATGCCGGTGCACAGGTAAAAGCTGCACTGGATGCAACTATTGCCCTTGGCGGCGAAAACTATGTATTCTGGGGGGGCAGAGAAGGATATATGAGCTTGCTGAATACTGACATGAAACGCGAACAGGAACACCTGGCTAAGTTTTTGCATACAGCAAAAGATTACGCCCGCAAACAAGGCTTTAAAGGGACATTCTTTATCGAACCAAAACCCTGCGAACCGACCAAACACCAGTACGACTATGATGCGGCAACAGTACTTGGCTTTCTGCAGAAATACGACCTGATAAATGACTTTAAATTGAACCTGGAGGTTAACCATGCCACGCTTGCCGGCCATACCTTTCAGCATGAATTGCAGGTAGCTGCAGGCGCAGGTTTGCTGGGTTCAATGGATGCCAACCGCGGCGACAGCCAGAACGGCTGGGATACCGATCAGTTCCCGAATGATATAAACGAAGTTACCGAGATCATGATGATCGTGCTGGAAGCAGGTGGTTTCCAGGGTGGTGGGATCAACTTCGACGCCAAGATCCGCCGTAATTCAACCGACCCAGCCGATTTATTTTATGCGCACGTTGGCGGTATGGATATTTTCGCAAGGGCATTGGTTACTGCAGATAACATCCTTCAAAAATCTGAATACCTGAAATTACGCAAAGACAGGTATGCTTCTTACGATGCAGGCAAAGGAAAGGCATTTGAAGAAGGCAAACTTTCACTTGAAGACCTGCGCTCATTCGCCATCGAAAACGGCGAACCTGAAACCATCAGCGGCAAGCAGGAATACATCGAAAATTTGATAAACAGGTACGTTTAAGTGGGTGAATTATTGAATTAGTGAGTTGTTGATTGGGTGAGTGGTTTATAACGGGTTGCAGCTAAACTTAATCAACCGCTCACTTAATCAACTCAATTAACAAATTCATTCGACCAATTTAAAAAATATTAACTATAATTGTCAGACTAACATTTAAACCAACTATTAAATTATGACCAAACATTTAACCAGTGCAGACATCCTGATCTTCATTATTTATTTTTTAATCGTATCCTTTTACGGGTATTGGGTGTACCGGCGCAAAAAAAGTGGAGAAGCTACTTCAAAAGAATACTTTTTAGCGGCAGGTTCACTTACCTGGTGGGCAATTGGCTCGTCACTCATCGCTTCTAACATCTCTGCCGAACAAATGGTAGGAATGAGTGGTAACGGGTTTAAAATGGGCATCGCAATTGCTACTTACGAATGGATGGCTGCGGCTACCCTGGTTATTGTTGCAGTATTTTTTATTCCGGTATATCTTAAAAATAAGATCTATACCATGCCGCAATTTTTAAGTCAGCGGTATAACGGGACGGTAGCGATGATAATGGCGGTTTTTTGGCTGTTATTGTATGTGATTGTTAACCTTACTTCAATATTGTTCTTAGGCGCCCTGGCGGTTCATACTATTTCGGGTATTGATACCTGGGTATGTATCCTGGGCCTTGCCACATTTGCAGTGTTTATTACGCTTGGTGGTATGAAAGTAATAGGTTATACCGATGTGATCCAGGTATTCTTTTTAATACTGGGCGGCCTGGTAACTACCTATATAGCCATTAACCTTGTATCCACCCATTATCATACATCCGGGATTTTTAACGGACTTAAATTGATGAGCAGCCAGGCCAGTGACCACTTTCACATGATCCTGAAAAGGGATAATGCTAATTATTCTTCATTGCCGGGTCTTACTGTTTTAATAGGCGGTATGTGGATAGTAAACCTTAATTACTGGGGATGTAACCAGTATATCACGCAACGTGCATTAGGCGCCGATTTAAAAACGGCCCGCAGCGGGATCCTTTTTGCGGCATTTTTAAAATTACTGATGCCGGTTATTGTTGTATTGCCAGGTATTGCTGCTTACATACTTTATAAAGAAAATGTTTTTCATAACGAGTTGATGCAAAACGGCGAATTAAATCCCGACAGGTCTTACCCTGTTTTGTTAAACTTGTTGCCGTCCGGCTTAAAAGGCTTATCGTTTGCAGCGCTGACAGCCGCAGTCGTAGCCTCACTGGCAGGTAAAGCGAATAGCATTGCCACAATTTTCACCATGGATATCTATAAAAAATTTAACCCGCTAATGACTGAGAAGAAAATGGTAAGCGTGGGTAAAATAACCGTGGTTGTTGCTATGGTGGTGGGCGTATTGATATGCACGCATTTAGGTATTGATAAAAAAGGCGGGTTTGATTTTATACAGGAATACACAGGATTTGTGTCTCCGGGTATTTTTGCCATGTTCATCCTTGGCTTTTTCTGGAAAAAGAGCACATCCAATGCCGCACTTTTCTCTACTGTAGGTGGCTTTGTGTTTTCAGTAATATTTAAATTAATGCCCCTGTACACAAACCTTGAGCCTTTGAAGAACTATGGTTTCTCAACCCTGGTAACCCAAAATGACGGCGTTACTAAGTTGTGGGAGATCCCATTCCTTGACCGTATGGGTATTGTGTTTGTGATTTGTATAATTGGTATGTACATTATCTCCATGATAGAGAACGCTAAAGGCAATAAAGCACATGCGCTGGAAGTGGATACCAAAATGTTCAAAACAACCACAGGCTTTGCTGTTGGAGCGTTTATCGTTCTTGGCATCCTTACTGCGCTTTACACGCTATTATGGTAAGCTGATATTATAACATAAAAATAATTTAAGAATTTGTTTTAGTCCTGAAATAACCATCCTATAGGGCCCTCTTCGGAGAGTCTTGTAGGATGGAAAAAGGGCTGCCGGGTTGCAAGCTTATTCAACACCTCACTTATTCAACCAAATCAACTACTCACTTTTAAAAACGCTAACTAAAGATCTTCTGGGCGAATACATTCAGCACCTCAACAAGGATAAGAATAATGATCACCCATTCCAGCCGGTAACTGGTGCGGTATTGTAATAGGTCCCTGAAAAGCTCATAGTTGTCCTTAATGATATTTAACCCTTCCTGAATATTCCGGAACCTTTCATTTAGGTCAAAGGTGCGTTTCAGGTCGGTATGGATCCTGTTCAGGTTTTCATCTTCCCAGGTTTCGGGAGGCGAATCAAAAATGTACATATTTTCGGCGATCCTGTTTTTCAACAGCAGGGTTTTCCCGATGTATTTTTTTAGTTTTTTTCCTGATATATTAAGGCTGCCTTTTGCTTCTAAAATCTGGGTATGGTAATTGGTTTCCTCCATCAGTTTTGTGGTTTGCTCGTGGTAATAATCGAGCGCCACAGATTGGGAAACATTCAGCATTATCAAACGCAGCACTTCAATATCCGACCCAATGATCTCTATTGAATTGAAACCTATTTTGTTTTTTGCCGAATTTGTCTGGATCTTAAATTCTTCTTCCAGACTCTGCTCAAATTTGTTTTTGCAATAAGGGGATATCAGCCTTAAAAATTCGGAGATTCTGATGGGGTCGTAGCTTAAAAAACATACTACGCCATATTTAAAAACATAAATGTATTGGCCCTCATCGGTAATGTAAAATAGTTCATCGGTGTCGCTAAAATACAGTTCGGCCTTAAAAGCAGATTTGAACGTTTTTATATCAATGCTATCAGCTATCTGGTATGATAAAACTTGTACTAACATATTTTATTAAATGATCTCTTTATTTTTTCCTTAAAGACAAAGGAAAAGGCGGTACTTTAATGAAGTATTATAAATATTAAAGTTACGAAATACTTTGCACAATTGCACTCCGGAGCCTACTAAACCGGTTTTAAACGGCTATTTATTCAATTAATACAGCTTAAATCCCGTAAACACATTTCCCGTCAATAAAAGTCCGTTCAACCTTAATGCTTGCTATTTCACTTGCAGGTGTTTTTAGGGGATCACGGTTTAGCAGGATGAAATCGGCCAGTTGTCCTGGCTCCAATGAGCCGAATTGTTTGGTTTTACCGATAGCAGCGGCGCTCAGGGTATAAGCTTTTAACGCCTCTGCAATGCTGATCGATTCATGCGGCGCAATGGCAAATCCTTCATTGTCTTTCCGGTTTACAGCGGCATCAACGCCCTTTACCGGGTTTAAATTACTCACCACCGGGGCATCGGATGATAAAGCGGTCAATATGCCATGTTTCAAAACCGACCGTACCGGGTAACACTGGTCAAGATAAGCCTGGTCTAAATACTGACGGAAGTTTTTGCCCAGTTCACTGATAAATATGGTTTGCATGGAGGCGGCTATTCCGTGTTTGGACATAGTTTCGAGGTGTTGCTCTTCAGGCAAACCCAGGTGTTCGATCCGCTTTAAAGCATCGGGGAACCTTTCAGTCAATAACACATAATTGTTAATTACGAATTCAATAGCCGCATCGCCAATAGCGTGAGTAGCCAGGCCTAATCCTTTTTCCATGGCGGACCATCCCAGTTGCAGAAATTGCAGTTTTTGTAAGCGCAATACACCATGTTCCTGGGTGTTTTTATAAGGTCTTTTCAACGCCGCTGTTTTGCCGCTTAACCCGCCATCGCTAAAAAACTTAACGGTATTTACATTGAACCAGTCGGATGAAAAAAGTTCGGGCAGGGGATAGGGCTTTTCGCCACCATCGGGCAATAAAATGGGGATGCCATTGAGCCGGAAACCAAGCTCCCCGGCTTCATGCATTTCATAATAGGCCTCCAAGAGCAAAGGATCAACCGCCGGGTCGGTGGCTGCCGTAATCCCGAAACGGTACAATTGCTTCCGGGCTGCTTTAACCATTACCTTAAGTTCATCTTTGGTATAGGCCGGGATATGTTTGCTGACCAAACCAAGTGCCGTTTCGGAAAAGATGCCGTTAGGTTTTCCGTCAGGGCCTTTGTAAACGACACCCCCGGCGGGTACCGGCGTGCTTCCCGTAACATTACTTAATTCGAGTGCACGGGTATTCGCTACGGCTATATGCGCGCAGGTGCGTATCAGGTAAACGGGTTTATCCTTAACTATCTTATCGAGGTCGTTTTTATCGGGCATCCGTCCCTCTTTCCAGCCTGCTTCGTTAAAGCCACGAGCGGTGATCCAGGCCAGATCGGGGTTGTTTTGGTGGTACGAGGCAATCATCCCAAGCATTTCATCCAAACTGCCCGCCATCCGCACATCAAGCATATAGGTATCCAGATTGCCCACTTTCCAGATATGGATATGCGAGTCGTTAAAACCCGGCATTATCGTTTTACCCCCGGCGTCAATAACCTCGGTGCCGGATTGTACCAGGGATTTAAACTCATCCCAGCGTCCAATACCCTTTATGCGGTTTCCCTCAACGGTAATGGCATCACAACCATTGTTTGTAAAACCACTGTTAAAGGACAGCAGGTTGGCGTTATGGATAATTAATGACGACATAGTTTTTTTTTTAAAAATATTTTTCGCCTCACCCTGCCCTCTCCAAGGGAGAGGGTTCTAAATCACTTTTCTTGAAGTCCTCTCCTTTGGAGAGGATTTAGGTGAGGCTTAACTTGCTTTGTTTTTAACTTCTTTTTAGCTGTGCCCTCGCTATGGCATTTTCCAATACCTGCAGACCTTCGGCCAACTGCTCATCGGTGATCACAATTGGTGGCAACAGCCTGATACAATTACTAAACAATCCGGCGCGGATCATAATTAAGCCATGTGCACCGGCATCTCTTATGATCTCAAGCGTTGCTTCTGCATCAGGTTCCTTGCTGTCGCGATCTTTTACAAACTCAACCAGCCGCATGGCGCCTATTCCTCTTACATCGCCAATAAGCGCATATTTTTCTTTCCAGCTTTCCAGCGTGGTGCGGATTATTTCACCTACCTCATTTACCCTTTTTAAGAATCCTTCGCTTTTTATGATCTTAATCGCTTCAATTGCAGCAACACAGGCAACCGGGCTGCCGCCATAAGTGCCGCCAATGCCGCCCAAGTGTGGTGCATCCATTATTGCCGCTTTGCCTGTGACGGCGCTGATGGGCATCCCTGCTCCGATAGATTTCGCACTCACAATGATATCAGGCACCACCCCGCTATGTTCCATTGCGAAGAATTTACCTGTTCGCCCCGCGCCGCACTGAATTTCGTCAGCTATAAAAACAATGCCGTACTTATTGCATACTTCGCGCAGCTTATGCAGGTAAGCCGCAGGTATCGGCAAAAAACCGCCTTCGCCCTGTACCGGCTCGATAATTATAGCAGCAAGCGACTCGGGGTCAACCTGTGAAATAAAGGATTCTTCCAGTTTTTTGATACAGTAAGCTACGTATTCATCCTCACTCATTCCCTCAATTCCGCGGTAGGCATTGGGTGCAGGTATGCGGTAAATATCTGATACATATGAGCCAAAACCCTTTTTAAACAATGCGTATTTACTGGTAAGGCTTAACGTTAACAATGTACGACCATGGTAGGCTCCCTCAAAACATAAAACAGCATTACGTTTGGTATAGTATTTGGCGATGTTTACAGCATTCTCAACCGCTTCGGAGCCCGAATTGGCCAGCAGTGTTTTCTTTGGAAAATCGCCGGGGGTGATACTGTTGAGTAATTCGGCAAGGTCGAGGTAAGGCTCTATGGTAGTCACTAAAGAGCAGGTATGGATATATTTGTCCAGTTGTTCCTTTATGGCATTTACCACGCTCTCATTACGGTGACCAACATTGATCATCCCGATACCACCGGCAAAATCAAGTAACTGGTTGCCATCAACATCCCAAACCAGTGCGCCTTCAGCTTTCTCAACCACAATCTCGGTAGATTTTGCCAGACCTGAGGGCAACGCATTTTTTCTTCTTTCCAGAGCCGCAAGTCCCTTAGGGCCGGGCAAAGCAGTTTTTAATTGTATATGAGCCATATATGTATTATAAAGTTTTTGAAAAATGATGACAATTCAATGTAAACCCTTTATTCAGGTACAGCCTGTGCGCAACAAAACGCTGGTAGCCTGAATCGAGGTTTACCGTTTTAAAACCCTTTGCTATTGCCTTATCGATTACAAAATCAAGCAACTTTCCGGCGTAACCATTGCCGCGGTATTCAGGGAGAGTGGAGAGGTCGTCGATATAATAGTGTTTGCCATTATATAAAAACTGCAAATAGCGAAAACCGATGGCCGCAACCGCTTTATTATCTCGTTCAATAAAGGCTAATGTATAGCCTTCAAGTATCATTTCTTTTAGGGTTGGCACAAAAGTGTCTTTGTTAAGATGTGGCCTTAAAGCGAGCAATACGTCCCAGCATTTTAAAATATCCTCGTCAGATGCAGCTATTTTAATTTCCATGATTTAAATGACTTTTTCGATATCTAATTTTATCAAAACCCCAAAGTTGCCGCATACCGGATCATTCAGGTGTTCGGGCATCAGCGCTATCGGTTCGAAACCAATTTTCATTTGTTTGGTTAATGTAGGGTCCTTACGTTTACCCGCTATAAGTTCCTGGTAATAGGTTTCGCCGCTCATTTCATTACTTACGGCGCCATAGCCACTCATCATGCCTACGGTGAGTTGCCCTTTTAAGCCCAGATTTTTAGCCATTTCATGCCTCGCGCGATACAGGATGCGGGCGAGACCCAGGCCACGGTAGGCAGGCAAAATACCCATATCAAGTCCGTAGAGCCAATCGCCATTTGGGTTATGGTTGCTTAACCAGCCGCCGGCAATAGTTTCGGCGAACGTGTGGTTATAATTAGCAAAATCGAAATTGGTACGCATAGTAGTGGTCATACCGATAACATGATCATTATCTGTGATTACAAATTGTCCTTCCGGGAATACTTCGATATGCCTAAGGTAATGCACAGCCCTTATATGTTCGTCTGCTGACAAGGTTGGGAAAACGATCTTCTGAAGTTCTTCCAACTGCTGCACATGCTCAGGCCCGGTATTTTGTATTACAAGCCCTGAATTTAATATTTGTCTGTAGGATTTAATTATTGTACTCATTTGTAATTTCAATTAATGAACGGTATAGCCTAAAACCAGGTAAACAACGGCCGAAAGGGCGAAAGCAATGCCGGCATAGGGCAATTGTGATAAGCCATGATCGAGGTTATTACACTCCGTACTTTGCGCGGTTAATACCGTTGCGTCAGAATATAAACAGGCGTTCGCGCCAAATACTCCCGCGCTGATCACCGCGCCGCAGTTGAGCAATACATTTGAATCAAAATGCTGCGCCAGCGGAACCACCAATGGAATGGCTATGGCATAAAGGCCCCATGAAGAGCCCGTAGTTACCGATATTAACGATAACGATACAAAGACTATAACGGGTAAAAATTCCTTATTAAGGTAGGGGGACGCCGAATGCAATACATATTGTGTAAGCCCCATTTTATCATTTACATCCTTCAGCACATAACTCATCATCAATATGGCAAGGGCATAAAGCATGCTGCTGAACCCGCCGAACATGGTTTCGGATAACTGTTTGAATGAACCCACTTTTATAACCATGTAATAAATAAAAGTAAAGGCTACTGCAACCATTACTCCTTTTAAGGCATCTTTATCTAAAACGATAGTGGCTATAAGTAATACGATGATGGGCAACAGAAAATAGATCACTTTGGATTGCTTAGCCGGGTTCATCGCGCTGATATCCAGGGAAGCTGTTTCACTGAATTCTGATGCGGTAAGCTCACCGGTTTCCTCAGCACGGATATCAGCCCTTTTTAATCTTCCGAACCATGGGATGATCCCATAAATAAATAGCGGAATAATTAATACCGATACATATCCGTATGAAACAAATGGAATCATTTTCCAATATGTTGCAAGGCCCAGGCCTTTTGCGGCCACATGCGAGGTTTCGAGGATATTTCCAACAAATATAGTCCAGGTTGAAAGCGGAACCACTACGCACCATGGAGCCGCAGTAGTATTTACAATGTAGGCCAGCTTTTCTCGCGGAATTTTAAAGGCATCGGTAATTTTCCGCATGGAAAAACCAACTGTCAGCGCACTCATATAATCATCCAAAAAAATAAAAAGGCCAAGGCCCCAGGCCCCCATTAAGGCACTGCGTTTGGTTTTTATTCGTTTTAGGGCCCATTCGCCAAATTTCATGGTGCCTCCGCTCCGTACCATTAGGCCTATTAACGACCCGTACAAACCGCATACCAGGATAACCCATACCGAGTCAGCTTTACCCATTACCCCTTCAAACGAATTGACGAAATTGGTAAAGACGTTGGTTTTATCGTGTAACCCGATAATGACAAAGCCAATCAAACAGCCAATAAGCAAGGGCTCGAATGATGTTTTTTGCTTTATTGCCAGTATAATTACTACTGCCGGAGGTATTAATGCTATTGCGCCGTAAGCCATGTTTGAATTAGTGAATTGCTGAATTAGTGAATTAGTGATTTATTGAATTAGTGAATTATTGAGTTTGTGATTTCACCGATTATTGTTGTTGATTTCACCGATTTGTTTTACGGACTTAAGACTTCTGAATCAAGACTTTGGACTTAATAAATTCCACCTATACTTATCAGTTTCTTTTCCATGTATTCATACAGGCCTTCGCTGCCGCTTTCGTGGCCCTGTCCGCTGTATTTCCAGCCGCCGAAGGGTAATTCAGTACCGTGCGGAGCCCATTCATTGATGCCGACTATGCCGAATTCCAATCCTTCGGATACTTTTATGGCTGTTTTTAAATTATTGGTGAATGCGTAGGCCGCCAAACCATATTCGGTATCATTTGCCTTATTTAGAGCATCATCAAGGTCATCAAACCTGAATAGCGGCAGTACTGGGCCAAATATTTCATTGCGTGCCAGTGTGGAGGACTGGTCGAGATTACCAACGACTGCGGGTTGTATAAAATAACCCTTATCCAAATGGGCAGGCCTGTTTCCACCGGTAAGTAAATCGGCGTGTTCGGCTTTTGTTTTTTCAAGCAGTTCAAAAACACTGTCACGTTGCCTGCCGGTAATTAGCGGACCCACATTTACCCCTTCTTCAAAACCGCTGCCTACTTTTAGCAGGGAAACATATTTAGTAACCGCTTCTGCAAAATGATCGTAAATGTTTTTATGGATATAAAACCGCTGGGGCGCAACGCAAACCTGGCCATTGTTGCGGAAACGGGCGATGGAAGCCACTTTGGCAATTTCATCCACATCCACATCATCAAAAATGACAACCGGGGCATTACCACCCAATTCCAGCGAAAGTTTGGTATGGGTACGGCTTGCGCCGTCCATCAGTATTTTGCCAACCCGGGTACTGCCAGTAAAACTGATTTTCTTTATACGTTTATCATTCAGCATGGCTTCACCTACAGGGGCGGCATCTGCAATCAGCAGGTTCAGTACGCCAGCGGGTAAACCGGCAGCGATAAATGCGTTAATCAGGTGGTACGCCGATAGCGGTGTATTTTCAGATGGCTTTGCAACAACGGTACACCCGGCGGCCAGGGCCGCAGCCCAGGCCCTCGCCGGATTATAGGCAGGAAAATTCCATGCGGTGATGATACCAATAACGCCCATCGGCTGCATAATCACCGAACTTCTTTTATCCACACGATTGGTTGGGATTACCCTTCCATAAGCCCTCTTTCCTTCCTCGGCATACCATTCCAGTAAATTTGCAGCAACGGTCCATTCGCCGCGCGCTTCCAATAAAGGTTTTCCGCTTTCCAAAACCATATCATGCGCAATGGTATCCAGGTTATCCCTCAAATAATTGGCAGCTTTTTTTAAGAATTCGGCACGGTAATAGGGCGTTGTTTTACCCCAGGTCTTAAAAGCCTGTTCCGCAGCGTCTATAGCCAGCAAGGCGTCTTTTTCATTGCCAAAGCTGATGTTTGCTAAAACTTCTTCCGTTGCCGGGTTGAGCAATGGGATCTGCTGCCCATCAACCGCCTCTACCCATTCGCCATTGATATATTGATTGTTTGATTTCACCGATTTTTTATTTTGATTTCACCGATTATTTGAAGATTACACAGATTTTTAAAGGGCGATTACACTGATTTTGTCGACATGTGATTGTATTCGTTTGTCGCTTCATCGGTGTAATCCTTCGTCAATCGGTGCAATCCTGCTTCTATTATGTCAAGCCCCTTTTTCAACAAGCTTTCTTCAATAACCAGCGGACTTAATACCCTGATAATATTGCCATTTATACCTGCATTGATCACAATCAAGCCATGGTCTGCGCAATAGCTGATCAGTTTTTTGCACAGGTCGGCATCCGGTTGAAAAGGATCGTTATTTTTTATCAGTTCAAAGGCCATCATAGCGCCCAGGCCCCTCACATCGCCAATAGCACTAAACTGCTTTTTAAATGCATTAAACCTGTCGCGGACGATCTGTCCGACACGCGCACCCAGCGCGTTGATATTGATCTCTTCCATATAATCCAGCGTTGCCAGCGAGGCGGCGCAACAAACCGGGTTACCCGGATAAGTGCCGCCGATAGTGGATGGCTTGCAGGCATCCATAATATGTGCCTTACCCATTACCGCGCCGATAGGCATACCGCTACCCATGCTTTTTGCCCAGGTAGATATATCCGGAATAACATCGTAATGCTGGTAGGCGGCCCATTTGCCTGTGCGGCCAAAACCGCTTTGCACTTCATCAAGGATGAGTAAAATGCCGTATTTGTCGCATAATTTACGCAGGCCCTTTAAATACTTTTGCGGAACAACATTAAAGCCACCCTCGCCCTGCACAGGTTCCATAATAATGGCCGCAACCTGTGAAGCGGGTACATTGGTATGGAAAAAATCTTCCAGATCGCGCAGGTGTTTATCTGAGAATGTATCAAGGTCGGCGCCATTGCCTTCATGGTAATAATCGGGAAAAGGAATCCGATAAACTTCGGGCGCAAAAGGGCCGCAACCCAGTTTGTAGCCAACTTTTGAAGTCAGCGTCATGCTCATCATAGTTCGGCCGTGGAAAGCGCCGCCATAGCAAATAACAGCAGGCCTGCCTGTGGCCTGGCGGGCAATCTTAATCGCATTCTCTACACTCTCGGCCCCCGAATTGGTAAGCATTACTTTGGTATGTTCGCCGTGTGGCAACAGGCTCACCAATTTTTCGGCTAACTGCATATACAAATCGTACGTCGCCACATTAAAGCTGCAATGGATCAGTTTGGCGGCTTGCGCGGCGATCGCTTCAACCACAGGCGCAGGGCAATGACCGGCGTTAACAACCCCAATGCCTCCCGCAAAGTCGATCATCTCTTTTCCATCCGCATCAGTAATCAAAGCACCTTTTGCGCTCACAGCAGTTGACGGGTTAAATATGCCTATAGCATCAGGAACAAACTGTTTCCTTCTCGCTAATATTTCTTCACTTTTCATTGTTTTGTTTTTGATTTCACCGATTATTTTTTTTGATTTCACCGATTTTTATTCACCATTCACCACTTACTACTCACTACTCCCCGCCATTGATTTCATTAGCATTTCTGCTGCTATGCGGCCTGTTTGAGCCCCGCCGTTCATGTAACCCTGGAATTCGCGGCTTACATGTTCACCGGCAAAATATATTTCTTCAACGGGTACACCCTCCCAGCCCGCCAGGGTGCTCCACTGCCCGGTTTTAAACGAACTGTAGCCAGCCTTTGAATATGGGTTCTCGCTCCAGCAAAATTTTGTATTTTTCCCTGAATAGGCCTTATCCATTCCCGGGTAGATCGTGTTTAATTGGGGCAGGATCTGATTGGCTAAAACATCAAGCCCTTCACTTTTAACTTTATCGCTAAAATCACCTCCGCCAAAAACGGTAAAGCTCCCTTCAGTTTCAGATTGAGATTGAGCGCTATCCCAACCACATCCAAAGGTTAAATCGGTAAACGTATAGCCCTGCCTGCCATGGGTGCGCCATGGCTTATTCTTGGTTACCCCAACAATAAATTTACTACTGTTACCGTAACCGATCTCGTTGATGCATTTTGTTTTTTCAGCAGGCATTGGCAGATCCAATTTTACCAGCTTGAGCATAGTAAAAGGGATCGCAATTATTACGTGATCTGCTTTAACAACCACCGGAGTTCCCTGGTTATCGAATTCAAGATTATAGCCCATGGAGTCGCTTTTAGTGATAGACTTCAGGTTATACCCGGTTTTTACAAATGGTTTTACTTTTTCGTACAAGGCATTGGTTACCGTGTTGCTTCCGCCTTTGATCTTAAATACCTCGTGCCCGGGGCCGAATAGTTCGTAGCTTTTTTCGGCAGGAGCAGGCTCAACAAACATGATCAGGAAGTTTACTGCCGATTGTAATGAAGCCTCCATTCCATATTCGCGGGTTAGCGTTACATTCAAAAAGTCGAACAACCAGCCTTTTACGCCAAGTGCATTCAGGTAAGCGGTGATGGACTGCTTATCGAGATGCTCAAATTGGGCCGCAGCTTTATAACTGATCACATCGGGCAATGATTTGATGTCTTTCATCAGTTGAACAACGAAGGGCTTTAATGCGTTTTTCAGCTCATCGTCCGACCGGAATTTTCCACCAAAATAATAGGTTTTTGGTGCAAGAGGATCTTCCCGAAGGTCATATAAGCCTAAATCGAATTCTTTTACAAGCTGCAGGATGTCAGCGTGGGTAGTGTCCACCATTTCGCCGCCCACTTCGGTGGTTATTCCTTTACCAAACTCATCATAAAGGGTAAACATACGTCCTCCAATCCGGTCTGATGCCTCATATATAATGGATTTGATGTCGTTTTTCTGCAATTGGTATGCTGCGTTTAGGCCGGCTATTCCTGCGCCTATAATCGCTATACTTTCTCCATTGCTTTTTCCGCAGGAGGCAAGGCTCAATATGCCCGGTGTAAGGGCCATTGCACCAGCTGTAACGGTCATTTGTTTTAAAAATTTTCGCCTGCTTTCACTATATTCATTGAACAAGGCGGATGCTTCCCTATCTTCCCTTACTGCTGCAAAAAAGGTGGACTTCAATAAACGGGAAAGAGAATGATGTGCCATTTTTTATAATTTTGATTTAGTGATTTAGTGAATTAGTGATTTTTGAGTAATTAAGCATTCACTAATTCACTAATTCAACAAATCACTAATTAATTAATAACCTGGGTTTTGAACTACTGCTCCGTTTGTTGCGTTAATTTCTCTCAGCGGTATTGGGAAGCAGGAGTTTGAAATCGTCAGCGTCGCGCCCGTCAAAGGCTGTAAAATATTAGCCACCTGTCCATTGCGCGCGAGGTCGAAATACCGGTGCCCTTCAAAATTAAATTCAGCCCGGTCCTCATCTGATACTGCTTGAGCGTATGTTGCGTCATCCGGTACATCGGTCGGCTGCAAAGCCGCCAGCCCGCGGTTTGTTCTGATCATATTCAGGTCAGCGAGGCCATTTGTACGCCCGAGTGCTTCGGCCCTGATCATATACATTTCGGCGATGCGGATCACATAGGCGGAATTGTCCTTTTGTTTGATATCGCTGCTGTATTTTAAAGTGCGCAGGTAACCGTTTGGATTGGTTGTATCCACCAGGTTATATCGCAGATCTCCCGCTCGGTTTTGAAAGAATGCCTGCAAATTCGGGTTTAAAATAAACAAGACTTCGGTTGAAGCAGCCGTTGGGCGGGCATAAGTTGTTGCGTTATATTCGCTTTGGTTTTGCTGGTTAAATGGTAATTCAAAAACAGATTCCTTGCTGTTTTTTAGCGTGTAAATAGTAGTAAAATTGTTTTGGTCAAGCAGCGAATAAGCGCCATCATTAATAACTAAAGTTGCATAGTTAGCAGCATTGGTGTAATCTTTTTTGTATAAATAAACCCTTGCCAGCAATGCATTGATAATTGCCGGGTTGATATAATTAGGATTACGGCTGGTGTTTGAATTTAATAATGTGGCCGCTTGCGTTAAATCGGCAATAATTGCTGCATAGGTAGCTGCTACAGTGCTGCGCGGCACAACCGATGTGCTTGATTGAACAGAAGTAACCACAGAGATACCATAAGGGGAAGTTAAATCCCAGTGGTAGCCAAAGGCACGTAAAAGGTCAAAATGCGCCATTGCCCTAAGGGCCAGCGCCTGTCCTTTCACTGTGTTCAGATAATTCACAGAAGCGCCTTTTACCGTGCTTTCGCCTGCTAAAATGGCGTTAGCTGTGGCCACTGTTTTGTAAATGGCCACATAGGTGTTTTGGATAAAAAGATTGGATGATGTTACGCTATATGCGCCAATTTCGTCGAGTGCGTTATTATTATAACCGCCGGCTATGCCATTATCGCTGTTTAAATCGCACATCATCGGGTAATAGGCACCATAATATTCCTGCACCTCCAAAGTGCTGTATAGACCAGTCAATGCTTCCGAAAGGCCGGTTGAATCTCTGAATAGCTGGACCGATTGAACGCCCGTTGGTGAAACCTGGTTTAGCTTGACGCAACTGCTCATCATAATTACTGAGGATGCGATCACACTAAATATTGATATATTGATTAATTTCTTCATCGTCTTTACTGTATTGAATTAAAATTTAAGGTCTAAACCCAAACTAAATGTCCTTGCCGGTGGATACGCTGCATAGTCTATCCCTGCCGTTTGATCATTTCCGCCGCCTGTTGAGCTTACTTCCGGATCAAAACCTATATATTTTGAAATCGTAAGCAGGTTTTGAGCTTCCGCGTAAATACGTATATTGCTGAAGTATTTTGTTTTTCCGAAGTTATAGCCAAGGTTAACCGTGCGGATCTTAAAGAAAGAGCCATCTTCCACAAATTCGCTTGAATTAGGATAATAATTCGGCATTAAGAAGGAAGGCCGCGGAATATTGGTTATTTGTCCGGGGTGCGACCAGGCATTGAGCGCCCTGGTATCGTTGTTGGCATAAACTCCCCCCAGGTATGAACCACTTGGTGTTGAAGCACTGCTCCAGCCTAAACTTTCATAGGTGGCGCGGATCAGGTTAAATACCTTATTGCCATAGCTGAACTGGGTGGCAATTTGCATGTCAAATTTCTTGTACCTGAAATCGTTGCTGAAACCTCCGAAAAATTTTGGCCTCGGGCTGCCGATCGTCGTTGCATCGCGGGTGAAATTGACCTGGTCGGCTCTTTCGGTAGTGCCGTCATTTTTGTAAAATAAGGCATCTCCGTTAGCCGGGTTAACACCCGCAAAACGAACACCAATAAAAGTGCCGACAGGCTGCCCAACTTTTAATACATTGGTTGGGAATTGATCATTATAAGAACTTACATACTGGTTATCAACCGCCAGTGATTTGATGGTGTTCGTCAGAAAGGAAATATTGAAGGAACTTGTCCAGGTAAAGTTTTTGGTTTTTATGTTATTGGTATTTAATTGAATTTCCAAACCCTTATCTTCAATTTTTCCGGAATTCGCATAGGCCCATTGGAAGCCTGTTGTACCTGGTATCTGCTCCTGGTTTAGCAACTTGTTCTGATCGGAGATAAAATATTCAACCGATCCGGTGATGAAATGGTTAAACAATTCAAAATCGGTACCTATATTAAAGGTAACATTGGTTTGCCAGGTCAGCGGGGTTTGCGCCAGGATGTTATAAGGGACGAAGCCCACATCGCCATTGTATTTGGCTGTACCCCAATAGGCATAGTTTTGATAATCAGGTACATTGTCTTGCTGCCCCGACAGGCCGTAGCTGGCGCGTAATTTTAAAGAGTTGATAACCTTGTTATCGGCTAAAAAACTTTCCTGCGATAAATTCCAACCTAAAGAGGCCGACGGGAAATATCCCCACTGATGTCCCGGTGCAAATTTTGACGAACCGTCAGCACGGATAATAAAGGATAGCAGATATTTGCTATCGTAATCGTAATTAATTCGGGTAAGGTAGGAACGGAGGGCTTCGTATTGCAATGGATAAAGAATTGGGATACTGTAGTTTGTGGCGGCATTGTCAATGTTTTGAACGTTACCTGTTTGCGGAAAGCCCAGTCCTTCTTCTGCTGATAGTTCGAGTTTACTTGCCTGCTGCGAATAACCGGCCAGTATGTTCAGATTACTTTTGTCAAATTTATGCTGATAAGTAAACATATTTTCGTTTACCCAGGTCATTTTCCTTGATTGGCCCAGCAAAAGTTTCCCGTTTACGGCTTGCGCATCAACCGTAATTGCAGGGAAATACTGGCTGTCATTTACGTCATCATAATCAATAGACCAGGTGGATTTGAATGACAGGTCTTTTGAAAATTTGTATTCGGCAAATACCGATGAGGTCAAGCGGTCGGTATAGGTGTGTGCATTAATAGCATTCGCTGATTTAACCGGGTTGTCGGATAGCCAATAGGCCTGGTATTGTGTGTAATCTGCATAAACACCGGGTGACGAATAGACCGGCATTAAAGGCGATGCACCCAATGCATTAGTAACAACACCGGTATAGGTATTGTCATTAAAACTCCGTTTATCGTCAGAGTAGGTCATGCTCATGTTCATCCCAAACGATAAATTTTTTGTCGCCTGGTTATCAATATTGGCCCGTAAATTATAACGGTCGTAATAGTTGTTAATAATGATCCCTTCCTGGTCGAAATAGCCACCGCCGATAAAGAATTTTGTTTTATCGTTGCCTCCGCGTGCTGATAGTTCGTAATTAACCACGGGAGCTGTACGGAATATTGCGTTCTCCCAGTTTGTATTAACGCCGCTGGCCAAATTATAATATTGAGCTGCCGGGTTTGGTATAGCGGCGCCGTTAGCATCGAGAAGTCCGACGGATTGCAGATCAGCTAATGCGAAATGCGGGTTTGGGTTATTGGTTGCGATATCGTTATTATAAACCCATATATCGTCGGCAATAGCTGTGTTGGTAAGGTTATAAAACTGTTTTGAATTTAAAAAAGGAATTTCCTTTTCCACATGTTGAATGCCATAGTTTACATTGAAATCGAAAGTAGTTTCGCCTGATTTACCACGTTTGGTCGTAATTAAAACCACCCCGTTTGCCGCACGTGAGCCATAGATAGCTTTCGCTGCATCTTTTAGAATTTCGATAGATTCGATGTCATCCGGATTGATATCCGAAATTGAACTGATATTTTGCCCACTCCCTACCGATTGCCCCGAAAGATTGTAGGAGGTGCCCAGGGACGAATTGCTTTCACTTTCCATGGGGACGCCGTCAACAACATACAAAGGGTTTTGCGCGCCACGGATGCTAACCAATAAACCTGCTCCCGGCGTGCCTGATGGTTGGGTAACATTTATACCTGACAGTTTTCCTTCAATGCTGGCGGCTAAGTTTGAAACTCCGGGCTGATCTTTAAAGTCTTTGTTTTTGATAGACGATATGGCGCCGGTAACATCGCTTTTTTTCTGTGTGCCATAGCCTACTACAACTACCTCCGAAAGTTGGGATTTAGCCTCCACAAGTGTTACAGTAATAGTGGTTTGCGATTTTACTTCTACCGTCTTTTTATCAAAGCCCAGCAAAGAAAATGTAAGCACGTTATTGGCGCCATGCATTGTTAACGAAAAACTGCCGTCGACAGCGGTGGTCGTTCCCTCGTTGGTGCCCTGGATGCTAACCGATACTCCCGGTAAGGGGCTACCCTGAGCATCAATAACCGTCCCTTTTAGTACATGGCTTTGGGCATGCGCAATGCGCGGAACCATGCAACAGAGTAAAAGAGATAATAAAGCAGTAAGCAAGCGTAAATTTTTCTTCATGGAAACTGTTTTTTGTTTAAAACTCTATTTTTTATACGTTATAAAATTATTATTTCAATAGCTTTTTTCTTTTGTTGAATTGATTGAAAAACATGCCTT
>Ga0364887_10124_pt1 | contig 55038 bp, 43 predicted proteins | sample ExccelJu500001D4_4_FD_206924 | JGI IMG/M metagenome (GOLD analysis project Ga0364887, IMG submission 206924) | Enriched cells from Trout Bog Lake Hypolimnion, Wisconsin, USA - BchlTB.July23.5000.01.D4 | ecosystem: Environmental > Aquatic > Freshwater > Lake > Hypolimnion/Profundal zone | place...
TATTTATTAAAAATAAATCGTGAATTTCTTCGTCATGATTTTTATACCGATATCATAACATTCGACCTGTCCGATTTGAACAGTCCTGTTTTAGGTGAAATTTATATCAGCATTGATCGTGTAAAAGAAAATGCGACTGCGCTTGGATTCTCTTACCAAGAAGAATTATGCCGAGTGATCTTCCACGGAGCTTTACACTTGTGTGGTTATGGAGACAAGAAGAAAACTGAAATTACGGTGATGCGTAAAAAAGAGGAGCAATATTTGCGTTTGTTTAAAAAACAATTAATTACATAAATATGAGCCTGTTTCACGTGAAACCGTTTCTCCTTTTTATTTTACTTCCTCTTTTCGGCTCTTCTCAAATAAGCACAATTTGGTTAAAAGATCAACTCATTCCTGCTCCTAAAAAGATCGATTCAGCTGTTTTAGAGTGGAATTCTCAACAAGAAAAATATATTTCGCTTTCTGAAAATGCAAAACAATGGCTGTATTGGACGAATTATACCAGAAAAGACACCCGCCGATTTTGGGACAGCGCTGTGGCGCCGATACTTCTTACACTTCCTGAATTAGAAGGAAAATATTCTATTTCTCTGAGACGGGAATTATATAAACATGAGTCTCTATCACTCTTCTCATTAAACGAAGATTTGCTTAACACGGCTCAGGCACACGCAACAGATATCGCAAATTCCAAGATCAAGCCAGGTCATGTTTCAAGTAATGGAACAGGGTTTTCTGAGAGAATGAAACCCGCGGGTATTAAATTTTGTGCTGCTGAAAATATCTGCGTTGGAAATCATAGTATCCTTCTTTCTCTGGTTTTATTGTTTTTGGATATCGATCTTCCGGAATTGAGGCATCGAAAAAATCTTTTAAGCCCCATTTTTACGGATTTGGGCATTGGTGTTGCTCTCTTGAAAGATAACAGTCTATTTAGCGTTCAGAATTTTTCTTGCCCCCAACAACATTAACTCGTTCCACGTGAAACAATTTTTTCCGCTTTACGTTAATCACTAAACACCCGCCTATTATTGGTGGATTATCTTTGTTGCCTTCCTAAAACATTTTTCATGTTTCCTGATTATGATGTTATTGTTGTTGGTGCGGGCCATGCCGGATGTGAAGCCGCAGCTGCTTCTGCCAATTTGGGTAGCAAAGTTTTGCTGATCACAATGAATATGCAAACCATTGCCCAAATGAGCTGCAATCCTGCTATGGGTGGAATTGCAAAAGGTCAAATTGTGAGAGAAATAGATGCCATGGGTGGTTATAGTGGGATTGTTACCGACAAAAGCATGATCCAGTTTCGCATGCTCAATAGGAGCAAAGGCCCCGCTATGTGGAGTCCCCGTGCGCAAAACGACAGAATGCTTTTTGCTGCAACATGGCGTGAAATGCTGGAAAATACTGCTAACGTAGATTTTTATCAGGACATGGTTCGTTCGATTATCATAAAAGATAACAAGGCCTGCGGAGTTGTAACAGGTTTAGGCCATTCTATTTACAGCAAATCTGTGGTTGTAACAAGCGGAACGTTTTTAAATGGCATTATTCACATTGGCGAAAAGCAGTTTGGAGGCGGGAGGGTTGCCGAAAAAGCAGCGACCGGTATTACTGAACAATTGGTTGAATTTGGCTTTGAAAGCGATCGCTTAAAAACAGGAACACCCCCTCGGGTTGATGGAAGAAGTTTGGATTACTCCAAAATGGAAGAACAAAAAGGTGATACGGAAATTGTTGGATTTTCTTTTTTAAATACAGAGCGAATTAAAGCAAGCGAACAAAAAAGTTGCTTCATCACCTATACCAGCGAAAAAGTTCATGAAATTTTAAAAACCGGTTTTGACAGAAGCCCGATGTTTCAGGGGAGGATTGAGGGTATTGGACCAAGGTATTGTCCCAGCATAGAGGATAAAATTAATCGATTTGCTGATAGGGAAAGGCATCAACTTTTTGTTGAGCCAGAAGGCTGGAATACGGTGGAAATCTATGTGAACGGCTTCTCTACCTCCTTACCAGAAGATGTTCAGGTTCAGGCTCTGCGTAATGTGTTGGGGTTTGAAAATTGCAGGGTCTTCAGGCCTGGCTATGCTATTGAATATGATTATTTTCCACCTACTCAGTTAAAACACACATTAGAAACTAAATTAATATTAAATTTGTTCTTTGCTGGTCAGATCAATGGAACAACCGGCTATGAAGAGGCTGCCTGCCAAGGTTTGATGGCAGGAATCAATGCCCATCAAAAAGCCCGGAATCTTGAGCCTGTTATTTTAAAAAGGAGTGACGCTTATATCGGAGTGCTGATAGATGATTTGATTTGTAAAGGTACTGATGAGCCTTACAGAATGTTCACCAGCAGGGCTGAATTTAGAACACTTTTGCGTCAAGACAATGCAGATCTTAGGCTGACCGAACTCAGTTATCGCCTCGGGTTAGCCTCACAAACAAGAATGGAAAATGTGATTGTAAAAAAAGAAAGTACTGCCAAAATAATTTCCATTTTGTCTGAAACAAATGTCGAACCCGCGGAAATCAATGCATATTTAGAAAGCATCGGTTCTTCTTCAATATCTGAAAGACAAAAAGTTAGCAAACTCATTCTTCGCCCAAATATTTCTTTGCCATTATTAATGGAATATATCCCTTCGCTTGCAATATCTCTTTCCGGTTTCAAGCAAGAAAGTATTGAGCAGGCAGAAATTCAAGTCAAATATGAAAGATATATTGAGAAAGAACAGGAAATCGTTCAGCGCATGAGTCAATTAGAAGAATTAATTATTCCCGACTCCTTCGATTACGATAAGGTTTCTGCGTTATCCAATGAGGCCTTACAAAAATTTAAGCGTATCAAACCAAGAACGCTGGGACAGGCGGGAAGAATAAGTGGCGTAAACCCAAGCGATGTACAGATACTGATGGTTTTCATGGGGCGCTAATCTTTTTGATTTTTACATTTCACCTCTTAAATAATATTCTTCGCCGAAAATATGATGAATGGTTTTTGCCTTTCAATCATTTCAGTAGCTTTAGTGCTTTCCAAACCAACTTAAAGCATTATGAGAAAATTTAAGCTCCTGCTTTCCGGGCTACTCTTTGTTTCGCTGATACAAGCCCAGGAAACCTTCCCCGTAAATGGTATTGCTGACAAGCGTTCCGGCACATTTGCGTTTACCAATGCAACCATTGTAAAAGATGTTCAAACAACATTACAAAATGCGACTTTGATAATCAGTGATGGAAAAATCATTGCCGTTGGGAATAATATTACCATTCCTAAAGAAGCCGTTATTGTTGATTGCAAAGAAAAATATATCTATCCTTCTTTTATAGATATTTACAGTGATTATGGAATAACAACTCCGCAAAGAGCCCTGGGAGGATTTAACTTTAGCGCTCCTGCTCAGATTACCTCTAACACAAAGGGCGCATATAACTGGAATCAGGCCATCAAGCCCGAAACAGATGCATCAAAATTATTTGCGGCTGATGAAAGCAAAGCAAAGCCTTATCGCGAAATCGGTTTTGGCACCGTGCTTACACATGTAAAAGACGGAATAGCCAGGGGAACCGGCGCAGTTGTAACACTCGCTAATGCTAAAGATGGTTTCAAGGAAAATTTAATACTTCTGAAAGAAAAAGCATCGGCACATTATTCTTTTAATAGGGGCACATCTTCTCAAAGTTATCCGAGCAGTGTAATGGGATCTATTGCATTGCTTCGTCAAACTTATTTAGATGCTCAATGGTATAAATCAAAACCATCGAAAGAAGGAATCAATTTATCATTACAGGCGTTTAATGATAATCAATCCCTGCCACAAATATTTGAAGGTGATGATAAGTGGACCGATCTTCGTGCAGATCGCGTTGGTGATGAGTTTGGCGTACAATATATCATTAAAGCAGGGGGTAATGAATACCAACGAATCGCTGATATTGCAGCCACGAAAGCAACTTATATTCTCTCTTTGAATTACCCACAGGCAATGGATGTTGAAGATCCCAATGATGCGAGACTTGTTTCTCTTGCAGATATGAAGCATTGGGAATTAGCGCCAACAAATCCTGCGGCTTTTGAAAAAGCAAATATCCCTTTTGCTTTAACTACTGCAGATCTAAGAGATCCAAAACAATTTCTTACCAACCTCCGCAAAGCAATTGATTTAGGTTTGAGTGAAAACAAAGCATTGGAGGCCTTGACAAAAACTCCTGCCTCTTTATTAAATATTTATGATAAAGTTGGAAGTCTTGAAGTTGGTAAAATTGCCAATTTCATCATTACAAGCGGTCCGGTTTTCAACGAGAAAACTGTCTTGTTGAATAATTGGATACAAGGAGAAAAATATGCTGTAAAAGAAGATGGTTGGAATGATGTAAAAGGAAATTATACTTTAGTAATCAACGCCCCTTCCGGAACCATTAATTATACTCTGGATGTTAAAAGCGCATCTGCTGCCAATGTAATTGGAAAAGACACTTTAACAGGTAAATTCAGTTTTGATGGAAAGATCGTAAAACTAAGTTTCTCTACAACGCCCGCAAGAAGGTCTCAATTTGGCGGTGGCGCTGCCGGTTCGTTTAGTGGACAAGGCGGTGGTGGTTTTGGTGGCGGAAGAGGTGGAAATCCAAGTCAGTTCCGCTTAAGCGGTTTTGCAAATGGCGGTAGATGGAATGGTAATGGTGAAGATACTGCCGGAAACAAAGTAACATGGACCGCAAAATTTGATTCTGCATATACAGCAATTGATTCAACTAAAAAAAGACCCTCATTCCCTCAGAGATTAGGAAAAGTGGTTTATCCTTTTGATGGTTATGGCTGGGAAGAAATGCCTAAGCAGGAAAATATTTTAATTAAAAACGCAACCGTTTGGACCAATGAAAAAGATGGTGTTTTAGAAAATACGGATGTGCTGGTAAAAAATGGTAAGATCGCAAAAGTTGGAAAAAATTTGTCTGATGAATCTGCAAAAATAATTGATGGTACCGGAAAGCATTTGACTGCAGGCATTATTGACGAGCACTCTCATATTGCAGCCGCTTCAATAAACGAAGGTGGTCAATCCGTTACTTCAGAAGTACGAATCGGTGATAATCTGAATCCGGAAGATATTAATATCTATCGTCAACTAAGTGGTGGCGTAACTTCTTCTCATATTTTACACGGATCAGCAAATACCATCGGCGGTCAAACGCAATTAATAAAATTACGTTGGGGTGCTAATGATGATGATCTGAAATTTAAAGGTGCTGATCCGTTTATCAAATTCGCATTGGGTGAAAATGTAAAACGTACTACTTCTCAAAACAACAACCGATTCCCTGATACAAGGATGGGTGTTGATCAGGTTTTGGATGATGCGTTTGCAAGAGCAAAAGATTATGAAGCTGCCATGAAAGCAGATCCAAAAGGAACAAGAAGAGATCTGGAATTGGACGCATTGGTAGAAATCCTTAACAAGAAAAGATTCATCACCTGCCACTCTTATGTACAAAGTGAAATCACTTCTGCAATGCGTATCGGTGATAAATATGGTTTTAAATTCAACACCTTTACACATATTCTGGAAGGCTATAAGGTTGCTGACAAAATGAAAGTTCATGGTTCTAATGCCTCTACTTTCTCTGATTGGTGGTATTATAAACAAGAAGTGATTGATGCAAATGCATACAATGCTGCCATCATGCAAAAAGTTGGCTTGAATGTTTGTATTAATTCTGATGATGCAGAACAGGCTCGCAGATTAAACCAGGAAGCGGCTAAAACAGTTAAGTATGGCGGCGTTGGTGAAGAAGATGCTTTAAAAATGGTGACCTTAAATCCGGCTAAAGCATTACATGTTGCTGATAAAGTAGGAAGTATTAAGATTGGGAAAGATGCTGATCTTGTATTATGGAGTAATCATCCATTAAGTATTTATGCTGTTGCTGAAAAAACAATGGTGGATGGCATTGTTTTTTTTGACAGAACAAGAGATCTAGAACTACGTAAGAAAATTTCTTCAGAAAGAAATCGTCTTGTACAAAAAATGCTGGGTGAAAAAAGAAGCGGTGCTCCAACACGTCCCGCTGAACCAAGCTGGCAAGTAATTTTAAGTTGTGGTGATCATGATCATCATGACGGATTAATTACTGTTGATTTAAGTACCGACGACACTATTAACAATTAAAACAAACCATCATGAAGAAAATATTTTTATCTATATCATCTTTATTTCTGTTATCAGTTTTAGCTGTTGCACAGGAAACGATATATCCCGCAAAAGAATACAATGGTCTTTTGTTCATCACCAACGGCACGGTGCATGTTGGTAATGGAGAGGTCATTGAAGGCGCAACCATTCAGATCAGCAAAGGAAAGATTGTAAAAGTTGGGAAAGACATTGCGATTCCTGCTGACGATGTAAAAGTGATTGATGCAAAAGGCAAACAGGTCTATCCGGGTTTGATCTTATCCTCATCCGATCTTGGTTTAAAAGAAATTGCCAATGGTGTTAGAGGAAGTAACGATTATCAGGAAATTGGTGATCTGAATCCAAGTGTTCGTTCAATCGTTGCCTATAATACCGATTCAAAAGTTATAGGGACATTAAGGGCGAACGGAATTTTATTTGCGGGGATCACTCCTGAGGGCGGAGAAATAAGTGGTGCTTCTTCTGTTGTACAATTAGATGCATGGAATTGGGAAGATGCAGCATATAAATATGATAATGGAATTCATTTGAATATGCCAAGTTTCATTCAGCGCTTTGGAAGAAGGGGCGGTGGCATTCCTGCCGGCATTCCTCCAGCCCTGTTAGCAAGATTTGGCGGTGGTGGTGCTGAAGGTTCCGATCCAACCAAACAAGCGTTGGAAAAAGTAGAAGAATTAAAGACATTCTTTAGAGAGGCGAAAGCATATCTGCAAGAAACTTCTCATAAGGAAACGAACTTGAAATTCGAGGCGGTAAAAGGATTGTTTGACAAAAAACAAAAATTATTTGTCCATGCCGATCAGGTAAAACAGATGTTATCCGCAATAGATTTTTCAAAAGAGTTTGGTTTTGATGTGGTGATCGTTGGCGCAAGTGAAAGTTTTCAGATCGCCGATCTGTTAAAAGCAAATAATATTGCTGTCATATTGAATCAAGAGCATTCTTTACCGGCAACAGAAGATGATGATGTTGATCAGCCATACAAAACACCCGCTGCTTTACAAAAGGCCGGAGTATTATTTGCATTGAATGATACACATGATGAAAGCCGTTACCGTAACCTTTCCTTTAATGCCGGAACAGCTGCCACATATGGTTTAACTAAAGAACAAGCCCTGCAAGCCATTACATTAAATGCCGCAAAAATTTTGGGCATTGATGATAAAACAGGAAGTCTTGAGGTTGGCAAAGACGGAAACGTTGTAATTGCTGATGGAGATATTTTAGATATGAAGAGCAGTAATGTTGTCTACGCTTTTATTCAGGGAAGACAGGTTAGTCTGGATAACAAACAGAAACAACTATACGAAAGATATAAATACAAATACAGTATCAAATAAAATTAAAAGCCCCGATCATCATGATGATCGGGGCTTTTGGTTTCACAAAGGATAAATTACATATCCGAAACTGTGTACATTTTCTTTTTTGTTTCGCTCTCCGTTTCTTTTGCTAACATTAGATTGATAGAGGCTGCCGCTTTTCTTCCTTCTCCCATTGCAAGAATAACGGTTGCTGCACCTAAAACTATATCTCCTCCTGCAAAAACCCTGTCCATCGAGGTCTTTTGTGTTTCATCCACCAAAACATTTCCACGTTTATTTACTTTGATTTGTGGGGTTGTTTGACTGATCAGCGGATTGCTTCCATTTCCGATTGCAACAATTACCGTATCCACCTCAACAATAAATTCACTATTTTTTATTTCATGTGGCCTTCTTCTTCCTGATTCATCGGGCTCGCCTAATTCATAACGTAAACATTCGATACCTTTTACACATCCGTGATCATCGCCAACAATTCTTTTTGCGTTTTCTAAAAAATGAAATTCGACACCTTCCTCTTTTGCATGCTGCACTTCTTCTTTTCTTGCCGGCATTTCGTTTTCTGTTCTTCTGTATAAAACAAACACCTCTTCTGCTCCAAACCTTTTTGCCATTCGTGCCGAATCCATCGCAACATTGCCACCACCCAAAACCGCAACTTTTTTTGATGAGAACATTGGAGTGTCTGCTTTATCTTTTTCAAAAGCGTGCATAAGATTTGCTCTGGTTAAATATTCATTCGCAGAAAAAACACCAACCAAATTCTCTCCTTCAATTCCCATAAAAACGGGAAGCCCGGCTCCTGTTCCAACAAATACGGCATCGTATTTATCCTTTTCTATCAGGTCCATTAATTTTCTTGTTCTTCCTACAACAAAATTGGTAATGATCTCAACACCCATTTCATTCAGCGTTTCTATTTCTTTGTCAATGATCTCGTTTGGAAGTCTGAACTCGGGAATACCATAGCGCAATACTCCGCCCAATTTATGAAACGCTTCAAATATCGTTACGTGGTGTCCTTCTCTTTTGCAATCTGCGGCAACTACTAATCCGGCCGGCCCGCTTCCTACCACCGCAACTCTTTTTCCTGTGGGTGGTTTCATTTCGGGTAAAATTCTTTTTCCTTTCTTTCTTTCCCAGTCTGCTATGAATCTTTCAAGCCTTCCGATTGCCACAGATTTATCAACATCTTTCAAAGCCTTTCCGACTGCACAATGAAGCTGACATTGTGTTTCCTGTGGGCAAACCCTTCCGCATATTGCAGGTAACAATGTTGTTTGTTTGATGATTTGAGCAGCGCTCTCAAAATCTCCGTGTGCAATTTTATTTATGAATCCGGGGATATCGATACCGACCGGACAATCATCTACGCAATTTTTTTTGATGCATTGTAAACAACGCATCGCTTCGATGCGCGCCTGTTCTTCAGAAAAACCAATCGCCACTTCGTTCAAATTAGTTCTGCGAATAAATGGATCTTGGGTCGGCATTTCCTGTGCAGGAATTTTTGTACGCTCTTTCTGCTTAAGGGTGTCACATTTATCAATGTATTGAACAATAACCTCTTTTGCTTTTAAAGAAAGCTCTTCGGCTGACAGATGACTCATACTAATTCCTCCTTTTGTTTGAAGGTTTTCTCAACAAAACATTTTTGTTTTTGCTGCTCGATGCTTTTATAGGCGTTCAGCCTTGCGATCATGTTATCAAAATCAACCTGATGTCCATCAAACTCCGGACCATCAACACAAACAAATTTTACTTCATTATTAACACTTACGCGGCACCCTCCACACATCCCGGTACCATCCACCATGATTGTATTTAAAGAAACCTGTGTGAAAACGTTATATGGCTTGGTTGTGAGCGAACAAAATTTCATCATTATCGGTGGTCCAATAGCAATAACCATATCGGGCTTTTGAGTGCTTTCACAAAGCTCTTTTAGTGGCTCAGTCACCAATGCTTTTCTCCCATAAGAACCATCATCAGTGCAAACAATAAATTCGTCGGCTATTTTTTTTATTTTCTTTTCCAGGATCAATAACTCTTTTGTTCTGGCTCCAATAATAATGCTAACGTGATTTCCCGCATCCTTCAACGCTTGTGCAATGGGAAACATGGGCGCAACACCGATGCCTCCTGCAACACAAATAACCCTACCGAAATTTTTAATATGTGTGGGTTTGCCAAGCGGACCAACCAACACGGGCAAATAATCGCCCATCAGCATCATTGAAAGTGCCGTTGTTGTTTTTCCAACAACCTGAAAAATAATAGTGATGCTTTCTTCATCTGTGTCAGCATCGGCAATTGTTAGCGGAATTCTTTCGCCATAATCCTCATCTGTTTGTAAAATAATAAACTGTCCCGGTCTTCTTTCTTCTGCAATTCGGGGAGCATTGATCCTCATTAGAAAAACATCTTTGGACAACTGTTCCTTGTAAATAATTTTATTCATTTTGACACCATTAAAGGCTATTGCAAAAATACCGCCGCCCGTGTTTTATAAACATGACGAATGTTAGTCCATGTAATTTGAAAGAGGCAAAATGATTCTTTTGGTTATCTTAGCTTCATGCAGAAAAAATTATTCTTACTGGATGCATTTGCGCTGATCTTTCGTGCATATTATGCGCTGATCCGGAATCCGCGCATTACATCAAAGGGAAAAAACACCAACGCGCAGTTTGGATTTACCAATACATTGTTTGAACTGATCAATAAAGAAAAGCCAACTCATTTGGCTGTTTGTTTTGATGTTGCCGGTAAAACAGAGCGGCACACGGATTTTGCTGATTATAAAGCCAACAGACAAGAGGCTCCCGAAGATCTGTTGGCATCTATTCCTGATATCAAAAAAATAATTGAAGGATTTAATATTCCTGTGATTGGCGTGGAGGGATATGAAGCAGACGATGTGATCGGCACTTTGGCATGGGAAGCACATGATGCAGGTTATGAGGTTTTTATGGTAACGCCGGATAAAGATTACGGGCAATTGGTGAGAGATGGGATTAATATTTACAAACCGGCATACCAAGGTGGCGATGTTGAAATAATGGGCCCTAAAGAAGTTTGCGCAAAGTGGGATATTGAAAGAGTTGATCAGGTGGTCGATATTTTAGGATTGATGGGAGACACCGTTGACAATATTCCGGGCATTCCTGGAGTTGGAGAAAAAACAGCAGCAAAATTGTTGAAAGAGTACAGCACATTGGAAAATGTTTTGGCAAATGCAGAAAATATTAAAGGGGCTTTGGGTGAAAAAGTGCGGGCCGGAAAAGAAAGTGCGATCATGAGTAAAAAGTTGGCAACGATCATAACCAAATCACCTGTTGAATTTCATGAAGAAAATTTTAAATTAAAAGAGTGGAATAAAGAAACTCTTAAAGAGGTTTTTGCTGAATTAGAATTTAAAACTCTCGGCAAGAGAATCTTGGGTGATGATTTTAATATGTTTCAGTCTGCCCCCGTTGGTGTGCAAACTGACCTATTCGGAAATGCGGTTGAATTAAAGAAAACCGAAAGTAATAAAACAGAGATTGTTGAAGAATCATTAACGCCCGGATTAATTGCAGAAAAAAATATCAGCAATACAACACACCATTATATTCTTGTTGATTCCGAAGAAAAAATAAAATCGCTTGTAAATGATCTTCTGAAACAAAAAGAAATTTGTTTTGATACAGAAACAACAAATATTGATGCTAATGAAGCTGATTTAGTTGGAATGAGTTTCGCATATAAAAAAGGAGAGGCTTATTATGTGCCTTGTCCCGCAGACAGAAAATCCACTGAAAAAGTTCTACAGCAATTTTCTACTCTCTTCAATTCAACAGAAATTATTTGGATAGGCCAAAATTTAAAATATGATCTGCTTGTTTTAAAATGGTATGATATTGAATTGAAAGGAAATATTTTCGACACCATGCTTGCTCATTATGTGATTGAGCCCGATGGCAAGCGCAGCATGGATTTACTGAGTGCACAATATTTGGGATATGAACCCGTGCATATTGATGAACTGATCGGTAAGAAAGGAAAAACGCAGGGAAATATGCGTGATGTTGAAATTGAAAAAGTTAAAGAATATGCAGCAGAAGATGCGGATATTACTTTTCAATTAAAAAATGTTTTTACGCCGTTATTGAAAGAAAAAGATGTAGAGCGCGTTTTTAATGAGGTAGAAAATCCTTTAGTGAAAGTATTAACGGATATGGAGTTTGAAGGAATAAAAGTAGATGTTGGTTTTTTAAATGACTACAGTAAAGAATTGGAACGCGAAGCAAAAAAATGTGAAGAGAGTGTTTATTTACAGGCCGGTGTTCGTTTCAATTTAGCATCGCCTAAACAATTGGGTGAAGTGTTGTTTGATAAATTGCAAATAGATCCGAAAGCAAAAAAAACAAAGACCGGGCAATATGCAACAGGCGAAGATGTATTATTGAAGCTCGCGAATCAACACAAGATTGTGGATGATATTTTGGGATTCAGGGAGTTGACAAAATTAAAATCAACCTATGTTGATGCGCTGCCGCAAATGATCAATTCTAAAACAGGAAGGGTTCATACTTCGTATGCGCAGGCTGTTGCGGTAACAGGAAGGCTGAGCAGCAATAATCCTAACCTGCAAAACATTCCTGTTCGTACAGATAGAGGAAGAGAAATAAGAAAAGCGTTTGTTCCCAGAGATTCAAAACATATTTTAGTAAGCGCGGATTATTCTCAGATCGAATTAAGAATTGTTGCGGCCATCAGTGGCGACCCTAATATGTGCGAAGCTTTTAAACAGGGAAAAGATATTCATACTGCAACTGCTTCCAAAGTGTATAATGTAAGCGATGCGGATGTTACAAAAGAAATGCGTTACAAAGCAAAGAGTGTAAACTTTGGAATCATTTACGGGCAAGGCGCTTTCGGCTTGGCAGAAAATTTAGGCATCTCCAGAACAGAAGCAAAAGAGATTATTGATAACTATAAAAAAGAATTTGCGGGCATCAATAAATACATGGACGATACTATCAACTTTGCCAAAGAAAATGGTTTTGTACAAACATTGATGGGAAGAAAAAGATGGCTGAAAGACATCAACTCTTCTAACTTCACGGTTCGTGGTTTTGCGGAACGTAATGCGATCAATTCTCCTATTCAAGGATCTGCGGCAGACATGATAAAGCTGGCAATGATCAAAATTCATCGCGCCATGAAAAAAGAAAAACTGCAATCAAAGATGTTATTGCAGGTACATGATGAATTGGTGTTTGATGCATTGCATGAAGAATTGGATGTATTAAAACCATTGATATTGGAAAACATGAAATCAGCTCTCTTGTTACCAAACGATGTTCCTGTTGAGGCAGAGGTTGGGGTTGGTGAAAATTGGTTAGTGGCTCATTAATAAAACGATTGTTTCTTCATTAAAACTTTCCTATGAATAACGAACAGGTCATACATCGCTTTTATCAGGCTTTTCAAAAATTAGATTACAAAACAATGCAGGATTGTTATCGGCTTGATGTTGTTTTTTCCGATCCGGTTTTTGGTTTGTTGCAAAACGGAGAACCGCAGGCCATGTGGCAATTGTTGTGTACAAGAGCAACGGATTTTTCGCTCACATACGGGAAAATAAAATTAATTGACGATGAATATGCAAGTTGTGAATGGGTGGCAACCTATCTCTTCTCTGCATCCAAAAGAAAAATTATAAACAAGATAACCGCACACGTAAGAATTGTGGATGGCAAAATTATAGAACACACAGATCAATTTAATTTATATCGTTGGGCCAGACAGGCTTTTGGTTTTTCTGGAATTTTACTGGGATGGACATCCTGGATGCAAAATAAAATAAGACACAATGCCAGAGCAAGTTTAAAAAATTTTATAAAAAATAACTGATTATTTTTTCTTATAAATTGGAACCGTGCTGCAGGGCTCGCCGTACATGATGCTTTTAACGAAGGGCCTTAATTTATTGGTTATTTCAACATATGCTGATTCGGGAATAGCAACATCACCACAGCCCTTTACAACAACTCTTTTATCTGTATACTCTTCTCCTTTTACTTCACTTATTTTTTTGATGAGGATTGTTTCAACTAATTTTTTTTCGTCTCCAAAAACAACGTCTTTTGTGATGGGCTGCAAATAACTTGCGGCCAACATATTTGCCCACATGGGAATAATGGCATCGGCACTGCACAATATTGCAACATATTTGTCTTTGTAAACCTGCCAGTCTGTTGATTGCAATGCGGCGCGATAATCTTTTTCTTTCAGGATCAATCCCATAAAAAGAAAATCTTTCAGATCAAAAATTTTTATTTCTCCCCTGGGATAATATTCTTCCAAATCAAAAGTGATCAGTCCGCTTTCGGCAACTTTATTTATAAATGTTTCTTCCATTTATACAAAAGTACAATTTGATTTTTCATTCTGCTTTCGGTTTGCGTAAAAGAAAAAGCCACATCAATATTGATGTGGCTTTCGTATATTTTTCGACTAAAAATTATTAATAGAATTTGCTTCTGTAATCTTTTACGATTGCGGCTTTGCGTAAAGCATCGGATCCCCTGTAAATCGCCATTCTCTGACCTTGCAAAATACTTTGTTTTATTGTTTCTGCATTTTCGTTTGAGTTTGCTTTTGCTCCAATGTTTTCAACACGAATTGCAAATACGCCTGACGCTCCCGCAACCGGTTCTGTAACTTTTCCTTTGTTTGCTGCATTAAATGCTGCTCCCGTAAACTTCGCATCATTTCCTACCCCCGGAATAAAAGGATTGCTGAATAATAATGTGTCTGCTTTTTGCACTGATGTCCCTGTGCTGGAAGCAAGTGCATCTAAGGTGTTTCCTTTAAATTTATTATCTATCAATTGTTTTGCCTTCTTCTCATTTCTTACAATCGTTTCTATAGTAGGTCTTAACACTTGTGCAGGCGGTAATCCCGGTTTAATAACAGATGTAACAATAGCCACAACATATTTTTCACCTATCCTTATTGGCTGATCACTCACATCTCCGGCTTCATGTTCATAGGCCCAACGAACCAGTTGGCGGCTTTCTCCCAATCCCTGAATAGTAAAATCGTTCTCTTTTATTTCTCCGGATAAGACCCACTGCTTATTTAATTTAGCCGAGTTTTCATCAAATTGTTTTTTATTCCTGCTTGTTCCTGCAAATTGAGAAGCTGCGTTATTGGCTGCAGCATCGGTTTCATTACTTACAACGATCGGTTTTGCGAGATAGGCTATCTTATATGCGGGTCCGGATCCTTTTTGTCCCAACACTTCTACATAATGATATCCATATTCGGTTTGGATAACGCCCTTTGAACCAACCGGTTTTTCAAAAGCAAAATCATTAAATGCGGGAACCATTCTTGCTGAAGCAAAATAATCATATATGCCGCCTTTTGATTTATTTCCATCATCAGAAAATTTAGCACAAACGGAATCAAAGCTCTTTCCGCTTTTTATTTCCGCTTCAACAGTATCCATTATTTTTCTTGCAACACTATCTTCTCTAACCCTTGTTAATACGCCGGTTTGGGGATCTTGCTGGTGTGTGGAAATTAATATGTGTCGAACTTTAACAGAATCGGGAATTTGTTTTGCGCCAACCACTTTTGCTAAAACAAATGTGTTGCCATCAACATAAGGGCCATAAATTCCGCCCACAGGAACCTTAATGATTGAGTCAATATTCTTTTGTTTTATCTCTTTTCTGCTTACATAACTATTATAAAAAGGAGATTCTGTTGCGTTCTTCGAAAAGAATGCCGCGATATCTGTTGTTGCAGCAAATTCATTTTTTAATCCAGCCAGCTGGTTGATGGTTGCGGCAGAATCAGCGCTGCTTGCTGTTGCATCAAAACTTAGATAAGCAATTGTTCTTGCTTCTTCTTCTCTTTCATATTCTTTGCTGTGTTTTCGAGCATAGTTCATAATCTCGTCGTCACTTACTTTTGCTATGCTGTCAGAAATTGTTGTATATGGTACAAAAACATAAGAAACGGAAGAAACCAAATTATTGTCGGCAATCTGCTTTTCAATCATCCATTTAGGAACATATAAAGACTGCTGCAACATTGCCTGATATTTACTATTCAACGCCTGTAAAATAGCGGGTTGAATATATGCGTCAATAATACCGGCCTGTTGTTCGGTGTTCTTTGATTTTTTAATTTGTGCGAAAGCCTGTTTGGCTTTTTCAACATCGAAAATTCCGGTTTGAGGATCGGTGAATTCTCTTTTTAGGGGAGAGTTGTCTCCGAAGATGATATCATTCAGTTCTTTAGATGATATTGTCAAACCTAATTTATCAAACTCCTGTTGCATGATAATTGTGGTAACCTCTTGATTCCAAAGCTGGCCGATCAACTGTTCTCTTTGTTGGCCTTTTCCATACATCAGTAATTTTTGTTCGAAATCTACTCTTTCTATCTTTTCCCCATTCACCTTACCGATAGTTGTGCTGTTGGAAAAACCACTTCCTCCGCGGCGTACGCCGTCCTGAAGTATAAAAGCAATAAGTGCTAATGCGATAATGGCAAAAACAATCCAGGCACCTTTGTCACGAATTCTTTGAATAACAGACATATAATTTATATTAAAAAGTACATTTAAAGGATGGCAAAAATAGGGGAAACTTGCTATTGAACAAATTGTGGAAAAAATACGGAAACTTCCGCCCGATCTGAACTTTACAAGAAAAAGAAGGAGAGTTTAATAATTCTATTCTTTCTGTAGTTTTAAAACAACGAATTTCTTTTCCCCAGACCTTTGTTAATAAGGCAGATATTCGGTGCAAAAATCATTTTTTTTAACATTCCTTCTGTGCAAAAGAAAAGAATAAAAAGGGTGATTTTTCCTATTTCCGGTTTTATTGCTACAAACAGCACTAATTAGTTACTCATAACAAACAGTGCAAAAGAAGTGAATTAAAGCTTGCAAAAAATTAATTGATTTTTATTAACCAATGTTTAAAAAGAAAATAAAACTAAGCTGGTGTTATAAAGAAGCTGTTTATAAAAATGTTAGTTACCGTGTATAAGCATCATATAATTAACTTTGTGTTTTGTGTGTAATTAAGTTATCCTGATATACACACCCGTAATAGTAGTATTGGTTTTATATAAATGTATTATTAAAGAATTATTACAAGGTTTATGAACATAGCAACAGCAAAACAAAATATAAAAACAAAAGGTTTTTTAGAGTTGGAAGTAAATCCTTCGTTAGATTTGTTTGCAGAAATAGAAAAATTAAAAAAACAAAAAAATGCCATCATTCTCGCACACTACTACCAGGAGCCCGATATTCAGGATGTGGCAGATTTTATCGGTGATAGTTTGGGATTGGCGCAAAAAGCAGCAAGCACAAATGCTGAAATTATTGTTTTTGCCGGCGTGCATTTCATGGCAGAAACAGCAAAGGTTTTAAACCCTTCCAAAAAAGTTTTATTACCTGATCTGAATGCGGGATGTTCTTTGGCAGACAGCGCTCCTGCTGATTTATTTAAAAAATTCAAAGAAAAAAATCCCGATCACGTTGTTATTTCTTACATCAATTGTTCCGCAGAAATAAAAGCACTGAGTGATATTATTTGCACATCATCAAACGCAGAAAAAATAATTGAAAGTTTACCGAAAGACCAACCAATTATTTTTGCGCCGGATAAAAATCTGGGCGCTTATCTGAATAAAAAATCGGGAAGAAATATGTTGTTATGGAACGGAGCCTGTATGGTTCATGAAATTTTCAGCCTGGAAAAAATAACCAAATTAAAAATCCGTCATCCTAAAGCAAAATTAATTGCGCATCCTGAATGTGAAGAAGCAGTGTTGAATATTTCTGATTATATAGGCAGTACCACACAACTATTAAAATTTTCTCAAATAGATAAGACAACAGAATATATCGTTGCAACAGAAACCGGGATATTACACGAGATGCAGAAAACAAATCCCTCAAAAACATTTATTCCGGCTCCTCCTAATAATAGTTGCGCTTGTAATGATTGTCCGCATATGAAATTGAACACATTGGAAAAATTATTCCTGTGCATGCAATATGAATTACCGGAAATACTAATGAATGAAGAATTAAGGATTGCGGCCAAAAGACCAATTGACAGAATGTTGGAAATTAGCCGTGTCGCAGGGTTGATTGGGTAATTCTAAAATCATCAGCTCTTTCAGTTTATTAAAGCTTTATCTTTATACAAACCCGAAAACGATTGTATTTCTAATACTTTATTTAAAAAAATCACATGAAATTCAGTGCTCAACAAATAGCCGGTTTGCTTAATGGAGAGATCGAAGGAGATGATTCTGTTTCTGTAACCAAGCTTGCCAAAATTGAAGAAGGAGAGCCTGGCTCTATTTCTTTTCTCGGTAATCCTTTATACACGCAATATATTTATAACACCAAAGCATCTATTGTAATTGTAAATAAAGATTTTGAACTGACCGCTCCGGTATCTGCAACATTGATCCGCGTTGAAAGCGCACAAAGCGCCTTTGGAAAATTACTGGAATTGTATAACCAGGTTAAGTTGAATAAGGTTGGTATTTCTAAATTATGTTTCATCGCAGATTCTGCGAAAGTTGGTGAAAATATTTATGCCGGTGAATTTTCTTTTGTGGGAGAAAACGTGAAGATCGGCAACAATGTAAAAATTTACCCGCAGGTTTATATAGGCGACAACTCATTAATAGGAGATAACACTACTTTATTTTCGGGCGTAAAGATTTATTCAGAAACCATCATTGGTAAAGATTGTATCATTCATTCGGGAACTGTAATTGGAAGCGATGGATTTCGGTTTGCTCCGGAAAATCCGGAAGGCATGAAAAAGATTGCACAAATAGGAAATGTAATTATTGAAGACGATGTGGAGATTGGTGCCAATTGTGCTATTGACAGGGCCACACTCGGCTCTACGATCCTTCGTAAGGGCGTTAAATTCGATAATCTGATTCATATAGCACACAATGTCGAAGTGGGCGAGAATAGCTTCCTTGCTGCTTGTAATGTTGTTGCAGGATCAACAAAAATCGGAAAGAGTTGTATGTTCAGTGGCCAGGTTGGAATTGTGGGCCATTTGCAAATTGCGGATAATACAGTTGTTACCGCTCAATCAGGTATTTCAAAATCCATTACAAAAAAAGGACAAGTGATTTCGGGCTCTCCCGGATTTGAAGCTGCTAAATACAGAAAAGCATTTATACATTTCAGAAATTTAGAATCAATCGTTCAGCGAATTGATCATTTAGAGAAAGAAAATAAAAAATAAAAAAAGAGCGCAAATAAACTTTGCGCTCTTTTTATTTGATACCAGCTTTCTGATTTTATAGCAGCTTCGTTACGTCGCAATACTTCATCTGTATCACGCCCATCAACAAAAAATTATTTTTTTGGCAATCTTGATTTTAATGTTGCAATCGGCATATCAATTTGCCTTCCTATCGGTTTGCCTTCACGATATGTAATTACTTTTATCATTGATACATCTTTCGGAACAGACAAAGGTGTTGCATATTTTGGATAATAATTATCGGGATTTGAATTATCCCAACTGTAATAAATTTCCAGGCCTTCAACCTCTGTCGAAAGAATAATTTGTAATTCATTATTTTCATTTCTTTTTACTTCAAAGATCGGATCGAACATCGAGCGAGCATATTTAACATGCTCAATATCCATTCTTTCAAAAGATGATTCTACTCTTTTAGAAAAATCACTCCAGTTCTTTTTTTCTTTTGCGCTCCACAAACATTCAGCAATAGCAAGACTTCTGGGCCACAACATGTATTGCATGTGGCGTGTGTTATAAACCTGTTCGGTCCACAAATTCGCCTGACCTCCCTTAATGAATTTTGCATCCACACCTTCCGGAACAGGATCAAAAGAATATGCAGTTTTTAATCGCAATGTTGCATAAACAGGAGGTTCTATAACTTTATCACCTTGCATATAATCTAAATAAGTAAATGTGGTTGGGCTCATTACAACATCATGCCCCAATTTGGCTGCTTCAATGCCGCCTTTAATTCCCCTCCAACTCATCACAGCTGCATTTGGAGCTAAACCCCCTTCAAGAATCTCATCCCATCCAATTACTTTTTTTCCTTTCGATTCAACGATTTTTTCAACACGCTTTTCAAAATAACCCTGCACCTCTTCCATTGTTTTCAATCCTTCTTTTTGCATCAACTGTTTGATGGCATCACTTTTTTCCCAGAAATTTTTTGCACATTCATCACCGCCGATATGAATGTATTCAAAAGGAAACAGCTGTGCCAATTCGGTAAATACTTTATCTAAAAAAGGATAGACATTTTCGTTGGCAGGACAAAGCGTATTGTCTACCAAAGCAGAAAATCCGCCCTGATGCCAATCCATAATTTTTTCACCGGAACGAACACGATAATTTTCTGCGCCCGGCGTGCAGGAAAGCTCAGGATAAGAAGTAATTGCAGCAAGGCTGTGTCCGGGAATATCAACTTCGGGCAAAATATTTACAAACCTATCTTTTGCATATTGAACAATTTCTTTGATATCATCTTGTGTAAAAAAGCCGCCAAAATCTTTTGGCTCATCTGAGGTCGGTGCAGAAAAATCTCCGAAGGTTCCGATCCTTTTTACATTCCAAGCACCCACTTTAGTAAGATTAGGCAAACTTTTAATTTCAACCCTCCAACCCTCATCATCGGTTAAATGCAAATGCAATAAGTTGAATTTATATTTCACCATATTATCAATAAAATCTTTTACCTCTTGTTTGCCAAAGAAATGACGGCTCACATCAAACATTAATCCGCGCCACGCAAAACGAGGCTGGTCAATTATCTCCACGCATGGAATATTCCATACAATATTTTTAACAGCAAATTTGTTTTCAATTGCTTTTGGCAATAACTGTAATAAGGTTTGAGTTCCGTAAAATAGCCCGGCGGGCTTGTTAGCAGAAATAATAATACCCTTTTGCGATACAGAAAGTTTATATCCCTCATCACCGATATTTGTTTCTGCAACTACTAATAATTTTAATTTAATGTTTGCGGTAGTAATATTTTTTTTGATTGATATTTTAAAACCCGTTGGTGCCGACAAGGCTTTTGATAATTGCAATGCAACATTTTCAACATCTTTATTTTCTCCGGTAACACTAATCAAAATATTATCGTGTAAAGAATAGTTGCCCGATTGTTTAATAAGAGAGGAGGGAACCGGAATCAATAATTTCTCTGTTTGTGCAAAACAAGAAATTGTGAAAACAAACAAAAGAGAAAAAAAGAAAAATTTTTTCATAAACAAGATTTGGTGAAAAAAAGACAAAGCTAACACATAGTTAGAAACGAAGTGGAGCGCTATAAAATCCATCCAAACAAAAGACAGGCGAGCACAATAAAAGGAGCGGGTATTTTTGTAAATAATAAAAGAATAAATGTTGCAAGAATAATTCCGATATCATAAAATCCCGAAAGATTTCCATTCCACAACTCCACAAAAACAATATCCTTCATTAAATAAAATGTAGCACCGCTCATGATGCCAACTACGGCGGCATTAATTCCTTCAAGCGAACGATAAATGGCAGCATATTTTTTTAAATTATTCCACACCGGAAAAAAGAATAAAACCAACAATGCGCTTGGTAAAAAGATTCCGATGGCGCCCAAAAAACAACCTAATAGTTGAAGAGAAAAACTGTTTTCTGTTCGCATCACCATGCCCCCTGCAAAAGCACCAATTGAGAAAACGGGACCGGGAATGGCACGAACCATTCCTGATCCGGTAAGAAACTCGTCTTTATTCATTCGCAACACATCACGCTTATTGTACAACACTTTTTTTGTTTCCGGTCTTGTAACATATTGCTCATACATCATCGGGATCAAAACATCACCACCGCCAAAAACCAGACTTCCGAAACGATAAGAGTTCTCAAATAAATTAAATGCTTTTCTGTTCTTCCAATTTTCCTTTGTTGCCGTTTCGGATAAATATCCTGCAACAGCAAACAGCGAAATAAAAATGAGCATATTACCCCACTTTATTTGTTTTGGTTTTTCTCCCTGTTGTGGAATGCGTCGGTCGCTGAAGTTGGTAACAATGCCGGCAAGAATGAGCAATGCGGGAAATATCCATGGTGTTTTAAAAGCAAAATAAGTGGCAAGGGCGGCAACGATTACAATAACCCTTGTGATGGTATTATGCACTGCCACGTGAGATAATCTGTAAGAAGAAAAAGCAATAAACCCAATGGCCATCGGGCGAATGAATTTGAACACATCTTCTTTTATGCCGAGATCATCAAAATAATCAAGTAAAAATGAAAGACCGCCCATGATAATACAGGCGGGTATTATCCATATCAAGAGCGTAAGAACAGCCAAGGAAATACCACCGCGCTTATAACCAATGAGCGTAATGGTTTGAGTGGACGATGCGCCGGGCAACATATTGCAGAAGCTCACCAAATCAAGCAACTCGTGTTCATCTACGTCCCTTCTTTTTTGAACGAAAGTTTTCAGCATCATACCGTAATGACCTTGCGGCCCACCAAAAGCAGTAAGACTGTAAAAAAAGACAGCCCGCAGAAAAGGTATATGACGGAGCAAGATCAAACGACAAAATTTTTAATGCTTTAAAGTAAGCCAAAAAATTTTCTGCCGAACAAATTAACCACAGAAATGTATTAGAATCGGCGAAAGAACATAAAAATATCAAAGAAAAGCAACAACTTTATTTCATGAAAAAGGCGCTGTTTTTGTTGACGATGGTTTTATTGATAAGCTGCAGCAATAAATATCATCGTTTTGCAAGTAACTATACTTTCAAAAGCAATGATGGAAAACCCGATTATTCTAATATGGACTATTGGGCAGCACATCCATGGAAACAGGACCCAAGCGACAGTGTTCCGCAGCCGTTGGTAGAAAATTATCACCGCGATTCAACAGTAGATATTTTCTTTGTATATCCAACCTCCTACACGGATATGAAAAGGCCGCTTGGTTGGAACGCGCCGATCGATAATGCAGATATCAATGCAAAAACCGATTACAGCAGCATTTTATATCAGGCAAGTATTTTTAATGAAGCCGGAAGAGTTTTTTCGCCCAGATACAGACAAGCAAACCTTTCCGCATATTATCCCGTCACCAAGAAAGATACAACCAACGCCATTGCAGCATTTGAATTGGCTTACCGCGATATCAAAACAGCGTTCGAATATTATTTAAAAAATTATAACAACGGAAGGCCCATCATCATTGCATCACACAGCCAGGGAACAACACATGCCAAAATATTGTTGAAAGAATATTTTGATGATAAGCCTTTGCAAAACAAATTAGTGGCCGCATATATCGTAGGGATTTTTGTTGAACCCGATCTGCTGAAAAACATCAAGGCTTGTGAAACACCCGAACAAACGGGATGTATCTGTAGTTGGAGAACATTTAAAGAAGGATATAAACCGGATTTTGTGCAGAAAGAAAAATTTACTGCGATTGTAACCAACCCATTAACATGGGATGCAACAAAATCGAATGCATTACGAAATGAAAATAACGGAAGTGTCTTATTTAATTTTAATAAAGTAGCTATACACGTAGCTGATGCAAAAACGGAAGGCGGTGTTTTGTGGACGCGCAAGCCGAAATTTTTCGGAAATCTTTTTTATACCTCAAAGAATTATCACATTGCCGATTATAATTTTTATTATCTGAGTATCCGAAATAATGTTCAGCAAAGAATTAATGCGTATTGGAAAAAATAAAAGTCCTGCACAAAAAGCGCAGGACCGCATTTATTACCCCAATAAAAGAAAAAACTATTCTTTAATAAATCGGATAGATTTTAAAAAAATACCTCCGCAAAAAGCATTTAAGACATAAACACCGTTTCGGAGATCACTTAAATTCAAAGCAAGATCCTGTTTACCCTCTTCCACTAAAGTATTGAAAGTTTTAGCGATCCTTCCTTCTATATCAAAAACTTTCATGGTGATGCTTCCGCCCTTATCGGCCAACACGCTCAGGGTGCTGCTGTGTGTAATATGAATCGGTTGCAAACCGGCGATATACATAGGATCATCAATTTTAGTTACAAAAAATCGAAAACAAAAACTGAGAGATAAAATGATGACAAAGGCAAAAGAACATACGCTGCTTGTATTAACGAAGACAGCAAAAGAATTATTGTATCATTAAAATTTGCTTAAGAAAAAGAGCAACAATATTAAAAAGGCTTAACAAATCCTTGGCAACTGTTCGCCTGTAAGATAGTTCACCACTCGTTTTCCGCCGATGCGGCTTTTCATGATAACCTTTCCGGGATGTTCGGGTGTAACCTCGCCGATGATTGCGGCATTAACGCCGGTTTGATGATGTTGCAATTCATTAAGAAAATCAACAGCAATTTCTTTTTTTACAACAGCCAAGAATAAACCCTCATTGGCAACATACAAAGGATCAAGACCAAGCATCTCACAAGCGCCATCAACTTGTTCATCGATGGGAATTAATTTTTGATCCAGATAAAAACCAAGTTTGGTTAGCTCAGCAATTTCATTTAATACAGAAGCAACACCACCCCGTGTTGGATCGCGTAAAAATTTTATATCGTTTCCGAATCTCTCAACAAGAGACAAAATTGTATGATTCAAATTTGTTGTATCGCTTTCAATATTTGTTTCAAATTCTAATCCTTTGCGCAAACTCATGATAGCAATTCCATGCGAAGCAATATTACCACTAACAATGATCACATCACCCGCTTCAATATTTTTATGATGAATATTTGCTTTTTGATGAATGATACCAATACCGGAAGTATTAATAAAAATTTTATCGCCTTTTCCTTTCTCAACCACTTTGGTATCTCCGGTAACAATTTTAATATTGGCGTTACCCGCAGCCTCTTTAATGCTTACCAGAACTTGCCAGAATTCATCCATCGTAAAACCCTCTTCAATAATAAAACCGAGGGATAAATATTTTGCTTCTGCGCCGCACATAGCCAGATCGTTCACTGTGCCGTTAATAGCAAGATCACCAATATTTCCCCCCGGAAAAAAGATAGGAGAAATAACGTAACTATCAGTACTAAATGCAATATTTCCATTCAATTCAAAACTGGCGCCATCGTGTTGTTGATCTAACAGATCGTTTTTAAAAATATCAAACACGCCGCTTTGTAATAATCGATGTGTTAATAATCCGCCACTGCCATGACCCAGCGTAATCACATCAAAATCAAATTTCGGCATTGGACATTGCAGATTCATTTTTATTTTTTCAGTCATAACAATCAATTAAAAAAATTAAACCAACACACTATCTGCATTTGAATAATGATAATAAGCCGCACAAGAACCTTCGCTGCTCACCATTGGTGCGCCCAACGGATGTTCGGGTTTACATTTAGTGCCGAAATTTGGACATTGTTTTGGTTTCTTCAAACCTTTCATAATATCACCGCTGATACATTCTTTATTTTCTTCTGCAACGGGAAGATCCAATTTGAATTTTAATCTTGCATTAAAATTTTTATAACGATCATTTACTTCATAACCGCTTTGCGGAATAGAACCAATGCCGCGCCAAATCCTATCGCTTACATCAAACACTTTATTGATCGTTTCCATTGCCATTTTATTTCCCTCACGCTGAACATATCGTGCATATTGATTTTCTACTTTGTATTCGCCCTTTTCCAATTGCTGAACTGCCATTAAAATTCCCTGCAACAAATCAACTGGCTCAAAGCCGGTTACAACAATTGGGGTTTTATATTTCTCAGCAACAGGATAATATTCTTCCATACCCATGATGGTGCAAACATGACCCGCTGCCAAAAAAGCATCGATCTTATTTTCATCATCACTCAAGATCGCTTCCATTGCCGGAGGAACTAAAACATGCGATGCCAAAATACTGTAATTGGTAACGCCCATTTTATCTGCATGAACAACACTCAATGCATTTGCAGGAGCGGTTGTTTCAAAACCAACCGCAAAGAACACCACTTCTTTTGTTGGATTTTCTTTTGCAATAAGAACGGCTTCCAGAGGAGAATATAAAATACGAACATCTGCACCTTCGGCCTTTACCGCCAATAAATTTTTATGACTTCCGGGAACGCGAAGCATATCACCGAAAGAACACAAAATAACATTGGGTTGTTGAGCCAGATAGACCGCCTCATCAATAACACTAACGCTTGTAACACAGACGGGGCAACCGGGTCCGTGAACCATTGTAATTTTTTCGGGCAACATTTCGAGAATACCGTTCTTCACCAAACTATGTGTTTGTCCGCCGCAAATTTCCATCAACGTCCATGGTTTTGTGGTGATGCGATGAATTTCTTTGATAAATTCTTCAGCCAATTCGGGATCTCTGTATTCAGATAAATATTTCATTAAAAAGAAAATTAAAAATTATAAATGATGTTCTTCAAGTTCTTCAACTTCGCCCATGTCTTTCAGGTAACTGAAAACTTTTTTTGCTTCTTCTTCATCAACAATACTGATGGCAACACCAACGTGCACCAAAACATAATCATCCACTTTTGCTTCGGGCACCATGCATAAATTAACCTCTTTGGTAATGCCGCCGAATGAAACATTTCCAAAACGGAATGTTTCATCCAATTGATTGGTGATGGAAAGTAGTTTACCGGGAATTGCTAAGCACATATTTTTTATTTTAATTGGGAAATTGAAATTGTTCTAATGCTGTTTTGTCTTTTATATTGATCATTTCTTTTTGTGTTTTCTGATGAATGCTGTAACAGGCCAGTAATCCAAAACAGATACATTCATCATTCGGACTGAGCTGTTGATGGAAATACAATTTTCTTTTGTATGAAAGGCGTTCAATCAGCAGATCATTTAGTAGTGCATTTTGAAAAACACCGCCACTGAAAGCTATCTTATCAACATAATAATGATTGCTTACCTGCGAGATCATTTTTGCAAGAGAAAAAAAGACCTTCCATGCAATGATCGCATTGTCTTCTTTTTGTTGCCAATCTTCTAATAATTCATTTAAAAAAGTATTCCAGTCCAAACGATCATTTACAAGCGGAATAGAATAATAATCGTAGGGTTTGTATGAACAAGTTCTTGCCAAAGTTTCTAATTGCATCGCCGCCTCGCCTTCATAAGTATTGTATAAACGAATACCGAGCAACGCCGCAATACCATCTAAGAACCTGCCCATGCTGCTTGTCATCAATGAAGAGGGTTGATTCAAAACTTGCTGATAATATTGCCACTCTTGCTTTGAAAAATATTTTTGAATAATGAATTGTTTATTGGGGAAACTCTTTAATAAACTCAAAGCCGATAATCTGGGTTCTTTACTCATTTTATCACCGAGCAATTGAGGAAAATAATCAAGATGTGCAACGCGTTCCATTTTTTTGTGCTGATAAATAAAAACTTCGCTGCCCCAGATCTGTCCATCGTCACCAAATCCTGTTCCATCCCAGATAAATCCCAGCACAGGCTCTTTTATATCCAATAAATTATTTTCTGCAAGTACCGCCCCAAAATGTGCAGTATGATGTTGAATGGAAGTAAGTGAAATATTTTGTGCTGCAGCAATCTCTTTGCCCTGCTGAGAAACAAAATAACCCGGATGTTTATCAATGATGATATGTTCGGGTTTTGCCTTTACTAAAGTACTTATATGATGAAGTGTTTCTTTAAAACAAGTTTGAGATTCAAGTGTACTTTGATCACCAAGATACTGGCTGATGTATAAATTTTTTTGATCAAGTAAAGCAAATGCGCTTTTTAATTCACCACCCATTGCCAAAACAGAATCATTAATCGTTGTGAACGGATTTGGAAAATAATTAGGCGCTAATCCACGACTACGGCGCAAAATAATTTTTTGCCCCCTTTCTGTAAACTGAATGACGCTGTCATCCTGCGGCGCAACAATTTCGCGGTCATAAGTCAATACAAAATCCGCAACATCAAATAAATTCTCCAAAGCATCAGCGTCTTTATAAATAATCGGAGAGCCGCTGATATTTCCGCTGGTTGCAATTAAGGGCTTACCAAAATTTTCACTAATCAATAAAAGCAAAGGAGTGTATGGCAACATTAATCCGATCTTATCGAGATCGGGTGCAATGGCTTGTTTACAAATGCCGCTTGCAACGGATGGTTTTAACTCACACAATACAATCGGCGCAGATTTTTCTTTTAATGCATTGATCTCAAAAGAGCGCAGCTTCACATCGGCGCTTGCCATTTCAATATCTGCGTACAGCATTGCAAAAGGCTTTGCAGGTCTTTGTTTGCGGCTTCTTAAAACATTGATGGATGTTTCATTTGTTGCATCACATAATAATAAATAACCGCCGATTCCTTTAACTGCAAGAATACTTCCGCGTTTTAATTCACAATCAACAAGTTTCAGAATATCATCTTCATGATTACTCAAACAATTTTTTGATGAACTGAAAAAATGCATCGGAACAGCACATTCTTTACAAGAATTCGTTTGACTGAAATGCCTTCTGTTTTCAATATCGTTGTATTCCGAAAAACAACGATCGCACATCTGAAGATGACTCATGGTAGTTCTATCTCTATCGTACGGAAGATCCTTGATGATTGAATACCTCGGTCCGCAATGCAAACAGGTGGTGAAGGGATAATGAAAGCGAATATTATTTTCTGACAGAACATCTTGCCTGCAAGTGTTGCACATTGCAACATCAGGAGTCAATAAAAGATCAGGCTTATTTTCATCGGTATTTTGCAGGATCGAAAAAGAAGAAAACGATTTTGATTTTATTTTTTCAAAATGATGATGAGTGATTATTGCATTTTGGGGAGGATGAAGAATGATCTTCAGATAAAAATCTTCCGCCACTTCTTTCGAGGAATTAAATTCAATATGCACGCCGTTATTGGTATTACTTACAGAACCACATATATCAAATTCTTTGGCTAAGCGGCAGACAAAAGGACGGAAACCGACCCCCTGTACCAAACCATTGATATGGATATGATATGTGTTCATAAACAAAATACTCTTTATTATAACTACAAGAATTCATTATACGGTTTCCGGAGCCAAAACTTTTGATTTTAACCAATCATACCAAATTTGCAAACCCTCGCCATTCGTACAACTTAACTCTATGATCTCTAATTTATGATTTACTTTCTTAGCATTCGCTTTTACTTTTTCAATATCAAAAGGAACATAAGGAAGGAGATCGGTTTTATTGATGATGCAGAGCGTTGAAGAATAAAACATGTCGGGATATTTCAAAGGCTTATCATCACCTTCTGTAACGCTTATAATTACCACGCGTTCTTTTTCACCCAAATCAAACATGGCAGGACAAACTAAATTACCAACATTTTCAATAAACAGAACCGAATCATTTTTTGGTTTCATTCCTTGAACAGCATGTAGAACCATGTGTGCATCCAAGTGACAACCTTTGCCGGTATTGATCTGTACCACTTTTGTTCCTGTTGCATGAATGCGATCCGCATCATTGGTTGTTTGCTGATCGCCTTCAATAACAGCAAACTCCAATTCGCCTTTCATGTCTTTTAACGTTCTTTCTAATAAAGACGTTTTACCGGAGCCGGGAGAACTAACTAAATTTAAAGCAAGAATATTTTTCGCTTCAAAATAACCGCGGTTTCTTTCGGCCAATAAATTATTTTCATTCAAAACATCTTTTTCAACCGCCACCACTTTTTTCTGGTGATCGTGTGAATGATGATCATTATGATCGTGGTGATGACCGGGTTCGTGCATGGTTACATTTCCATCGGTATCACATCCGCAGGTTGCACACATTTTGTAAATATTTAGTGTTATAATTTTAATTTGTCAGGAAACAATCAACGACTTTACACGCAACTCTTTTCCTTCAACAATATCTATTAAATGCTGACCGCATTTGGGGCATGCATCATAAATATTCTCTAAAGGGAACGAAGCATCGCAATCCAAACATCTTGCCTTTCCTTTGATACGATTGATCTTTTTAATTGCATTATCCAAAATGGTTTCTTTAACAGCCTGTTCCCAGGCAAAATCAAAAGCCTCCATTTGAACGGTGCTCAAACAACCGATATCGATTTCTATCTCATCAATAGTTTTTGCATCAGCACTCTTTGCCTGTTGTTGAGCAATATCAATAATGCTCATTACAATAGAAAGTTCGTGCATGATTCTTTCTTTAATTGTTTTGTTTAGTTCTGCGCAAATGGCGGATATAAACAAGGGAACCGAATAATGCACTCAATGTTACAACCGCATGCATCGGCTCAACAAAATAATGGATGATGGTGTATCCGTCTGTTGTACCATGACCAGGATGGGCAAGACTGAATAAAGGCATACACAAAATAAAAAGACTTGCGAACAAAATAATTTTTTTCATATGACTCTGTTTATTTAAGAAACCAATATTAGTACGATACAGAAATTGTATTTATGATAAAAGTCATAACACCGAATGATAAAGGTCATAAGAACGTAGTATATACAGAGATTACATTAGCGCCAGAATTGGATCTTAACCTTTAATACAACGTTTAACCTTTAAAACAATCAGCATGACTAACGATGCTTCTCAAAACACTCAGCCAACCTACTATCAGGAAGTTGAGCGAAAGGGCTACTCTCGCCGAGATTTTATCGGCTTTGTTACAATGATGACCGCATTTATGGGCTTAGAAAAATCTGCTATTGGTCAAGTTGCCAAAGCATTAGAAACCAAGCCACGCATACCTGTTATATGGTTACATTTCCAGGAGTGTACCTGTTGCAGCGAAAGCTTTATCAGATCATCTCACCCAATTGTTGCAGATATTTTATTAGACAAAATATCTCTCGATTATTCAGAAACACTAATGGCAGCATCAGGATTTCAGGCTGAAGAAGCTATGAAGAACACGATGACCAAATACAAAGGAGAATATATTCTTTGTGTAGAGGGAAGTGTTCCAACCGGAGCTGATGGTGTGTATTGTATGATTGGTGGCAAAACATCAATGCAGATTTTGGAAGAAGCTGCAGCCGGAGCAAAAGCAGTAATTGCCTGGGGCAGTTGTGCTAGTAATGGTTGTGTTCAATCAGCAAAACCAAATCCAACAAAAGCAACACCTATTCATAAATTATTAAAAGGCAATGTGCCTTTAATTAAAGTACCGGGATGTCCTCCGATCGGGGAAGTAATGGCAGGCGTGATCGTTCATCTGGTAACATTTGGAAAGATCCCTGAATTAGACAGAGTAGGAAGACCAAAAGCATTTTACAGCAAACGCGTTCATGATAGTTGCTATCGCAGACCATTCTATGATGCCGGTTTATTTGTGGAAACATTTGATGACGAAAATGCTAAGAAAGGATATTGCTTGTATAAAGTTGGTTGTAAAGGGCCATCTACTTATAATGCATGCGGCGTAATGAAATGGAATAATGGAACAAGTTATCCAATTCAATCAGGTCACGGATGTATCGGGTGCAGCGAAGAAAATTATTGGGATAATGGCAGATTATATGAAAGAGCTTCTGCATTTGCCGGATTTGGTATTGAAGCCAACGCTGATACTTTGGGTAAAACTGCATTAGCCGTTACCGGCGTTGCCATTGCTGCACACGCTGTTGCAACAAATGTTCGCAAGAAGAAACTCATTTTCGAATTGGAAAAACAGGGAAAACAAAGCGAACAAGAATTGAAATCATAATTTATAAAAAAATTCAACTTGCTATATGAGTAAAAGAATTGTTGTTGACCCGATCACGAGAATCGAAGGTCATCTGCGAATAGAAGCCGATATAGAAAACGGCAAAATTAAAGACGCTTACAGCAGCGGAACGATGGTTCGTTTGCTGGAAGAGATTTTAAAAGGAAGAGATCCAAGAGATGCATGGGCATTTGTAGGAAGGGTATGCGGAGTTTGTACTTCCATACATTCCTTAACATCTGTTCGTTGTGTGGAAGACGCCCTGGATATCACCATTCCGCCCAATGCAGAATTAGTAAGAAATATCATGTTCTGCACACAATACATTCACGATCACGTTGTGCATTTTTATCATTTGCACGCAATGGATTGGGTGGATGTAGTGAATGCATTAAAAGCAGACCCAAAGAAAACATCAGAATTAGCACAAAGCATTTCAAAATGGCCAAAAAGCTCTCCCGGATATTTCAGTGATATTCAAACCAGAGTAAAAAAATTCGTTGAGAGCGGACAATTGGGAATTTTTGCCAATGGATATTGGGGTCATCCTGCGTATAAACTTCCCGCTGAAGTTAATTTGATCGGATTGGCACATTATCTCGAAGCATTAGAATGGCAAAAAGAAATCGTAAAAGTACATGCCATTTTCGGTGGTAAAAATCCACATCCAAATTATTTAGTTGGAGGTATGGCTTGTTCTATCAGCATTGATGATGTTAGCGGAATTAATGCAGAAAGATTGGCTTATGTAGGACAATTATTAAAAGACGGAAAAGAATTTGTTGAACAGGTTTATATTCCTGATCTGATGGCAATCGCATCTTTCTATAAAGATTGGGGTGCCATTGGCGGCGGCTTAGGAAATTATTTAGTGTATGGTGATCTACCGACCAATGGTTACAGAGATCTTTCATCCTATAAATTCCCCGCAGGTGCGATTTTAAATAAAGACATCAGTAAAGTTTATGATGTTGATTTGAAGAAAGATGATGAAGTGCAGGAATTCATCACACACTCATGGTATGAATACAAAGAAGGAAAAGACAAGGGATTGCATCCATGGAAAGGAGAAAGCAAGGTAAACTACACCGGACCAAAACCACCGTTCGATCATTTAGATACAAGCAAAGAATACAGTTATTTAAAAACACCTAGATGGAAGGGCAATGCAATGGAAGTAGGCCCATTAGCACGTGTATTGGTGGGTTATGCAAGAGGAAGAGAAGACTTCAAAGCTGTTGTTGATAAGGCTTTGAAAGACCTGAATGTTCCTGTAACGGCATTATTCTCAACATTAGGAAGAACTGCGGCTCGTGGTTTAGAAAGTGTATTGGTTGCGCAATGGGGATTAGATTTTTTCGATAAACTGATTGCCAATATTAAGAATGGTGACAGCCGCATGGCAGAGATGAGTAAGTTCGATCCATCAACATGGCCAAAATCAGCTCAAGGTGTTGGACATACTGAAGCACCTCGAGGTGCATTGGCACATTGGATCAACATTGAAGACGAAAAGATCGCCAATTATCAATTGGTTGTTCCAACAACATGGAACGCATCACCAAGAGATAACAAAGGTCAAATGTCTGCGTATGAATCTTCTTTAATTGATACACCGGTTGCAGATGAAAAACAACCGCTTGAAATTATAAGAACCATTCACAGTTTTGATCCATGCATGGCTTGCAGTGTTCACGTGTACGACGAAGACGGAAAACACATCAGCCGTATAAACATATTGGGAGATTAATTTCTAAACTTTTTTTATGGCAACAAAATATTTGCATATTCACAGGCTTCGCAGGGTGTATGTTTGGGAACTGCCAGTACGCTTTTATCATTGGCTCAATGCATTGGTAATTATTGCACTGATCGCAACGGGTTTTTATATTGCTAATCCTTTAGCAATACAAAGTCAACACGAAGCATCCGGTCAATATACAATGGGCTGGGTACGCTATATACACTTCGCAGCAGCATATCTTTTCTTCTTTAATTTTTTATTTCGTTTGTACTGGGGTTTTGTTGGAAATAAATATGCCAACTGGAAACAATTCTTACCGATCTCTAAAAAGTTCTTTAAAGAAATGTGGTATGTTTTCAGAATGGACATCATGATGCTGAAAGGAAAAGAACACATGAGCATTGGCCACAATGCCATGGCGGGATTTATTTATTTCTTAACCTTTCTTGCATTCCTGGTTCAATGTCTTACTGGTTTTGGTTTATACGCACCGATGAGTACATGGTGGTTACCAAAATTATTTACATGGGTACCCGCCGTTTTTGGAGGAGACATCCTGACAAGACAAATTCATCATTGGTCCATGTGGTTCTTTATTTTATTTGCAGTGATACATGTGTATCTGGTTTTCTACCATGATTATGTTGAAGGCAGAGGAGAAATAAGCAGTATGGGCGGAGGATGGAAATTTATTGAAGAAGAAGTGTTTGAAAGAAATCATCATCAAACACCTAATCCTGAAAATTAATAAACGGCAACATGCTACACGACAAGAAAATTTTAATATTGGGAATCGGGAATTATTTAATGGGAGATGAGGGCGTGGGAGTACATGTTGCTAACAGATTGCAAAATGAAATATTACCGTCCGGTGTTGACGTATTGGATGGCGGCACCGGCGGTTTTCATTTGCTCTCTTATTTTGAAGGATATGAAACAATTATTCTGATTGATGCAACATTGGATAATAATCCTAATGGAACAATCAGATTGATAAAACCGCGATTTGCAAAAGATTTTCCATTGGCAATGAGTACACACGATATCGGGTTGAAAGATATGGTGAGTGCATTGCAGTTAATGGATAAGATGCCGGACATTCACTTATTTGTCGTAAGCATTGAAAGCCTGCAGCAGCAGGGCATTGAGCTAACCGAAGAAGTGGAAAAAGTAGTTCCAGAATTGATTGAAAAAATAAAAACGCTTCTTTCCGAACTTCAAAAAGAAGAATTAGAAAAAGAAGCGCTTCTTGCAATTGTTTAATTCCCGTAAACACTTAAAAATTTAATACGCATTATTTTTAATTGCTCCAGCGTATAATCATTCTCGCTTAATTCTTTTTGCGCAATGTCCAAAGAAGAGGTCTCGCAGCTTTTAAAATAATCAATAATATCTTCCTGATCGTTTTCGTCTAACCATTCATCAATGGCGTAATCTAGATTTAATTTCGTTCCGCTTGCGGCAATGGTTTCCATCTCTTCGAGCAACTCGTCCAGCTTTAAGCTTTTGTGTTTTGCAATGGTTTCCAACGGAATTTTTTTATCAACATTCTGGATGATGTAAACTTTATTGCTGCTTTTGTTCACCACACTTCTCATCACAAAATCATCAGGCTTTTCAATATCATTTTCTTCAACGTATTTTGCGATCATCTCTACAAAAGGCTTTCCGTACTTTATGGATTTTCCTTTACTTACCCCCTGGCATTTTTCTAATTCTTCCAATGTTGTAGGATACAATGTTGCCATATCCTGTAAAGAATTTTCTAAGAAAATAACAAAAGGCGGCAAGCTTTTTTTCTTTGCTTCTTTCTGGCGTAGGTCTTTCAGCATTTCAAATAATACATCATCTGATGCAGCGCCGGATTGAGATGCGTTTTCTCCCTCTTCATCATCTTCGTTAGCATCTTCAAATAAATTATTCAAAACAATTTTGAATGATGTTGGCTTCTTTAAAAACTTCTCACCTTTTTCTGTCAGCTTTACCAAACCATATTCTTCAATATCTTTTTTGATGAAATTTTCCAGCAGCATTTGTCTTATCAAACTGTTCCAGAGATGATTCTCTTTATCTTTCCCGATTCCAAATTCCGGTAAATTTTCGTGACGGAACATGGCGATCTGGGGAGTTAATTTTCCTCTCACCATATTCACGACATACTCCGTTACAAATCGGCCTTCCAGGGCTTTCACAACTTTTAAAACTTTAACCACATCTTCCTTTGCTTCAATTTTTTCTTTTGGATGTTTACAGTTATCGCAGTTACCGCAATTTTTTATATCTGTGTCTTCACCAAAATAATGTAGCAAAATTTTCCTGCGGCACACACTACTTTCTGCATAGGCAACGGTTTCATTGATTAGTTGCGCACCAACCTCTCTTTCGCTTAATGGCTTATCTCGCATCAAATGTTCAAGCTTTGCAACATCTTTATGCGAATAATATAAAACACAGATTCCTTCCAATCCATCGCGACCTGCACGACCTGTTTCCTGATAATAATTTTCAATTGATTTCGGGATATTGAAATGAATCACAAAACGAATGTCTGGCTTGTCAATACCCATTCCGAATGCGATGGTGGCAACTATTACCTGAACATCTTCATTTAAAAACTGATCCTGTCTTTCGGCCCTTAATTTTTGATCCAAACCTGCATGATAAGCAACAGCCTTTATTTTATTGGCCATTAATATTTCAGCCAACTCCTCTGTTGTTTTCCGGTTGAGTGTATAAATGATACCGCTCTTTCCTTTATGTGTTGTGATGAAACGAACAATACTTTTTATGGTTTGTTCCTTTTGAATTTTTGGAACGATCTCATAAAACAAATTAGAACGGTTAAAAGAAGAAATAAAAATATTCGGATTGCGCAGTCCGAGATTCTTAACAATATCACTCTGTACTTTTGGTGTTGCTGTTGCAGTTAATGCAACAACGGGAATATCGGGGTTGATGATATCCATCATTTCTCGAAGCCTTCGATATTCAGGGCGAAAATCATGTCCCCATTCCGAAATACAATGCGCTTCATCCACCGCGAAGAAAGAAATAGTAAGATCTGAAAAGAAGTCTAAGTTTTCCTGTTTGGTCAATGTTTCGGGAGCAACATATAATAATTTGGTTTTGCCAGCGATCAGATCTTCTTTTACTTCTTTGATCTGGCCCTTATTTAGGGAAGAGTTGAGAAAATGTGCCACATCATCTTTTTCACTGTAACCCCTTACCAAATCAACCTGATTTTTCATCAATGCAATAAGCGGCGAAACAATGATGGCACAACCCGGCAGAATTAAAGCAGGGAGCTGATAACACAAACTTTTACCCCCGCCAGTTGGCATGATTACAAATGTGTCCCTACCTTCCAATAAACTGTTGATCGATTTTTCCTGTGTTCCTTTAAATTCAGAAAAGCCGAAATGCTTTTGCAATCCGGCGTGTATATCATGATCTTTCGAACTTCCTTCTTTCAGTGTATGAGGCGATGTTGCCTTTCCTATGCTTTTTACAGCAGCCTTTTTTGTGGTAACCTTAATCTGCGACTTCTTTGTACTTGTTGCCATGGATATAAAATTTCTTTTCCGCAAACCGCGGACATAAACGAACTATAAGTTAATGCTTTTTTGCCGAAAAGGTTCAATAATTATTTAGAACGGTCAGGTATGCTGATACGCTGTTTCGGAGCCGTAATTCACTAACCGTTCCTGTTTGAAATAGGAACTCCTTTTTAAAAGGGTAGCGAAGTTAACAATCAGACAGAGGAAATACAACGGATTGTTGTTAAAGTTTACCTTTGCGATATGAGTTCATCCATCATACAAAAAGCGTTACATACCATCGAACTGGAAGCGTCTTCCATAAAAGGGCTGGAAGCCTTTATTGATGAGTCTTTTGAAAAGGCAGTGCAATTGATTCATCAATCAAAAGGGAGATTGGTGGTAAGCGGTATCGGCAAAAGCGCCATTGTTGCACAAAAAATCGTTGCCACATTCAATTCAACAGGAACACCCGCATTGTTCATGCATGCTGCAGATGCTATTCATGGTGACTTGGGAATGATACAAAGCGAAGATGTGGTATTGATCATCAGCAAAAGTGGCGAAAGCCCGGAAATAAAAGTATTGGTTCCGTTGATCAAGAATTTCGGCAATAAATTGATCGGCATTGTTGGAAAAATGGATAGCTTTTTAGCTGCACAATCAGACATTGTTTTAAACACAACAGTTTCAAAAGAAGCCTGTCCCAATAATTTGGCACCAACCAGCAGTACAACCGCACAAATGGTAATGGGGGATGTATTAGCTGTTTCATTAATGGAATTAAGCGGATTTTCTGATAAAGATTTTGCAAAATATCATCCCGGCGGAAATCTCGGCAAGCGGTTGTATTTAAGAGTCGAAGATCTTTATATACATAATCAGCAACCTAAAGTTTTAAAAAATGCTTCATTAAAAGAAGTGATAGTTGAAATAACCGAAAAGCGATTGGGCGTAACAGCTGTAGTTGACAGCAATAATAAAGTGGAAGGAATTATTACTGATGGCGATCTGAGAAGAATGCTTGAAAAAAGTAATAATATATCAAACATCACCGCAAAAGATATTCTTTCTGTTCATCCCAAAACAATTGAACCCGATGTTTTAGCCGTACAGGCATTAGAATTGATGCGCAAACACGACATCAGTCAGCTCATCGTTGAATCAAAAGGAAACTATCTGGGCATTTTGCATTTACATGATTTAATCCGAGAGGGCATTATTTAATCTATTCTTCATCGATTATACATGAAACACATATTATATTTGCGCTTGAAAAATTCACTATGAACAAACACCACTATGTTGCCATCATGGCCGGCGGTATCGGAAGCCGCTTTTGGCCAAAGAGCCGAACAACTTATCCCAAACAATTCTTAGACATCTTAAATACCGGCAAAACACTTATCCAGTGGACATTTGAACGGTATGCTGCATTTATTCCTAAAGAAAATATTTATGTGGTAACATCAGAAGAATACAGCGATATCGTTGCTGAACAGTTGCCCGATATTCCTAAAGAAAACATTGTAGCAGAGCCGAGTAGAAAAAACACGGCACCCTGTGTTGCTTATATTTCTTTTAAGCTTTTACAAAAAGATCCGGAAGCTTCTTTGATCGTTGCGCCAAGCGACCACATGATCATGGACGGAGAAAATTTTAAAAAGATCACCACAGAAGCATTGGCATTTGTTGATCAACAGGAAGCATTTATTACGCTCGGTATCAAACCAACTTATCCCAACACCGGCTATGGTTATATTCAATTTGATTCAAAACTGATCGGAGAAAATATTCATAAAGTAAAAACCTTTACTGAAAAACCCAATCTTGAATTGGCAAAAACATTTGTTGCCAGCGGAGAGTTCTTGTGGAATGGAGGCATTTTTGTTTGGAAAGTAAGAACGGTTGTGAATGCATTTGAAAAATATCAGCCCGAAATGTTTGAGTTGTTTGATAGTGAAAAAGAAAACTTCAATACACCAAAAGAAAAAGAGGCTATCAATAAAATCTATCCTCAATGCACCAATGTTTCCATTGATTATGCGATCATGGAAAAGGCCGATAATGTTTATGTGATCCCTTCTTCATTTGGATGGAGCGATTTGGGAACTTGGAACAGTGCATACGAAAATTTAGAAAAAGATTATCTCGGAAACGCCGTTACTTCTGAAAATGTAATTGTTATCGATGCAACAAAATGTATGATCAGTGCGCCGCATGATAAATTATTGTTGCTGCAGGGACTCGATGATTTCATTATCATTGATACAAAGGACGTGTTGATGATCTGCAAAAAAGATAAAGAACAGGCCATTAAAGAATATGTTGCCGAAGTGAAGCGCAGCAAGGGTGATAAATATTTATAGCAAAAATAAAAAACACGTAATACCGCAGATTTATTCAGTTAAATCTGCGATTTTGTTTTTGATAAATTCTTTCCAGGCTAACACTAATCTTATTTCTCCGAAAGAGATGTTGTTTTCTAATTTATTTTTTAATTGAGTTATTCCTGTTCCATCATAATCATTTAAAACAGGCTCTATTAAAACAATTTTTTCGCGACTTACCAACTCTTCAATTTTTATTTCACCCGAAGAAACATAATATGCCAGATGCCCTTGGATTGTTTGAATGGTGTAATTCCTTTCCGCAGCAATTTCTTCAATTGACTTGCCTTCTTTATATAAATTAAAACTCAGCAATTTTGTATCAGTCTTTGCAGTTTTAATTGTTGTAGATTTTTCTTTGCGTTGTTTTTTTGGAATTTTTTCATGGATCAGTGACGATAAATTGTTAACCTTCGAATATTTCAATATCACATCTAAAAACTGCTGCCCGAACTTTTGAATTTTTGCTTTTCCGAAACCGCTTATTTTTTCCAGTTCGTCCAGCGTTTGCGGAAGGTATCTTGCCATTTCATCTAATGTTGTTGAACCGGCAACAATGAAAATAGGAATGTCGGCTTCAGTACAGATCTTATCTCTCAAGAGCCGCAATTCCTTATACAGTATGGGATGTGGACTATCAACCTTTTTATGTATGGAACCGGCATAAGCGTTTACAGTAAAAGCAGGCAACACAAAATTATTTTTTTGTTCGTGATATACGGCTACATTAAATCCTTGTTTGCAGGATTGAATAGAATGTTTTTGTTGTGATAAAATCGTAAACAATTCTTTCAGATCTTCAGTATATGCCATTGCATATTGTTTACTGTCGGTTACAGCAGGCGATGAAAATAAAAATTGTATGAGCAATTCTGTTTGATCGACAAAATACAAAGCGGCTTTTTTAATTCTTTCCTGCAGATCGATATTTTGTTCGGGCAAAATCTGGTGCTGAAAAAATTGTTGTAATTGCGATTGAAATTTTTTACCTATTTCCTGTAGTGCGTTTAATTTTTCTTCTGCCCGTTTTAACCATGGTTTTGATTCTTTGTTAAAAGATTCGAGATGTTCTTCTACACCACGAAGAACATCATTGAATATTTTTTGCGAAGAAGAAAAATCAAATAATAAGTTTAATAATGTTGTTTGATAACGATGTTTATCAGCCAGCAAGCTTTCAGGTAATTGTGCCGCTTCTTTATTTTTTGAAAAATTTATAATCCTTTGATCTGTATGTAAACTTCCGGGAGTTATTCGGCTTAATAAAACCATTCCTTCCAAAGAGGTACAACGACTTAACGCAACATATACCTGCCCCGGTGCAAAAGCTTGTCCCGCATCGATTACAGCTTTCTCAAAAGTCAGACCCTGGCTTTTATGAATGGTGATGGACCAGGCCAGACGCAAGGGAAATTGTGTAAACGAACCGATCTCATCTTCATCAACTTGTTGTGTTTGTTTATTAATGGTGTAACGAACATTTTTCCAAATATCTTTTTTAACTTCTATTAATTCCGTTTCATTTTTACATTGTACAAAAACAACATCATTTTCTATTTTATTGATTACGGCGATCTTGCCATTAAAGTATCTTTTTGACTTATCAAGATCATTTTTAATGAACATCACCTGTGCGCCAATTTTTAAATGCAATGTTTCATCAGCAGGGTATGCTTTCTCATTAAAATCACCTTCAATGATTGCTTTGAAAGAAAATAATTTCCCGGACAGGTTTGATAAATCATTTGCATTTGTTTGATCAGCCTTATAATTATGAGTGGTGAGATTGATGTAACCATCTTCTTTATTTGGAACGAAAGAGGGCAAATATCTGCTGTGCAAGATTTTCATTCCCGCATCATCCATTTCATTATTGCGAACCTGATTTAAAATATCAATAAAATGCTGATCGCTTTGCCGATAAATCTTATTTAATTCAATATAAGCAGGCGGCTGTGTTTCCATCACTCTGCTATCAAAAAAATATGGACTTCTGTAATGTTGTGATAATATTTGCCATTCACTATCTGGGACAACTGGCGGCAATTGATACATATCACCGATCAATAAAACCTGTACGCCGCCGAAGGGCTCGTAATTGCGATGGCGAACCGATTTCAAAACAGTATCGATCGCATCCAATACATCGCAACGCACCATGCTTATTTCATCAATGATCAATAATTCCAACTGTTGCATCACTTTTCTTCTTTCATTATTCAAACGAACCCGGCTCATTAAACTGTGCTTATCATTCAGTGAATCATCTTTTCCAAAGCCCTTGTTTTCCGGAATGAACGGCGTAAACGGCAATTGAAAAAATGAATGAATGGTTGCACCGCCTGCATTAATGGCCGCTACACCCGTTGGCGCCACAACAGCAGTTTGTTTATGGCTTTGTTGTTTGATGTATTTTAGAAAAGTTGTTTTGCCCGTACCCGCTTTTCCCGTAAGAAAAACAGAACGGTTTGTATATTGAATAAAATCTGATGCGAGTTGAAAATTAATATTTGAAGTATCGGTAACCATCTTGTAAAGATAATTGCAAGTAATATGCACAAAAATGGTTTATTAGCTAAGAGCTGAAATGTTCTAAACTAATAAACCACTAATCTGATAAACAAATTAAGCTTTAGCCTTTTCGCCAAGCATAAGCACTTCATTTACCTGCACTTCGGTAATGTATTTTTTATTACCGTCTTTGTCATTGTAAGTTCGGTTGATGAGCTTGCCTTCAACAGCCACCTCGCTTCCTTTCTTTAAATATTTTTCAGCGATCTCCGCAACTTTACCCCATGCTACGAGCGTGTGCCATTGCGTGTCCGTTACTTTATCGCCTTTGGCATTGCGATAGGTTTCGCTGGTGGCTACATTAAAGCGAGCTAATTTTCTTCCGCCATCCAATGTTTTGACTTCCGGATTGGCACCTAAGTTTCCGATCAACTGAACTTTGTTTTTTAATGCGTACATGATTTTTTGTTTTTACGATTTACAATTTTGTTATCTCAATCAATCAGCGGCGACGTCTTCCGTAATTGACAACACAAAATTGCGGTTCCCGAAAAGCGGTAGTCGGTTTTTAACCGTTTCTATGGCAATGATATACAATTTTACACTAAATAATTTGGTAGTATCAAATATTGAGCATATTTTTACACCATAATTAAAGACTATGTTACCAGAATTTAAAAGCATATTCGATCTACTGAAAGCCTTTCCTACGGAACAAAGCTGTATAGATCATTTAGAAAGACTTAGTTGGAATGGTAATCCTGTTTCACCATTTGATACAGATTCTAAGGTGTACAAATGTGCGGGTAACAAATACAAGTGCAAGAACACGGGCAAATACTTTAATGTCCGCACTGGCACAATATTCGACAATACTAAAATACCGTTACAAAAATGGTTCTTAGCCCTGTATGTTTTTTCATCTCACAAAAAAGGTATTTCTTCACATCAATTAGCAAAGGATATTTCAGTTACTCAAAAATCAGCATGGTTCTTATTACATCGTTTGCGTTATGCTTTTGACCATCCTAATTTTAAAGCAACAGTTGGTAACATTGTTGAGATTGACGAATGTGGTATCGGTGGACAATCTTATTACAAACACGCTAACAAGAAAGTAAAAAATGAAGATGGAGCAACCGTTTCGGGGAAGACATCTGTATTAGGTTTAAGAGAAAGAGGCGGTAATGTAAAAGCTGTGGTTATACCTGACAGGAATAAAGAAACGTTATTACCTTTAGTGTATGAAAATGTAAAGGCAGGAAGTGTTTTAATGACTGATGAATTAGCAGCGTATCAGAACTTAAAGAAAGATTTTGAACACTATTCCGTAAACCATTCAGCAAAACAATTTGTAAACGAAATGGCTCATACTAACGGTATTGAAAATTTTTGGTCGCATTTAAAAAGAGGTATTGATGGTATATACCATTCAATAAGTAAACAGCATTTACAAAGTTATATTGATGAATATACTTTAAGATTTAATACCCGTAAATTTAACACACAAGGTAGATTTGATTTAGTATTGTCTGCGATTACAGGAAAGAGATTGACATATAAAGAACTAATTAATTAATATGAGTAAGATTAAGGTACAAGGAACAGAAATTAACATCATCAGTCTTGGAGATGGCGATTTCATTTCTTTAACTAATATGGTAGCAAACCAAGAGGAAGGTTCTAAACTTATTGAAAAATGGCTGACTAATAAGAATACTATCGAGTTTTTGGGGATGTGGGAACAATTAAATAATAAAAAATTCAATTCCCCCGAATTCGGGGGAATTATGAGTGATGCAGGAACTAATCGGTTCTATATGTCTGTAAAGCAATGGGTATCAAAAACCAATGCAATAGGTATTACAGCAAGAACGGGTAGTCAAGGTGGTACTTATGCCCATAGGGATATAGCATTTAATTTTGGATTATATATTAGCCCTATATTTAACCTAATACTCATAAAAGAATTTCAAAGGTTAAAAGAAATTGAAAGCAATCAATACGGTGTCGAATGGAATTTTAAGAGAGTTCTTAGCAAAGCAAATTATCAAATACACACAAACGCTGTCAAAAATTATATAGTTCCTAAAGCTGGATATTCACAGGCAAAAGAATGGCTATTATATGCGGATGAAGCTGATATGTTAAACATTGCATTATTTGGCACAACTGCTAAACAATGGAGAGAAGCAAACCCAACAAGGGTTTTGAATGGAGAGAATATAAGAGATATGGCAAGTATAAACGAACTTGCAATATTATCAAATTTAGAAAGCCTTAATTCAATACTTATAAAAAATGGGCTACCTAAAAAAGATAGATTTAAAATTTTAAGAGAAACGGTTATTGACCAAAGAAAAACATTGGATGGAATTGATATGGTTAAGACTATAAAAAAGGAAAGTCATACTACTTTTATTGACCATCAAACAAAAAATACAGAACAATCTAATTTTGATACACAATTAAAAGGGCTATTAAACGTTCCTCCTCCAAAAAAAGAAACTAAATAAATTAGCAAAAGTTTTATAATTTTATAAAAAAATAAAAAATATGAAAGTCGTATCTCTTTTTTCAGGCTGCGGTGGTTTAGACTTGGGATTAGTAAGGGCTGGTCATAAAATAGTTTATGCTTCTGACATTGACAATGATAGTTGCATTACTTATACAAAAAACTTTAACCACAAATGTCATTGTGAGGATGTTAAAAAATTAGATACAAGTAAGTTACCTAAATACGATTTATTAGTTGGTGGATTTCCATGTCAAGGATTTTCTATTGCTAATATTTATCGTAATGAAAAAGATACAAGAAATGAACTTTACTTACAGATAGTAAGAATATTAAAAGAAACAAACCCCAAATATTTTCTTGCAGAAAATGTACAAGGTATTCTTAGCTTGGGTAGAGGTAAGGTTGTTGAAATGATTGAAAAAGAATTTTCAGAAGTAGGTTTAGATATTGGGAATAGTGGTTATGAGGTAAGAAGGTACTTATTAAATGCCGCAGATTATGGTGTGCCTCAAAATAGGAAAAGGGTTGTAAATCGTCAGCATAAAGTAGACTAAATATAATTAATTTTAAGATAGTGTTTCCATTCTTCATTAATCACTAAACAAAATGACATGGAACCTAAGAACAAACAAACCACAGAGAACTTTATTAAAGACATCCGTCGTAAAACCAGGCGAGTATTCTCTTCAGAGCAAAAGATCATGATTGTCATGGAAGCTCAAAGAGGTGAAGAGTCTGTAGCTTCTATCTGCAGAAAGCATGCTATATCTCAAGTCTTATTCTACAAATGGAATAAGGAGTTTATGGAAGCTGGTAAAAAGAGATTAGCTGGTGATACTACCAGGGAAGCTACAAGTGACGAAGTCTCAGATCTGCGCAAAGAGAACCTACGATTAAAAGAGATGGTAGCTGATCTGATGCTGCGGTACACGATTGTAAAAAAAAGCTTGGACATGCTGGATTAACTGATAGCTATAAAAAGTATATGAGATTTACAGCATCAGAAAAACAAGAAATCATCAAGCTGGTGGAACAATCAGACATTGGTGTAAACCGAAGTTTAAAGCAATTAGGTATCGCTAAGAGTACTTTTTACAAATGGTATAAATTATACACTGAGAAGGGGCTAATAGGATTAGAGCCGCTTCCTTCGCATAACAGAAGGCAATGGAATACGATACCAGAGAAAGAAAAGAATCTTGTGATATCGGTGGCATTAGAGTTCAGTGAACTATCGCCAAGAGAGTTGTCCTGTAAACTAAGTGATGAAAGAGGGATATTTATCTCCGAGTCTAGTGTTTATCGGATTCTCAAAGCCAAAGGCCTCATTACTTCTCCCGCTCATATCCTGTTAGCTGCAGGCAATGAGTTCAGTAAGAAAACCCTGTTTGTTCATGAGATGTGGCAGACTGATTTTACTTACTTTAAAATACTTGGTTGGGGATGGTATTACTTGAGCACTATCATTGATGATTATAGCCGTTTTATCGTTCATTGGGAGCTTTGTGAAACCATGAAGGCAGCAGATGTTCAATCAACAGTTCACTACGCTTTAAAGAGCGCAGGATTAAAGAATGGACAAAGACCAATTCTGTTGAGTGATAATGGTGCATGTTATATATCAAGTGAACTAAAAAGCTATTTGAAAAGTGTGAACATCAAATCGATTCATGGAAGAGCGATGCATCCACAAACACAGGGTAAAATTGAGCGGTATCACAGATCAATGAAAAATGTGGTTAAACTAGACAATTACTACCATCCGGAGGAATTGATCGAAGCCATTAGAGAATTTGTGGAGTATTACAATCATCAACGATACCATGAATCTCTTCAAAATGTTACGCCAGCTGATGTGTACTATGGAAGACAGGAGGAAATCCTCAAACAAAGGGAATTAATCAAAAAACAAACGCTAAAACGAAGGAGAAGTTTATATCTGCAGTACAAACTTCAAACCTGATTTTAAAATCCAAATCCTATAAAAACTAAAAAAATCATTACATTTAAAAACAGGGAAACACTAACTAACAATTAGTACACTTATTAATTGAACTTAGAATACATGAAACTGAAAAATTACAATTTAATTTATACTCAATTACTTGGTCAAAAAGCTGGAGCGCAGATAAAAAATCTGTTGGGGCTAAAAAAGAAAACCAATTTAAATTTTTTCTTTAACGACCTAATAAACATGAGCTGCATTGCACTAAAAATGAGTTATTGGAAAGTTAGATTAGTTCCATGTTTGTTAATCTTTTCTTTCTTTTGTAATAGTAAAGTTGTTTCTCAAACTATTACTTTGAATTCGCCATCTGTTACAACTTATACTGACGTTTTTTCTGTTGGTTTCGCTATTTCAGAACCAGCGGGATCCCCTCAAAGTGTAACACTACATTTGGCTTGTACTGCTGGTCCTTGTTTAACAGCACCTAATCCGAACGTCGACCTGTTTTTGAAAAATCCTGTTACTTCGCTCCTAGCAAGTGTGAGTCAAACCAGTTTACTGAGTGCAACTAATTTTTTTACTACAAACTCTTCCTCAAATATACTCGCAAATGGAACTTATTCAGTTTATATACAATATAAAAGGCCAGCAAGTGCAGGTGGTGACAGTGTAAAGTCGGGTACAAAAGTTGGGGTAGTGATGTCTAATTCTACTTATATTCCTGCCTTAACCTTGCCAATAGCGAACTCCAATTTTTCTACAAATATCCCTGTTTCTATAGCCTTAGGTGAAGCTTATTTGCCAGGAAGTGCAAAATTAATTTTTACTAACAACACAGGCGTTTTTAGTGATACCTTGACCTTAGCGGATGGCGTGCAAAGTCAGTCATTTTCTTTAAATCCAACTTATATAACCACTTCGGCAAATATTATTTCGACCACTAATTCTATTTTGCCTGATGACACATATAAAGTAACTATTTCTTTTCAGGATACTCATGGGCACCTAGCTGCTACAGCTACAAGTCTTAATGTCAAAGTTGAAACGCATACGACCCCTGCTGTCATTTATCCTATGAGTGACAGTGTATTTACTCGAAAACAACCGCTTGTGCTAAGTTATAATTTACCTGATAGTGCATTGGCTAATACAGCCTATCTAACTTTAAGTTCAGCGACTGCTAATTTCAGGTACGCTATCCCTCAATCGCAAGGTTATAACATAGATACAATAAGAACAGATTCGATCCCCAATGGTAAATATGGATATAGTATTAGTTATCAAGATTTTTTAGGTAATACCACCGCAACAAGTGTTATTGATTCCTTTTATTTTGGGGCAAATTTAATTCCGCCAATCATTCTTTCGCCAATTTCAAATGCAATTTTTACATCTCAAATACCTAACATATTTTTTAAAGATTCGATTGTTAATGTAAATAAAATGCAGAATAAGTTTTTGCAGTTTAATCAAATCATCAACGGTTCTGCTGGACCCCTTGTTACTACTATTGAGTTGGAAAATTCAAGTGTAGATTCAATTAATCTTAATTATCATCATTTGAGCCAAAGCGCTTCAAAATTTAGAAGTATTTCTGGTCTTGATTCTTTGCCAGACGGATTTTATAATCTTTCCTTATTTTATAATACAATTTATGGAGATACTGTTGCCCATGTAAACGTGACGAATATCGCTTTAAAGGCTTTCCCTAGCCCTCCAATTATCAATCAACCAGTAAACCAAGCAATTTATATTGGTCCAATTCCAATCAGCTATTTTTTACCGGAACCCCCAATTCCTGGTTCAGTAAAATTAATAATTAAAAGCAGGGATTTCACAAATATTTCAGATACAATCACAATGAGTGATTTCTCACCTCGTTCAACAAGTTACTTAGATCTACAACACATTTCAAATTCGGCAGGCATTCCTCCATTTGTGGGTGTTAGTAGCAATAATTATGATTCACTCCCGCCAGGCGCGTATACTATGTTTTTTTCTTACGAGGATAATTTTCTTAATCATGCCATTTCTGATTCAGTTAACTTTAGTTATTATCCCTATACTATTCCTCCAACTTTAGTCAGTCCCTCGAATAATTCAGTTACGTCAGGTGTTCTTCATTTGAATGATATTATACCACAATCCAACTTAATAAATTCAAAAGTTTTGAATTTTTATCAAGGCAGTAGTATTGTAAGCCAACTAGTTTTAAACGATAATCAGAATGATTCTTTGACGCTTAATCTTAAGAATTTAATGTCTTCTTCGTCTAACTATAAATCAATAGTAGGAATAACTTCACTACCTGACGGGAATTATGTGATGCAACTTAAATATCAGAATGTGTATGGAGATAGTGCAGCATCTGTGTCAATTGGTTTGATAGTAAATTCACTAACAAGAATGCCTGTAATACTTAATCCGATTAATAATTCCTACCAGAAGGGTTATTTCTTATTTCAGGACTCATTGCCAGATGTACCGCAGGCGAGTAGTAAATTTTTAACAATAGCTGATTCGGCCAATAATCTAGTTTCAACGATAGGTTTAGTAGGAGGACAAAAAGATTCGTTATGGATTAATGTTCAGCATTTAGATTCACTGCCTGTATCATCGGTAGTATCTTATACTGGTCCTCATTCAATTGCAGATGGCAAGTATACTATAACATTATCCTATCAAAATCAATATGGAAGTCCTGTAGCGATTGCTTCAACAAAAATAAAGGTAGATGCTTCACCACTTTTAATATCGATTTCACCTGCAAATAAAACGGTGTATGGTAGTTTTATCGATACACTTATATTTAGTCAACCGGTGCAAAATTTTTATCCAAATAGTATAATACCGATGTTAACAAGTGTAGGTCCTTCATTAAGGATAGATACTATAACAGCGATAGTAAATGGACTAAAATATGCGATACATGTAACTCCATTACTGAGTGGTACCATTGGTATCTATAATTCCAATTTTGGTACAGGAATAGATTCAGCTGGAAAATTGTCTGCACCAATCTTGCTGACTACCAATACCTATGTTTCGACTACTATTCCTCCAACTTTAGTCAGTCCATCGAATAATTCAGTTACGTCAGGTGTTCTTCATTTGAATGATATTATACCACAATCCAACTTAATAAATTCAAAAGTTTTGAATTTTTATCAAGGCAGTAGTATTGTAAGCCAACTAGTTTTAAACGATAATCAGAATGATTCTTTGACGCTTAATCTTAAGAATTTAATGTCTTCTTCGTCTAACTATAAATCAATAGTAGGAATAACTTCACTACCTGACGGGAATTATGTGATGCAACTTAAATATCAGAATGTGTATGGAGATAGTGCAGCATCTGTGTCAATTGGTTTGATAGTAAATTCACTAACAAGAATGCCTGTAATACTTAATCCGATTAATAATTCCTACCAGAAGGGTTATTTCTTATTTCAGGACTCATTGCCAGATGTACCGCAGGCGAGTAGTAAATTTTTAACAATAGCTGATTCGGCCAATAATCTAGTTTCAACGATAGGTTTAGTAGGAGGACAAAAAGATTCGTTATGGATTAATGTTCAGCATTTAGATTCACTGCCTGTATCATCGGTAGTATCTTATACTGGTCCTCATTCAATTGCAGATGGCAAGTATACTATAACATTATCCTATCAAAATCAATATGGAAGTCCTGTAGCGATTGCTTCAACAAAAATAAAGGTAGATGCTTCACCACTTTTAATATCGATTTCACCTGCAAATAAAACGGTGTATGGTAGTTTTATCGATACACTTATATTTAGTCAACCGGTGCAAAATTTTTATCCAAATAGTATAATACCGATGTTAACAAGTGTAGGTCCTTCATTAAGGATAGATACTATAACAGCGATAGTAAATGGACTAAAATATGCGATACATGTAACTCCATTACTGAGTGGTACCATTGGTATCTATAATTCCAATTTTGGTACAGGAATAGATTCAGCTGGAAAATTGTCTGCACCAATCTTGCTGACTACCAATACCTATGTTGACACTGTAGTTATTCCAAGACCAACTATTACTGGGAATACGATTTTTTGTCAAGGCGATAGTGTTTTATTGACTTCAAGTGCCGCAAGTTTTTACTTATGGTCAAATGGTGCTATTACGCAAAGTATCATAGTAAAACAAGGTGGTATATATAATGTGAAAGTAACGTTTGCAAACAATACTTCAAGTACATCAAACAATATTACGGTGGTTGAAAATCCAATTCCTTCCATACCAATAATAAACTCTATCAATCCAATAACCTTTTGCCAGGGAGGAGTAGATACATTGTTCTCTAGTGCTAATAGCGGCAATCAATGGTATTTAAATGGAAATGCTATAACTGGGGCAACAGGATCAATCTATTCTGCGAGTGCTTCTGGTAATTATACAGTTAATGCTACGGCGGCAAATAGCTGTAGTAGTGCAACTAGTAGTGCTATAAATATTACAGTAAATCCAACACCTAATATTCCAAATTTAACAACATCAAGTAATATAACTTCATTTTGTCAAGGAGATAATATCAATATTATTTCAAGTGCTAATATTGGGAATCAATGGTATTTGAATAATGTGCCCCTTACAAATGCTACAGGAAACATTTATCAAACATATAATGCTGGTATTTATACTGATACAATTACTAATATATATGGCTGTAGTGTTGGATCATCTAAACTTACTTTAACTATTAATCCTTTACCATCCAAGCCATCCATCTCTTGGAATGGCTCCCAGTTTTCAACAACTGCAACTGGAGTTAATTATCAGTGGTTGCTAGCAAACAATCCTGTTTCTGGCGCAAATAATTCAACTTATAAACCCATTGTGATTGGCAATTATCGAGTGCAGGTAATAGACCCTAATGGATGTAAGAATGTGAGTGATAGTTTTACATTAGTGGTCACCGCTGTGAACACTCCACCAACAACGCCGAACAATCATATTGCTAAACTATTTCCGAATCCAGCAACATCAGAATTTATTGTTCAGTTTAGCCAAATACCATTAACTACAATTACTATTAAATTAGTAAATGCCAATGGTCAGATTGTTAAGGAGATTAATACAAATAAGCAGAGCACCACTATCCCGTTAAGTAATATATCTACTGGTAATTATTTTCTAAAGATAATTGGCAAGGATTATGACCAGACCCAACAGCTAATTATAAAAAATAGGTAAGAAATGAAAAGAATAATTATTGGAATATTGTCAATCATATCTTTTGTTTTATTCAGTTGTAATAAATCAAGTTCAGGAGGGGGAAGTAGCACACAACCTGCACAAGAGCCTTCAATAGTATTTAGTATTGATGCGTCAAATGCAAGTATTTCTCCGGGTAGTACTTTCAATGTAAATGTTACACTTACTTCCACAATGCCATCTAGCTCTGGGATAAAAATTACTACAACTCTCTCCGATCAAACCAATAATATCTCAATTACGCAAAATCCACCCTTAACCAGCACAGCAGCAAAAAACAGTATTACATTAATCAATTTACCACAGCAGCATTGGTGTAGTGCAACTATAACTGTTAGTTCTGTAGCAACACCTAGTAATTCTGCTTCACAAACATTTACAGTAGTATTTAAATAGCTATTCAGAAAAAATCGGGGGATGATTGAACTCTTACCCCCTTTAAACTAGGAGTCCAGAAACCTTCTAAAACGGGGCGTAACCGAAAAGCCAAGAGTGGGATTTTGTGATATTTTGTTATGAAATATATTCTATATATTATAATTGTAATTTCATTTTGTATTAGTTGTAATAAAAACAATACATCTTCATTATCGCAAATTATTTTGGAAGCCCCTTTAAAGTTTTCAACAAATTTAGATACTGGAACATACAATGTTGTTGATACATTACCACTTATTGTAACAGTCTCTTCTAAACTTCCGAGTGCAGGCGTTATTTATTCTGTACAAGTAACATTGGCAGACAGCGCTAAACAGATATTTAAACTTGATTCTACATCTAGTCAAACGAGTCTATCCCTAAAAATTCAGGGGCTTAATAAATCTGGTAACTATATTGTTTCCGTTTCGGTAACATCTAAATCTACTGCCACTAATAGTGCGAATAAAATAATCCCTATTGTAAATAATCCGTTGGCGAGATTTATGGGATATAAAGTGAATTCTATGTGGCAACAAATAGGGTTTACTTATTGGGGGAACACAGTAGTACCTTTAGATTTTTTAGCCTATAAATTTGAAATTCCACCAAGTGGCCAAGATCATATAGGTAATTTTGCAGGAATTACTGTCGATATTAACAATGATGGATATCTTGATATTTTTTGTCCATCCGTATCCTATGATTTGAATGGAAATAATACAGACTTTTTAATATGGAATCCTCAAAAACTTCAATTTGATGATAAACATCTAATAAATGATAGTACTCTTTATCTTGGAAATATTGGAAAATCATTCGGTTATGATTTCAATCATGATGGATATACAGACATATTAGTATTGGCAAATAGTGATGAAGGATCAAATGGGGGACCACCCAAAAATCCGATTCAGATTTTATTAAGTGATGGTAAAGGGGGATTTAATTTAATTAAAGTTCCAAATTTCATACCAAGTTATCTATTAAATTTTCCTCAGGATTCTGGCGATATTGGAGATTTAAATGGGGATGGATTACCCGATATATTTACTTGCTTGAATACTCATACATTTATTTTTTGGGGCATACCTAATCCCCCGTATTTTACAAATCAAGGTAGTGCACATTTTGCTAGTGATACTGCTGATTTTCCTTGTGATAATGGTTTTGGTGAAGTTGTTCCAGATGGTGCAGGAGCTGCTTATAATGCTGTTATTACAGATATAAATAAGGATGGTTTGAATGACATTTTGATAGGATCACAAGACAAATCAACAAAACCGGAATTTCTACCAATATTGAAAGAGTTAAAAGAAAAAGACCCACACGATTTAATTCGACCTGATACTTTTTTCACTTCTGAAAGTGATGCTCGTGGATTTGTTTGGACTTTGGTTCTTCGTCAAGTCAGAAAAATGGACAAAGTTCAGTTGATAAATGAATAAGAAACAACAATCTATATTAAAGAAAGCAACAAAGAAATTGGGCAATGATGAATTGGTTCTGACAGGTAGTAGTAAAGACATAAACCCTATACACAAACTACCCAAACAAAACAGGGGAAAGAAAAAGTGAGATACAGTTGAACCAAATTACTGTTGGAATATCAATAATACCACCCTCCCTTATAGTCCTATCAATATCCTCTTTCATCCTTTTCTCATCTTCATTTCGTGGTGTATCCCCGTTAATCTTATGATAACTCTATTTACAAAGCAAAATCAAATCCTTCATATATATCAGCAATTTCTTCCTTTGTAATTCCAAGATATCGTCTGGTTAGTGCTGTACTTGAATGATTAAGAACCATACTTAATTTGATTAAACTTTCATCGGATCTATTATGCTCTTCCCACAAAAATCTAGAACCGCTTTTTCTTAGACTATGTGTTGAAATTTTTTTCTTTCTGATACCAACAGAACGAGCGCCCAATTGTAACAGTCTGTTCGTGTGTCTTAAAGTATAAGCAAATACATTTTGACTTAATTCGGGTTCATCCATTTGTTTATGATACTTGATAATAATATCCTTCAAGACCGAACCCACTTTGATACGTCTTTTCTTATTTGTCTTTTTTTCATTCAGTACCAATTCGTCTTTATAAAGGATATCCTCCCATTTAAATCTTCCTATGTCACTGTAACGAAGTAAGGTTCGAAAACCGAACTCAATTAAAAGAGCCATAGAATAATTCTGTTCTTTAATAAAGAACCTATTTAGCTTTTTCAATTCATCGGGTGAGAGGTAATCTGATGTTTTTTCGATTGAAGTTATCATACAAAAGTGTTTTATGCTAATGTAGAGCGATCATGTCGTAAAACCAGTGATATCAAGCATTTCAGGACATAATAAAGCGCTAAAATTGTACTTTAATTGATTATCAAAGCGTTGCATGTCCCTTAATACCAAAAGAGGACATCTGAATTTTTATAAATTTTTAGTACGGAAATATTCTGTGGACTATAGACGACATTTTCTCCCGGGCGTGATCAATTTTGATCGGCACAGAAAATGATAGGGAAATCCATGTACTTCAGGGTCTATAGAGTTAGATATTTGACTGGCACTCAAATTCAGATGTAATTTTTCTCGCCCGGGAGAAATTTCCACCGGTGAAAGCTTAAGATTTTGATCGGCAAACCATTTTAAGAAGAAGTCAGATGACTCCGGTGATCCAAAATTACTCTGGCAACGGGTGATCAAAATCTATATCATTGGCTACCCAATAATACATATAGCCTTGTAAAAAAGTGGTCAATATGTATTCCATACTTTCACGATTTCCAACAACTCCAATTAGTTTACTATCATCCACGTGATATTCATTCATGACTTTAGAAATCATAGCTTGTGCATATACTTTTGCGCTAGTGGAAGTCAAATCATTTCTTTTTCCAATCTTATTTGATAAATATATTAGGAACTCATTATCGGGGTCATTCAAATTAATTTCTTGGTCGCTCATTGTAGTTGATTTTTCTTTTCGGTTATTACCAAAGCCATCAATTTTCTGATTTGTTCCTCGGTAACTATTATTGATACTCTATTCATTTTCATCTTCTTTTAATATAAATACTCTAAAATGAATTATTGGAAGCCCACAGAAAAACATATAAGTCAATTACGACAAAAATGATGTTTACTTCAAGTGGGGGACAGTACTTTTCAAGTGTAAGTGCCAGTCAATTTGTAATACTCTGGATCACTGGAATCCTCCATAGATTATACTGTAGCTTTATTTTAAGCTACATGAAGAGACTTCTTAAGAAGAATTTACGTAGTAAAAAAAGGGATAACGTTTTACGACAAAAAACACTTGTTATTTTAAACTACTTTATTTAATTTTATCATGTTTAGCATATGAACCCCCACTGGCTCCATCTGTATGGGTGGGGCTTTTTTGTTTTAAAACACCCGGGATTGTATTACAAATTCAGCTTTA
>Ga0364887_10128_pt1 | contig 53820 bp, 48 predicted proteins | sample ExccelJu500001D4_4_FD_206924 | JGI IMG/M metagenome (GOLD analysis project Ga0364887, IMG submission 206924) | Enriched cells from Trout Bog Lake Hypolimnion, Wisconsin, USA - BchlTB.July23.5000.01.D4 | ecosystem: Environmental > Aquatic > Freshwater > Lake > Hypolimnion/Profundal zone | place...
AAGGCCAGGTCATTCCATGAGCCACCTTTATAAACCTTCGAATGATCATTAACCAAAGTGGTTGTACCATATAATGTGGTATTAACGGTATCGTTGTAACCTCTTTTATCCGGGTTAAATGGTTTACTGCCATCAAGCGGGTTTTTCATCGCAGCAGCCTTCGCACTGTCGCTTTGGGCCTGCTGATAGGCTATCAATTCATCATACTTCATTTTTTTCTTTGACCTTGAAGCATCTTTAATAGGTTTCCCGTACTTATCTTTTGCATACAAGCCTTTCGAAGCATCAGCCAGGCGTTTGTTGGTAAATTCATTACCACGGAAAGGGTTAAAAGCATCAATTTCCTCGTAAGATGTCTGGCGGTAAGTATCTTCTACCCATTCATTTACGTTACCTGCCATTTGATATAAGCCGAAATCATTTGGCGGATATGACCTAACCGGCGCCGTAATGTCTGCCTTATCATTCAGGTAGCCGCCAACACCTGCGTTATCACCAAGGCCGCGTTTAAAGTTGGCAAGGATCATCCCACGGGTAGACCTTTTTGCCGAACGTACACCCAAGCCATTCCATGGATATACCTTACCGTCGTTTATATTTTCAAACTGGGTATTCCCAATCAAAGCCAAAGCAGCATATTCCCATTCAGCCTCTGTAGGCAGGCGGTAAGCTTGTTTCAAGATACCGTCTTCTAACCTCACAGGCCGTACAGGTCCTTTTCCTGCTTTCCCGTTTGCGCCGGTTGCTACCTTTGCATTAGGGCTAAGGTCAGGAAGCATTTTCTTTCCATCAATTCCCTGCCCCGTATATTGTCCGTTTAAATAAACATCAGTATTGAAGGGTTCTTTATTAGAGGCCGTAACGGGTTTAGCATTTTTTCCTTTTCCCGAAAGGTCATTCCACGAAACCAGGTTACCTCTTGAACGCAAAATATTTTCGTTAACACGATCCGTACGCCATGAACAATATTCCTGTACCTGATCCCAGGTTACACCAACTACCGGGTAGTCCTGGTATGCAGGGTGCCTTAAATAGTTATCAACATAAGGCTCATTATAAGATAAAGGGCTACGCCAAACCAATGTATCGGGAAGTGCATCATAAAATAATCTGTGATCGGCAGGGTAAGTAATACTTATCCAGTGCAGGTAGTCAAGCCAGTCTTGGTTAGCAACTTCTGTCTCGTCCATATAAAAGGAAGCAACAGTCACCCTCAGGCGAACGTTGTTATAGTCATATGTAACATCCTGATCTGCACTGCCGCCCATCACAAAAGTGCCGCCTTCAATAGGTACAAGGCCGGGGCCGGGAGTTGGATGTGTTTGCCTGAACCGCTCATAACCACCGGTTTTTTTGTCGTTATAAGTTATCCCGGTTTTGCCAGATTGCTGATGTTTACCGCAGCTGCTCATCAAGGTACCTATGCCCAACAGAACTATAGCAGTTTTAGTAAAAAGTACTTTCATATTTTTACGCTTATTTTTGGAAGGTAAATTTAATACAATTTGCTTAAAAAGCTAATTTTTTTACCCAATTCTTTTAAAGAAACATTTTTATTATCTGCTGTTAAACGAAAAATCGCCCAATGGAGTTACAAAAAAACTCATTATTTTTGGTGGAAAACTTATTAAGGTACTTCTGTGTATTAAACAGCAATTAACTTATATTTATTATTTTAAAAACAACACTAAATTGCGCAGATGAAGTTCATCCTGAATAAAACTATTATTTTTTTTATTTCCATTTTTCTGCCCTCACTGGCAATTTCACAAACTTCGGGTGTAAACACAAATGGCAGTAACACAACGGCTATACCTACCGCTGTGCCTTTTTTGAATATTACACCCGATTCCCGCTCGGGTGCATTGGGTGAAGCGGGAGTTGCCATCAGCCCGGATGTTAACGCGAATTACTGGAACCCGGCCAAGCTGGCATTTCTTGAAAGTGACGATGCGGTGTCTTTAGCATACACGCCATGGCTCCGTCAATTAGTTCCAGACATCAATTTAGCTTACCTAAGTTATGCACATAAGCTTGATGACCGCAATACCATCGGCGCTTCTTTAAAGTATTTTAATTATGGTACTATACAGATTACCGACAACCAGGGCACAAATCAAACGACTTTTAACCCTAATGAATTTTCGCTAAACGGATCATTTGCACGTAAATTCGGCGACGAACTTTCGTTGGGACTTACTGCAGGATACATCCACTCCAATTTATCAAACCAGTCCTTTGCCTCGGGAAATAGTGTACAGGCCAATGCCGGTAATGCGATCTCTGCCGGGGTATCCCTTTTTTACACCAAAAAACTACAGGAATTTGGCACCGATGGCATTTTTTCATTCGGGACCAATATTTCAAATATTGGTTCGAAGATCAGCTATAGTGCCCAGGGCCCTAAATACTTTTTGCCGGCTAATTTGAAAATAGGCGCGGCAGATATGCTAAACCTCGACGATTATAACCAAATAACTTTTACGCTTGATTTTAATAAATTATTAGTTCCAACGCCGCCGATAACCGATTCAAACGGGAACATAATTAAAGGGCAAAGTGATAATGTATCAGTGCCGACAGGGATTTTTAGTTCATTTACCGATGCTCCCGGCGGCTTTCATGAAGAACTTCAGGAAATAACGATTTCGCCCGGTATTGAATACTGGTACAACCAGCTATTTTCTCTAAGAGCAGGGTATTATTATCAAAATCCAAACAAAGGGAACGAACAATATTTAACCATGGGCGTAGGTTTTAAATATGTTGGGTTTCAGTTCGACTTTTCATACATTGCTGCCAGCCAGCAAAATAGCCCTATAGCCAATACCATCCGTTTCACGCTGATCGCTAATTTTGGTGGCGATAAAAATGCTAACAAAAAGCTCTAATGGCGAAAATCAGGATAGGATTTGGCTTTGACGTACACCAGTTAAAAGAACAGCACCCATTTGTGTTAGGCGGCGTTAACCTGGAACATCATGCAGGTGCATTCGGGCACTCGGATGCCGATGTATTGCTGCATGCCATTTGTGATGCCTTGTTAGGCGCCGCAAATTTGAGGGACATAGGTTATCATTTTTCAAATACCGATGAAAGGTGGAAAGGCATCAGCAGTTTAATATTGCTGCAACATGTGATAGCTTTATTGAAGGAAAAAGACTGGCAAATTGGTAATATTGATTGTATGGTTTGCCTTGAAGCGCCAAAAATAAACCCGCATATTCCCGCTATGAAAACCAATATAGCCGCAGCCGCTGGTATTAATGAAGAAGATATCTCCATAAAAGCCACCACCAACGAACAGTTGGGCTTTATCGGCCGCGAAGAAGGTGTTGTTGCTTATGCGGTTTGTTTGATAGAGAAGTCCGGAAGTCCGGAAGTCCGAAAGTCCGGAAGATAGAAAAGAGGTCGGAAAGTCCGGAAAAACTATTTATGCGTCATCGCGCACTTTCGTTTGCCAGCGCCGCCGCCTTTCATTTCCCCCCCCATATTAAATAACAAAGCCCGGCGCGCGGCCAAGCTCTGTCTTTCTATCTTGCTTTTCGTTACTGTAGTTACAAACTACAGTCATAGCCAATCCGAAGACAAAGTCTTCGGACAGCGTCCGCGCAAACTACCGACATCGGGGTTAAAATCGTCAACCATTCTTATAATAAAATAGCCCTTATGGTTATAGGGATTTTAAAGCCAACAAGCGTACGCTCATTAAGCAACAAAGCCCGGCGCGTGGCCAAGCCCTGTTCTCTTTTCTTATATTTCGTTACTGTAGTTACAAACTACAGGCATAGCCAATTCGTAGACTTATAGTCTACGAACAGCGGGTAGTTTGTACCCCACAGCTTTCACACACAGCCTGCCCGTACACTAACTACAATTTAGATATATCAATTATTTTAACAGCTTTTATTTTATCCTTGCTTGAGAAAATTGATTTATTGTTATGTTGGTAGTTAAATAAAACAGTACTAAATGTTGCCTTATAATTCATAAAATGTGCACTATCCGATTTCAGAGTAAATTCATAAAGATTGTTATCATTTTCAAAAACCATTGAATAGGTTATATACGGTTTTTTGTTTAGTCGCGTGTAAAATTCGCTATAGTAAGAATTTCTATTTTCCATTATTAGCTCCTTGGTTGTAAAACCGGTAAAGCTTTCAACTGTATCCTTAATTAATGCGGAATAATATGTTTTTAGATAGTCGTGAACGTTTAGCCCGCTTACAGCCTTATTGTATTTTAGAACTGTAAAGAATGTATTAGTATCTGAATTATTTAAATAAGAGAAAAATAGAAATTTGCTTTGATGCAATAACTTCCAATCCAGGGGAATGCATACTTTTTCATTGTCAATGGATGTACAATTCCAACTTTTATTATCTTGTAAGCTGTTTTTATTAGAGCTGTTTTTACAGCCTAAGATCAAAAAAATCAATAATATATATTTAATTCGGTTCATAGCTATTAGAAATAATTTGAATTAATTTTATTTTAATTTTATTCCAGCCTCAACACCGACAGTAACCGAAATTTTAGCTGGTAAGGACACTTTATAACTTGCTTTTACACCAACAGTCGTTTCTGAAGTTGTTCCACTTTTATCGGGACTCTTTTTATTTGATATAAAAGCTCCTGCTTGAGCCTTCCCTTGAGTTTTTCCAGCCATAACTTCTGTAGTATTACTAACACTTTTACCGCTTGTATTGGTTGTATGACTACCTTTAACATCAACCCCTTCTACTTTCCCACTGACTGAAACTTCAGTCTTTTGACTTACAGTTGTGGTATTTACAATTTTAAAAAGCGGGCCACCTGGCTGATTGTTCGAAGTAGGAGTCAAGAACTGACCTAAGTTTGTACTAAACGTTGTTGTATTGGTCACGTCAGTAGAAGTAGATACAGTAGCAGTTCCTCCACCAAACCACCCTGTTACTTCTTTTGCTGCTGTACTAACTGTTGCAGTAACACTTACATATGCTTGATCAATTTTATTACCGACAGCTTGAAAATATTCTCTAAAACCCTCTGCAATTATATGATTTGGATCCCCCAAACCAGGAATGCACGGGCAATTGCCATCAGGATCCGTTCTATCTACAGGATTATTTCCTACATAAGCATATGGCGACAGATTAATCTGATCCGGATGTTCTGCATAGGCATCAACTACATTCCACCTTCCAATGACGGGGTCGTAGAAACGTGCACCGTAATCGTACTATCAAATACTACTAATCACCCCGCATTATCAACAGCCGAAACTTCCTTCTTTATCTCCACGCTGCCTGTCCGTTTTAATACACCCCATCCGCTGAGCTCGCCTTTTAATGCTTTTCGGATAGATTTAAACAAAACATAGTACATTAACTGCCGCCATATAAAACGCTGCGGGATGATGTAAACCAATTTTTTGTAATCTTCTTTTTGCATCCAGAAAGCAAGAATAGCCACAACGAAATCGATACATACAAAGCCTACATAATAGGCGATTATTCTTCCGGGTTTATCGCTAAACAGGCCAATGATCATAAATAAATCGGCCAATGGAGAAAACAAAGGCAATATGATCTGGAAGATGAGGATGTTTGGCATGCCCACCATTCCAAAATATTTATATTTTTTGTTAAACAATGCATCTTTGTTTTTCCAGAAACTTTGCATTACACCAAAGCTCCAGCGGAAACGTTGTTTTAACAAACCATTCAGGGTTTCGGGCGCCTCGGTATAGGCAATAGCTTCGTCACAATTTTTTACAACATAACCCTGCTTTAGTATACGCATGGTCAGGTCGCAATCTTCGGCCAGGGTATCATACGTAAAGCCACCAGCCTTTGCAATAGCCGATTTCCGGAAGGCACCGATTGCACCGGGCACCACGGTAATGCTGTTAATCAGGTCGAATGCACGGCGATCCATATTCTGCGCTGTGATGTATTCAATTGATTGCCAGCGGGTAATCATATTATTTTCATTCCCCACTTTTACCGTACCGGCAACAGCCCCGATTTCATCATCGGTAAAATATGCCATCATCTGGTAAACCGCATCATCTTTTAACTGGGTATCGGCATCAATACAAACTACAAAATCATACTGTGCCTGTGCAATACCAAAATTGAGTGCTGAGGCTTTGCCACCATTAGGTTTTGTAAGCACCTGTACAAGCGGGTGATGACCATAAGCAGTATTTACCATCTCAAAAGTCTTATCTTTCGATCCATCGTCAACAAAAATTATCTCGAACAATGGGTACTGGGTTTTCAGCAGGCTTTGTATAGTCTTTATCGCCGTCACTTCCTCATTATAACCGGGTACAATTATGCTAACGGGAGGAAGCGAGCTATGATCAATTATTATCTTATTTAACTTTTTATCCTCTGTATATTGTCGGGAGGCAAGGATCCCAATCAGCACTATACGACCGACAGCAAGAAATATAGCCGACAAAAACAGGTAAATTAAAAACCAGTTACCATAAAAATAAAACTGGATCAGCAAATTATATAAGGAGCCCAGTATACCTGAATTAGCATCATCCTTAATGGGCGGCATAAGGTCGGCCTTGCTTCTGTGCAATACATCCGCAATGGTGGTAAATTTGTAGCCGTGGCTTTTAAAGTAGTGGATAATTTCCGGCAAAGCTTTTACAGTTTCTTCGCGTGTGTCGCCGCCTGCATCGTGCAGCAACAGCATTGAACCCGCATCCTTTTGTTTAATGGTGCGTGCCAAAATACTGTCGGCAGTTACGCCGGGCTGCCAGTCCCATGGGTCAATAGATTCGCCTATAGTAATATAGCTTTCCTTGCGACTTTCAGCTACAGGGATAACTTCGGCTAAAGTTTGCGGCTCGGCATCTGCGTTAAACGGCGGCCTGAACAAAATGGTGCTTCTCCCGGTTACTGATTCAATCAGTTTACGTGTGGCATTTAATTCAAGGATCACCCGTTGCAGGCTGATCGTAGAAATATCGGGGTGAAAAAAAGTATGATTGCCAATTTCATAACCTTCTTCATATTCCCTTCGAAGGATTGATATATTCTTTTCCGCCATCGATCCCACTACAAAAAAAGCAGCAGGTACATGTTCGCGTTTTAATATATCTAATATACGGGGCGTATAATCAGGATCAGGACCATCATCAAAAGTCAGAACGATTTTCTTGGGTGCATATCCATACCTTCTGATCACATACTTTGTCGGCAATTCAACATAACGCTGATTGGTGATCTGAAAATTTGTTGTATTCATCTGCACATCAATCTTTCCTGCGTTCGGCGTGGTTATCATATCGAGAACCTCGCCATCGCCATCATAATCCGGCTTATTACTCAAGCCAACGAATGCGAATTTTTTGAGGTCAATCCCAGTCTTCCTTAAAGAGTCGATGGAAAGGTTTTTCTGAAAGAATGTCCACAGGCGCGGATCTTCGGCTCCAAGTCGCCACAGTGCCACACCTCCGGTAGCCCAATCATCCGCCATGCGAATAACATTAAAATTGGTTGCTGCATCCGTAAAATAAACGGTATGCTGCAGGCTATCATCATCAAAATAAGTATAATGCAGGTTAGCAGAATTTGGATCAAAAATTATTTTACTATCATTTTCCTGCGCTGTACTTATCGCTTGCGGATAACCGATCTGCTTGCCTACACTATTTTCCGGCCAGTCATAAGCTCCGCCAGCTATGGTTAAAATCACCTTATCACTCGGTATCCGCGTACACACATTATCAAGTATTTCTTCAACCCAATGCTGGTTTGAGAGATCACCGGCATTACTTCCGTCGTTATGCTGGTCAATAGCCATAACAAACAGGAAATCGTTTACATGCTGAAGCCGTTCAAGATTATATTTATCGTCATCGGGAATTACGTTTTGAGTTACAAGGAAACCTAAAGGATGTAATATCGCATAAAGATCATCTTCAAATTTGATGTAGTTTTTGCTGTTGACATCCTTGATTTCGTCAAAGTCAAGATTTATCCCTTTAAACTTATACCTTGTTAGTTGTTTTGCGATATTATTAATAAACTGAATACGCAGTTTCTTGCTTTTGATAATTCGCTCTACATCTCTGAAATCATACCCGCCGGATGCATTGTCTTTGTTGACATAGTTTGACAGCGAAATAATCACAGGCTTCCTGTATTTCCGGTTCAGGTTTATTAGCCCGGTATCAATATTTGCAACTAATGTGTCCTGCTTTGGCTTAATAAAAAAACCTTCGCTTACAACCATATCCAAATGGCTGATATTCGCAACAAGGGAGTTATAGGCCTGCGGTTCCCAAGCCCTGTAATAGGCGGCATTAATTCGATCTTTGTTGTTAGGTCGTTTTAATTGGTGTTGATGCCTGGTGTAAGACAGCTTTTGGATTTCACCTTTATCAATGTTAAAATCTTTGTATTTTTTTGACCTTTTTAAACTTTCAAGCTCCTCTTTAGAAAATTTCTTTGGAGGTGGATTTAAGTTTGGTAAACTTGGGTATTGCTTTGACGTTACTGTAATTATAGCAGCCAAAACGCTGCAAACAAGCACAATGATCAGGATGCGGCTGAGCCATTTAAAACGCGTCCATCTACCTGGTGTATCTGTTTGAAAAACCTGCTTATGAGACATTAAATATTTTCGGGTAAATTATTTGGTAAAAGGTCTGTTAAAGTTATTGTTACTTCTTCTCTGTATTTCCGGCTTCAATGGCCGAAAAATCAACACCACATTTACAGTTGCTACCGCAGCTTTTTTTGGCAGTCACGTTTCTATAAACAAGCCTGCAAACATAAAAAACTGCTGCTGCAAAAAGTATGGCTATTATAATGGTTTGAATATTCACGTCACAAATTTAATACAATTTATATATATACGTACAGACAAGCAAAATAGTATTTAGTTTAAGCTGAAAGGTAAAAGCATAAGGCGCAAAGCTAAAAGCGGAAAGCATAAAGAAAATTATCCGTTCTAAAATCAGCTTTATGCTTTCAGCTTTCTCCTTTCTCCTATTTCATAAACGCAATTGTCCCGCCAACCCAGTCGAAATCCTTATTGTAGCGTACACCTATCATTTTCCCACGGCTTAACCGGGCCAGGTTAATGGCCAGCGTAGGTTTTGGATCGCCATCGGGCCAGAGATATAGCAGCCTTATTTCCACCTTCACACCGCCATCCGGGGCTTTTACAACCGGTTCGTAATTTACCTTTTGTTGCAATATCCAGTTTTCGGGATCTTTTATGTTCTCAATATCATTTTTTGAAACATCAATGATCACTCCCTGCCCTGCAAAGGAAAACAAGGGTTTTAAAACGTAGTTCTCCAAATCAGCTGGGATTTTGGTCACCTCATGCAGGAACCGGGTTTTGGGAATATAATCACCCTGCAAAAAAGGCATGGTAAATTTGCTTACGCGATAAAACCAATTGGGATGCGTGATCCATTCCACATCAAAAGACGCTCTTATATCCACAACCTTTTCAAAAACATGGGCGTCATCAGCTATTTCATCAAAGATCAAGCGGTTATAAATGCGTTTGATTAGTTTCTTTTCACCGTTTGCACGGTAAAAAAGCTGCCGCCCCTCCCGCTCAAAGTCGCTTAATGAAACCACCGGGGTGCCGATATATTTTTGGGTAAGGTAAAAATCAACGGCGGTTTTTTGATCAGGAGCATTAACATCCATCAGCACAACTTCATCGGCTTTATGCGGACCAATGATTGTTTTTTTTAAGAGATTAATGTAAGCTGATTTATCAAGTCCGCCGAAAAATACGGTCCAGTCATCGTTTATTCTAAAATTATCCCGAAAACTATCAGCCAGGCTAACCTGGAAACCGTATAATGACGGGAAACCCTGTAATTCAATGAGCTTTGGTACAATATTACCTTGCTCATCTTTACAAACGCCAAAATCCAAAGCAATAAAATGGGGATGATCATTTTCATCAGCAACGCGCCATTTATCGGGGATCGCCCTTTCTGTTAGCTGCTTAAAATCGGGTTGCAGGATGGTACCTACAATATCATTACCTGCACTTATCAGTTTATCCCTAAAATCATCCGTTAAAAAAACCGGGGTTTCTGCAACACGAAAAGCTATAGGATTTTGCAGGTCTTTGTTTAGTTCAGCTAAAAACTGACTGTATTTTTCGGCAGTGAAATTAGCGTTATATGTTTTACGGGCGGATGGGTCCATTTAGACAGATCTTAAAATTATAAACTTTTTAATTGCGAGATTGCTTCATCGTTCCTCCTACCCATGACATGTTAATCCCGCCATGTCATTGCGAGCAAAGCGCGGCAATCGCGAACTATGCATAATCGTCATGCAAAGTTCGCGATTGCTTCGTACCTCGCAATGACAAAGAAGTAAATTTTACAACTCCTGCAAACTCAAAACAGCCTGATCCAAAAAATTAGGGATTATGGTATTTTGGGTATGTGTTATTTTATCCGGATCTTCCAGCCGCTCAAGCATTTCGTTGTACTTGTCGTTACCATGCTCGCTTACCACTTCATTCTTTTTTTCTTCCTTTAATAATAGCGACCTGATACCCACTGCATCAGCCTCAGGATGAAATTGGGTTGCGAAAAAGTAGTCGCTATAGCGGATGGCCATCATTGCCCTCGGCAGGTCGATATGCGGCCTTTCCTTTTCAATAGCCAGCAATTGCATTCCCAACTCAACAAATCGCTCTTCATTTGGGTTGATTACCTGCCAAAGCCGCGAATCAACCGAATAAAAAGGGTCTGACAGGCCTTCAAATACATGTTCGTTAACAGCGGCATGTGTTTGATGGACAGGCAACACCCCAAATGACGCAGATTTGCGCATATTAATATCGCCTAACTTGTATTTGCGGCACATCAACTGGAAAGCATGACAAACAAAAAAACCGTATTTTTTTTGCTGTGTGTTCGACAGGTTATGATCTTCCAATTTGTCCATCAACCCGAAATATTTCTTTTCCCATTCCGTGCCTTCACTGTCTATCGGGCTACCAGGACCGCCGCTTGATATGTAAATATCAAAGTCCAAACCCGGCACTTCCACCTTTTTACGGACATCAAAAACCTCGTAACTTAAATTCAATTGATTTTTTGCCTTATAACGCTGCAATATCTCCCTGAACCCGCGCATCCCCTCGTTTTCCACGCCATCGTACAGGTCGAGTATGGCTACTTTTATGGGCTGTTTATCTGTTTGTATCATTCTTTTCAAATTCCCTTCAACGTTTGCGATGTAATATAATCAACAACATCTGCAAAGTTATTATTTTGTTGATAAACTGCTAACTGCCTGTCGGCGCCCGTGCCATGTTCCAGTATTTTATGTACATATTGCAGGTCTTCACGGCAACCCAGGTCATCCACTACGTCATCTACAAAATCCAGCAGCTCCAATATCAGCGCACGGGTATTCACTTCTGTTTCCTTGCCAAAATCAATCATTTTGCCGTCGATGCCGTACCTTGCAGCGCGCCACTTATTTTCGTTGATGAGTGCGCGGTTATAGGTAATAAACTCCATATTTTGCAGCCGAAGTTTATACAATTTGGCGCAGATAGCCTGGAACAGCGCCGTAAAAACCATGGTTTCATCAATCAGCATTGGGCAATCGCAGATCCTGAATTCAATAGTTTCAAAAAATGGGTGCACCCGGATATCCCACCATATTTTCTTAGCATTATCAATGCAGTTTGTTTTTACCAGCAGCTTTACATAATTGTCGTAATCTTCTATGCTGTTAAAATAATCGGGGATACCTGTGCGTGGGAATTTATCAAAAACCTTAGTCCGGAATGATTTATAACCCGTATTACGACCTTCCCAAAAAGGCGAATTGGTTGACAATGCGTACACATGCGGCAAAAAATAGCGCGCCTGGTTGGCAATATGGATAGCCATATTACGCGACTGGATCCCTACGTGTACATGCAAACCAAAAATAAGGTTGCTGCGCGCGGCTTCCTGCAATTCATCAACAATTTCAAAATAGCGGGGATGGTCGGTGATCAGCTGGTGCTGCCAGTGCGAAAACGGATGGGTACCAGCGGCGCCGATACGCAGGCCTATATCGCCGGCCAGTTGCGCAACGGTACCACGCAATTTACCCACTTCCTTTCGCGCTTCATCGGTATTGCGGCAAATATGGGTACCTACTTCAACCACGGCCTGGTGCATTTCTGCCTTTACCTGGTCCTCATGGATCTTTTGGGCACTTTCAACAATTTTTTGCTCATGTGATTTTAGTTCCCTGCTTACAGGATCGATCACCATGAATTCTTCTTCAACACCTAAGGTAAATTCGTTCATAATTTCAATTGGTTTCTTAATCACCCTGTCATTCTTAACGCTTGAAGCATCTTCTACAATTTACTTATGTGCGCTATGCATGCTCGTTATACAGGGCGCAGAAGATTCTTCAAACATTATCTATGACTTGTTCTAAAATTTGCGTTGGGTGTCATGGTGAGGCACTCGAACCATGTGCGCAAAGGCACTACGCCAATGCATTATCGCTAATGGCAAAGCGTTCAGGCCACCCCGCATGGTTCGAGTGCCTCACCATGACACCCCCTTTTTGTCATTCCTACATTCTGAGTTTTGCAAAATGCACCAACTCAGAATGACAAAATAAACAATATTACTTTTTAACCACCCTTTTTGGCTTTACCTCTTTATCCTTGATCGTTCCCTCTGCCAAAACCTCATGGTCAATCTTCCCTTCACTCGCTTCTTTTTTATCCGCCTTTTTTTCAACCTTCTTTTCCGAAGATAATAAGTGTTCACCTGCGGCCCCTGTTTTTACATATTCGCCCCAGGTTAGGTTATCCATATTGTCTTTTTGCTTTTTGGCCCGCTCAATTGCATAATCGGCAGCGGTTTCAACTACCCATTCAAAGTTGTCCTGGCCTACGCTGGTTACTTCGGCATCGGGGGCAGGGTTGCAAAAATCAATGGCATAAGGCACACCGTCACGTATTGCAAATTCAACCGTGTTAAAATCATAACCGAGGTATTTGTTCAGCTTTATTACATAGTTTTTTACTGTTTCCAAAAGCTTCTTTTCAGCCGGAGCCTTGCCATGTTCATAACGTAAATGGTGCGGGTTGCGTGGTTCGTACTGCATAATGCGCACGTGTTTGCCGCCAATACAATAACAACGGAAATAATCGTCAAAAACAACTTCTTCCTGCAGCATCATTACATACTGTTTGGTTTGATTGTACTTATCAAAAAAATCAGCCATGTCATGCAGTTTATACACTTCTTTCCAGCCGCCGCCGTCAAAAGGTTTCATATAGGCCGGAAAACCGACATATTTGAATATCCCATCCCAATCCAGCGGATAAGCCAGGTTTCGGAATGATTGCCCGGTTGTATCATCAGGCAAATCTTTTGAGGGCAGGATCACCGTTTTTGGTACCGGTACGCCAATTTTAACGGCCAGCGCATTATTAAAGAATTTTTCATCGGCGCTCCACCAGAACGGGTTGTTTATTACTGCCGTGCCGCAAATGGCCGCGTTTTTCAGCATGGCGCGATAAAAAGGCACATCCTGCGAAATGCGGTCAACAATTACCGCGTAACCCGATGGTTCGGCCTGCATTACCTTATCAATATGTACAAATTCAGCCGATATATGCTTGTCAGCTTTCTGGTTGATCCTGTCAACAAAAGCCTGCGGGAATGAATTCTCCTGTCCGAATAAGATGCCTATTTTTTTCATGGTAGTTAAAATTTAAAATCATTCATTATAGATATTCTTGAATCTTCTTTGTCTAAAAAGACTAAAAATTTGTGATTTGAATAAATAATATTCGAACTGTATTTGATTTTAGGTCTTTTTATATAATGCGAATTATCAAGGTCCTTTTCAAATTGAGTCCAAAAATTATTGTCTTTTATTTTTTTCAATTCAAATTCGGTTATGATTTTGGATGTTGTGTCCTCGGCGGTTACCGAAATCCCGTAATTATTCAAAGAATAAGTTAGCGAAAAGAATGGAGAATTATCAACCCTTGTATTAAAGTTATATCTGTAAAAAACATGATTTTGAAGACCCGTCGTTTCCCAAAGCGGAAGGCATTTTTCGAATGATTCAATAGTCAATTTCTGACTAAGTAATTTTTCAAAGTAAGGCAGATTTAATTGAATTGTTCCACTTCCTTTACCTTTTCTGTCACTGTAAATCCAGCCTGTTTTCTTGTTTAATATTTTACTTCCATAATGCACCACCAGTCCCTCCGGATATGAATTTAAGGAGAGTTCATTAGTTCCCAAATTCCAAACATACTTTTTAGAATTGTTCTTTTTCTGATCAATAATTACAGCCCTCCCGTATTTTCCATTAAATTGATCACATGTCTTTGCGAATATCACGTCCTTAATAGAAGCTGGCATATAAAGGGCAACATCATGTAATTTGTTGTTTTCAAAGGTTAGCTCGAGCGTATCAAACCCAAGGTGATCCAGGGGTTTTAAGCCGGGTAAATTGATTTGCTGTCCAGTCAAACGATAAGAGGCCCGATTATCCTCTTTATCATAAAAAGATAAGTTCTCCGCTACTTGTTTATCGTTCTGTATATCCTGTAGGGTCGAATTCATTTTGAACGAATTAATTGCAAACACATCCGCTAAAAAACTATCTGATCGCTGCTGAGCATTTGCGCCCGTTGTTATTACCACTAATAAAAAAATACCCAAAGCCCAATTTAACATAATTACTTTATAGTAGATAAATAATGCGGAAACATTTCCTTCCAAACCGGCCAGTCGTGACTGGCAAAGGGACGGACATCCAGCCAATGGTCAATATGTTTTTGCTTCAATATGTTTGATAAATTATCATTGTCGCCCCTGCAAATATCATGTTCTGCTGTGCCTAATATGATATTCATCTGCCATAATTCGGGCTGGTTACTGCCCGGCAAAAAGTCGACCGGGTTATTATAAAACACATTATCATCGTAATAGCCTTCCAAAAACTGCCGCATATCAAATGCGCCGCTCATGCTGATCAGGTGGCCCGCTTTATCAGGATGCTTCAACGCGAAATTTGCTGCATGATAACCGCCGAAACTGCAACCCGCCGTTGCCACTTTACCAACGCCGGTTTCATGCATGGCCCAGGGCGCCAGCTCATCAACCAGCATTTTATCGTACCATGCATAATTACGTGCCCGTTCTGCCGGATGAACGCCTTTATTATACCAGGTAAGCCAGTCGAAACTATCCGGACAGTATATTTTTACCAAGCCTTCATCAATAAACCATTTCACGCTGTCAATAAGACCTTCATCCTTATTCTGAAAATACCGTCCCTGTGATGTGGGAAAAAGGATGACAGGATAACCCCTATCACCGAAAACAAGCATTTCTACATCAAAACCCAGGTTTTGGGAGTACCAGCGGTGATATTTCTCTGTCAATGTAATTTAGTTTAATTGAGATTGTAAGTTAAGTTGTTTGTTTGAAAAAGGCAACTTTATGCGAATAATTTGAAAATGAACTAATTTGATGATTTGAAAATTAGTTTCAGCGGGCTTCAATAATGGCTGGCTGTACGGCATAAGCTTGAGTAAATTAGTTAAAGGACTGTCATTTTCAAATTTTCAAATCACCAATTCTTCAAATTAAACTTATTTTTGCACTCTTTAATCAATAAAAAATAGAGATGTACGGGAACTGGCTTGAGATGGAAATTACGATCACTGAAAATAAGATAAATATAAATTCGGAACTGCTGAAACGCGGGGTTACCTGCACTATATTGATGCCGGAAGAAAATGATTTCGCAGAGCCATTTAACCTGTTACTGCTAAATGACGGGCAGGAAGCTGCGAACCTTCAACTTAAAGAAACGCTGGAAGAACTAAGCAGCACAAACCGCATAAAACCTTTAATTGTTGCAGCTATACATGCCAGCGAAGATAGGGTACAGGAATACGGGGTTGCCGGTAATCCTGATTTTAAAAAGCGGGGCGCAAAAGCCGCATTATACACTGAGTTTATAAAATCGGAGTTATTGCCCGCTATATTTAAACACACCGGGATAGAAAACTTTGAAACCACCGCTTTCGCCGGGGTTTCGTTAGGGGGATTGTCGGCATTGGATATTGCCTGGCATAATCCGCAATTATTTAACAAAGCCGGTGTGTTTTCCGGTTCGTTTTGGTGGAGGAGCAAAGACCTTGCAAAGGGCTATACCGACCGCGACCGTATTATGCACAATATGATCAGGGACACCGTTGGTAAACCTGACCTTAAAATATGGCTGCAAACCGGCACTAAAGATGAAACTGCCGACCGCAACAAAAATGGCATTATTGATTCTATCGACGATACGGTTGACCTGATTAAAGAACTGGAAAATAAAGGTTACACCCGTCCGGCAGATATCCAATACCTTGAAATGGTTGGCGGCAGCCACGACATGGCAACCTGGGCCAAGGCAATGCCAAAGTTTTTGGTTTGGGCATTTGGGAGGTGATGGTATGAGAATGCCCCTTTTATTGCTTATTTATTAGGTCGGTGATAATTTTCTCAACATGATTTATTTTTGCCTCATTCACCAAGGCTAATAAATCTTTTGATATTTCATTTTCTACCCTAATCTTATAATAAAAGCGATTATAAATTCTTTCCTGCAAGACCAGCGCAGATAAGCTGCAATTATATAATATCACATCTTTGGCATCTTCATGGTCGAAATCATTCCGTAGTAAGAATCTAAAAATCTTATCGAAAGTAAAACGATCATAGCAAATTTCATGTTCTTTTAAAAAATCTTCAATTTCATCATCCATAACAAAATGTTTAATATGAGTACATCACTAGCTAATATAAAAACTTTTGAATTATTTTTACCCCCATGCACCATCCCGAAGAAAATCCCTGGAAAATAACTTCGGAAAAAGTTGTCTATGATAACCCCTGGATCAATTTAACAGAATACCAGGTGATCAATCCATCAGGCAACCCGGGCATTTATGGCAAAGTGCATTATAAAAATATCGCTATTGGTGTTTTGCCTTTGGATAATGAATTGAACACCTACTTAGTTGGGCAATTCAGGTTTGCGCTTGGGCAATACAGCTGGGAAATGCCCGAAGGCGGCGGTATTATCGGAGTTGATCCGATAGCATCAGCCAAACGGGAATTGTTGGAAGAAACAGGCTTGAAGGCCCAAAACTGGACTGAAATTCAACGTTTGCACCTCTCAAATTCGGTAAGCGACGAACTAAGCATCATCTATCTTGCCCGCGGTTTGGAGCAATTTGAGGCTGAACCGGAAGATACGGAACAATTGATAATTCACAAATTACCATTTAATGAAGTTTATCAGATGGTTTGCAGAGGTGAAATTACTGATGCAATGACGGTTGCTGCAGTTTTAAAAGTTCAGTTACTTTTAGTTGAAAAGCATTTATAACATTTAATCAAGTCCCGAAAAAAAACTAAATTGCGCATTTATGAGAAAGTTTTTCGGGTATATTCTATCGCCGCTTGTTGCCATCGCGTTTTTTTTGGTATTGCTGATTTTTCAGCCAATACAATGGATATGTTATAGGTTTTTTGGCTATACGGCCCATAAATGGTCGGTTGACATATTAAACCTTTTCCTTTTAAGAACAGTTTACCTGGGGGGCAACCGGGTGATTTTTATTAACAAACAAAATTTACCGATTGGCCGGCCTATTATTTTTTTATCGAACCACCAAAGCATGTTTGATATCCCGCCAATGATCTATTATCTGCGCAAATACCATGCAAAGTTTATTTCCAAAATTGAGTTAACTAAAGGTATTCCCTCTATATCATTTAATTTAAAATACGGCGGCGGCGCCAATATTGATCGTAAGGATTCCCGGCAGTCCATTGCTGAAATTATTAAACTGGCTACCCGGATGAAAGAAAACAAATGGTCGGCAGCAATTTTCCCCGAAGGCACACGCTCAAAAGATGGACAAGTAAAAACGTTTCAGGTTGGAGGAATAGCCACAATTTTAAAAAAATGCCCTGAAGCCCTTATTGTTCCAATCGCCATTGATGGTACATGGAAAATAACGCGCTGGGGCTATTACCCGCTGGATACCTTTGAACGCCTAACCTGGACAGTGCTTAAACCCATTGAACCAAATGGCAGACCGATGGAAGATTTGGTAAAGGAAGCGGAAGACAGGATTAGGGAAGCATTAGGGCAAAGCCCCCTAACCCCCTAAAGGGGGAATTTTTGATTCGCTAACTCCCCCTTTAGGGGTCGGGGGCTAAATATTCTTCCCGTCAACTATTTTAAAAAACTCTTCGCGGTAGGTGTCGCCTACGGGAATAATTTTGTCGCCGATGAAAATCCGGCTGCGTTCGATGCTGTCAATTTTATTTACCGAAACAATGTACGATTTATGCACACGGATAAAGTATTTTACAGGTAAAGCATCCTCCATTTTTTTCATATTCTGAAGGGTAATGATCCTTTCTACCGGTGTAAAAATGGAGATATAATCTTTTAAGCCTTCAATAAATAAAATATCGTTCAGGTACACTTTCTGGATCTTATGTTCGGTTTTAACAAAAATAAAATCGCTCAAAAAGTCCTGGCGGGGCTGCTGGGCCGGTTCAGTTTGTGCGGGCGTCGCCCCGATGCTTACCTGGGGCTGCATAATGGTTTGAGCTTTTTGTACCGCCTTAAAAAAACGCTCGAAAGCAATGGGCTTTAAAAGGTAATCAATTACATCCAATTCATACCCTTCCAGCGCGTACTGGGGATAAGCGGTCGTTAAAATAACTTTTGCTTTTCCATTCGAAATCCGCAAAAACTGGATCCCCGAAAGTTCAGGCATTTGTACATCGAGAAAAACCAGGTCGGCACCTTTTTCCTGCACAATTGTAAGGGCCTCAATAGGGTTGGTGCATGCCTTGACCAATTGTAAAAAAGGTATTTTGGAAATATAATCTTCCAGTATATGCAGCGCTAAGGGCTCGTCATCTACAATAAGGCATCTGATCATGCTATAAAACTAATGATAATTCAACGGTGTAAGTATCTATTTCGTCGCGTATGTCCAAATTATATTTTCCGGGATACAGCAAATCAAGCCTGCGCTTCACATTATTTAAGCCAATCCCGCCTGATTCATCGCGATTATTGGTATGCTTTTTATTTTGCATAAAAAAATGCAGGTGCGCTTCATCCACTTCAATTAACAAGCGGATAGGTGTTTGCGGATTACTTGCTACACCATGCTTAAAAGCGTTTTCAATAAATGCAATAAGCAGCAAAGGTACAATTTGCTGGGTTTCTACCTTGCCATCTATCTTAAAATCAATAAACGCCTTATTGCCAAACCTTATTTTTTGAAGATCGATATAATTCTGCAAATACTGCAGCTCCCGGGCAAGGTCAACCTTGTTATCATTACACTCATACAACATATAACGCATAATTTCCGATAATTTAAGGATAGCCTCAGGGGTGGTTTCCGAGCGTTGGTAGGCAAGGGAATAAATACTATTTAGCGAATTGAACAAAAAATGCGGGTTGATCTGCGATTTCAGGAAAGCAAGCTCGGCACTGAGCCGCTGGTTTTCGAGGTCCCGCTGGATGCGTTCGTTCAGGAACCAATCCACTGTAAACTTTAAGGCTGTACTTAAAAACAAAAAAACAAGGCTGGTAAAAATAGTGCCTAAAAAGTACTGGCCTAAACCAACAACCTCGCCTTTCATGCGCACAAGCACATATTGCTTAAAAATAAGTGCAACGCCGTATTTACCAAATCCAAATGCAATTACGGCGCTTACAATTGCTATTGCATAAATACCGTACTGCTTCTTATTTAAGAACCGGGGGATAAATACAAGATAGTTGAGGTAAAACAGGCCTATGTTAATAACCCCATAAATTACCACATTTACTAAGATGGCGTCGACGCTCAGTTTCGTGTTGTTATGGAAAATAAACAAGAAAAACGAGATCATCGCGACCCAAAAAAGCGTATGCCAAAATATTTGCCAGCTGAGTTTCATCACTCCTAAATTAATATTTAGAGCACGTTAAAGGGTATATTTTATATGTAATGGCACATATCATCGATGAACAGGCTTTTATATCACACGAACGGGTTAATTTGGCTAAACAACCGTTCATCTACAAATCCTGTCTGTTGGTCTAATACTTTTTAGCACGTTAAACCTTTGGTGTTTATTTGTATCATCAAATCACACACAATGAAACCATCAATAAGCCAGCCAAATAAAATCAAAACAACCCGGCTTTTGATAGCTTCATTGCCGCTTAAAAACAAATCACACACAATGAAAAAGCTAATCACAAACTCAAATCCATTCATCTTATTGCTGATCCCGGTAATGTTTGCCCTAATTATGGGTGTTAGCTACCAGTTTCAACAAAAAAGGGAGGCTATTGTAGGCACAACTGTGCATGCCACTTCGCTTTTTTACAAAAGCGTGGGTCTGGTTAAAACTGTTTGCGCTATAGCTAAAGAAAAGCTATGGTAATTGATACCGAAGGCCTAAGCTTTAATTTTGGCAAACAAACGGTTGTCAAATCCTTATCATTAAAAGTTCCCGAAGGGAGTATCTATGGTTTCCTGGGACCAAATGGCGCAGGTAAAACCACCACCATAAAACTGTTGCTAAACCTGCTGAAAACACAGGAAGGCAGTATCCGGATTTTCGAAAAAGAGCTGCAAAGCAACCGCATTGAAATTCTTTCACAAATTGGCTCGCTGATTGAGCAGCCTGCTATCTACCTTCATCTTAGCGGAAAAGAAAACTTATTAAACAGGGCGCTTTTGTTACAGGTGCCAGAGAAACGGGTAAATGAAATGCTCGACCTAGTGCATTTAACAAATGCGGCACATAAAAAAGCCGGGCAATATTCCCTGGGTATGAAACAACGTCTCGGTATTGCTTTGGCATTGCTATCGGACCCAAAACTACTTATTCTTGATGAACCTACTAACGGCCTCGACCCTAACGGTATTATCGAAGTCCGCGAATTACTGATCAGGCTAGTTAAGCAGCACGGCAAAACTGTTTTTATATCGAGCCATTTATTGGGCGAAGTAGAAAGAATGGCAACCCATGTTGGCATTATAAACTTTGGCGAACTATTGTTCCAGGGAAGTATAAATGACCTGCAAACTTTGAACCAGCCCCAGGTACAAATTGAAACCGATAGCACGGTTGATGTGGCCAACTTTTTAACCAGGAATGATTTTACAGTTACTGAAGTGGACGACCAACATTTATATGTTCCCTTTACAACAAAGCAAGATATGGGGGCGATCAACACCCTGCTTAACCAAAACGGATACACCATTTACAGTATTAACAAGCAGCAAAAGGACCTGGAAAAATTATTTTTAGCCATTACCCAAAACGCCTGAGCTATGAAAGGATTTATATTATCATTCCGGTCCGAGTTTTATAAAACCCGCAAAACTATGGGGTTCTGGAGTGCGGTATTATTGCCGCTTTTACTCTGTCTGCTGGTTTTCACCGGATTTTTAAACAATAGCGATCATCTGCTCAACCACCCGGGAATGATGCTTTGGATGGAGTTTTCGGCAGTACTTTTGGCAATAATGGGTTCTTTGATACTGCCGATGCTGATAGTTTTTATTGCCTACTCGGTAAACAGCATTGAACACAAGGCTGACACCTGGAAAACTTTGTTTAGCTTACCAATATCAAAACTTTCGGTTTATGCTGCCAAATATTTTTATGCGTTCTTTTTGATCTTATTATGCCTGTTGCTGTTTGTGCTTTTTACGCTGGGCTTTGGTAATTTATTAGGGGTACTAAAACCCGTACTAAAGTTCAGTGAATATAACGCAGCCGGACTTTTGACCCAGGTATATTTTAAGCTTTTCCTTTCCTCATTAGGGATATTATCTATTCAATTTTTGTTAAGCCTTTTATTCCGCGATTTTTTGAAGCCCATGGGCATCGGGTTTATTTGCACCATAACCGGGGCTATTTTAGCAGGGAACAGCTGGAAGTACGCCTATCTGTTCCCCTATTCGCACCCCATGTTAGCTATAAAAACAATGGAAGAAGGTGTAAAGAATAAACCCGGACCAGGCGGGCTCCCTCAAATCACCATTGATTTGTTTACCAAAGAAATAGGTGTAAGCCTGGTTGTTGCAATTGTAATTTTCGCAATCGGTTATTTTATTGTGTTGAAGAAGAGTGTGAAATAGAGAAGAAGTCCGAAAGTCGGAAAAGTCCGGAAGTCCGAAAAGAAGAACATTACAACCTTTCAACTTTCCAACATTACAACAAAAACCTAACGCACCGGCTTCGGAAACACCGGCAAGCTCTCATGCCCTTCCGCATCAACTGATTGCACTGCAAAGAGATAGTTATCTTTGGAATAAGCTAAAGTTGCGGTATTATCTGTTACATAAAATTTCTTTTCCCAATACGGGCTGATGGTTTCGCGCATCAGCACATAATAGCCCTCTGGTTTTTTTCCGGTTTCGGGTGCCTCCCATTTTAAGGTGGTTTTGTTGGTTAAGCCACTGGTAACAATACCTACATTTTGCGGTTCGGTGGGTGCGAGGGCAAGGTTTGCCAATACAGAAAGATTCATACGGGCCACTTTTTGCACATAGTTAAAATCCACAAAATCGGGCAAGTCGCCATAGTCAATGCCATTTTCGGTGCGAACATCCTGGTGCTGACGGTTAAAATCTTCGTTCATTTCGGTGAAACGTACCGCAGTAAAACCCTGCAATAAGAATGGCACATGGTCGCCGCCACGCAGGTAACGGTCGCGGCGGTAAATCAGCTTTACGTCAAGCTGGTCGACATAGCGCTCAGCAGTTTCTTTAATATATCGCGCAAGCTCACGCGAAGGGCTGTCATTTTCACCACCCAATGCAATTAAACCTGCCACCTGCTTCTCATTACCGGCTGCAAGGGAAGGCACACCTTCGCTAAATACCCGTACGCTTCTATTATCCTTCAAATCAGTTTCCATGCCGTGGGTATTGCCAACAATATCATTGTTCAGCATAGCATCTACATTCCATTTTTCGGCTTTTGCACGCTTGGCAACATTCGTAGAACCATACAGACCCTGCTCCTCTCCTACTACCGACATAAAAATTATTGTGGCCGGGAATGATCGTTTAGCCATTACCCTTGCCAGTTCCATTGAAACCGCCGTGCCCGAAGCATCGTCATTGGCGCCTGGTTCAATGGCATTGGCATTCATTATATCGTTAACCCTTGAATCATAATGGCCGGATACAATGTAAACCCGGGTATCCTTCGGATCGGTTCCTTTTAAGATAGCAAGCACATTTTTCAGTTGGACCGGTTTGTCAATCCGGTTGCCTTTGGGTTGGGTAAAGGTGTCAAATTGTACCGTCATCCTGCCACCTGAAGGCGCTGCATACTTTGTAAATTCGGCTTTTATCCAATTACGGGCTGCACCGCTGCCTTCGGTTGCACTGGTAGTATCGCTTAAGGTGTGACGGGTTTTAAAACTTACCAGCTTGCGAATGGTGGCTTCAATGTTTTTAGACGACACTTCATCAACCATCTGATTAATGGCTGCATCCCGCTTTATAGTAGTTTGGGCGGATACCTGCAGGATGAAAAATACAGGGATGATAAATAATAAATATTTCATGGTTCAATTAGCCCCCTCTAAATCTCCCCCGGAAGAGGAGACTTTAAATTTTGGTTTTTATAAATTATACAAATAATAAATTATTTCTTAAAAGTCTCCCCTTCAGGGGAGATTTAGAGGGGCTCCTCCTCCTGCATCACATTCCCCACCTGTTTAAAATTACTTTTCACAAAATGGCACCAGTCACATTCTTTTTTACCGCAGCCGGTATCAAAATCGTGGGCCATAATTTTCTGATAAACCGTTTTTATCTGTTCGCTTACCTCGGCAGTATCATCCGGACTGATCACGATTTTTTCTTTATGATATTCGCCGTCGCTAACAGGCTCTACAAATTCAAATATAGTACTTACAACTTCCCAGTCAATGCTGTGGTCATTATCAATTAATATTTTGTAGAACACCGCCTGCCGCCAGTAATCGCCGCCATTTGGCTGTTCGTCGTTAGGGCGCAGTAATTTATCTTTGGCATATTTTAACTTACCTGTTTTATAATCAACAACCGTTACCTCTTTGCCAACAAATTCAACTTTATCCAGGTTACCTTTTATCGGAACGCCGTTTAACTCAACGTTCTTAATGCTCCGTTCAGTAACCGCTATTTTGTTCCAAACGGTAATATTCTGATTGTAATAGGGAGGTAGTATTTTCTCACCGTAATCCAACCGTAACTTAAAATCCTCTTTGGTGAACGAATCCCTGTTCCGGTACATGTACCAGCGAAACTCTTTCATGAAGTCATCCGTCAGCGGGAACTCGTCGCCATTTTCTTTCAGTTTTTTGAAAACCTTGTTCAGGGCCCAATGTACAGCCTGCCCGAAGGTTGCCGCCGGACTTTTCCCCGATGGCACTTTTATCAGACATTGAAAGTAAAACCTTAGCGGACAATCGAGATAATTGCTTAAATGGGTTACCGAAAGCGTATATTTTTCCAATAACTGGTTAATATAATTTGTATCCAGCAATTGCACTTTGGGCTTATCCGCTTCGCTGAACTGTATCGCCAGGAACTCCAGCATCGCAAGCTCATCTACTTTCGGATACTGCACCTTTAAAGCGGTATCCGCTAAGATCTCGCCGACAAACTGTGAGGCTTCCTGTTCTTTACCGTTTTTATCCCTGTTTGCATAGGATATGAAGAGGTATTGTTTGGCACGGGTGATCGCCACATAAAACAACCTTCTTGCTTCTTCCTTTTGGGCTATGTCATCATCAGAAGCCTGGGTAAGGGTATCGGGATAACTGAAGCCATAATTACGGCCTTTGCTGTCCCATATTTTTTTGCTGCAGCCGATGAGGAACACATGCTCAAACTCAAGGCCTTTGGATCCGTGGGCAGTTAAAAAATTTATGCCGTGTTCCGAAAATATCACCTGGTTCAAATCAAGCCTGATCTTGTTTTCTTTCATCAGCTTAATAGTGGCAATCAGTTCGGCCAATTTGATCTCGGGATTTTTGCGGCTTTCGTCCTTCAAAAAATCAAAGAAATTGGTGAGCACCTGCATGTACCAGCCTTTGTCGGGCTGCTCCATCACAAATTTGAGGATCCCCATTTTAGCGACCACCTGCTGAAAAAGCTGCTGCAGGGTATTACTGGACGAGTAGGTCAGCAAGTATTCGATATCGCTCGCCAAGAACTTAAGTTTCAGGTTCGGGTTTTGATCGAACAATCCCGTCTGAGCTGGGATCTTCATCTCCGTGATGTACCGCCGCAATGATGTTTTAGGCTCATTTTTGGCCGAAGTAGCATAGTTCTCCTTTGCAACCGCTACACTTGCTTTAGCGATCTCAATTGGCGGAATCTCAAAAAAATCATAGTGCATAATCTCGAACAACAGTTCGTCACCGCTGTAGGGGGAATCCATTTCCATAGCAAGGTACTGCAGGATATTGATGATCTTTTCGCCAAAGGGCAGGGTTAGAATATCAATTTTGCGCTTGGTATTTACGGCTATATTTTGGGTATCAAGATACTTCACCAGATCCTCCACCTGGCTATGGTTTCGGTAGATCACAGCTATTTCGCCCGGTTCGGCACCTTTGGCAAGCAGCTGTTTTATTTGCACGGCCACATCCACCAACTCCTGACCGGGGTTTTCATATTCGCAGATCACCGGGGCGACCGCGATGTTATTAAATCTCGGAGCAGCGGCCTCCAGGTTTTTATCAAGCGCTAATTGCGTTGTTAAACGCTCTCTGTTATTATTGATCAGCGCCTTTGAGGTATCCAATATTTGCTGGTTCGAGCGGTAGTTTTGCTTTAAAACCACAGTTTTCAGCGCTGCTACATAATCATTGGCAAAATCAAGAATGTTCTTCATATTCGCTCCCTGGAATTTGAAGATCGACTGATCATCATCGCCTACCACAAACACATTGGGCGTATCCCAGTAATTGAGCATAAATTTCAGCAATTCATTTTGCGAGCCGCTGGTGTCCTGAAACTCATCTACCAAAATATACTGATAACGCTCCTGGTATCGGCGCAGCAGTTCCTCATTTTCGCGAAAGGCTTTGAGCACCCAAATGATCATGTCGTCATAATCATACCTGCCGCGCTCCTTCATTTTCTTATCAAAGTTGGCGTATTCGCCCACTGCTGCCAGCAGTTTTTTCATCAGGTCGTGCGCTTTGTCGATATCCTTTTGCTTGGGGTCGCCTACTTTTATGCCATTTTTTGAATTTGCTTTTTTATAAACGAATTCCTCCCTGTTGGGCAGGTCGGCCAGATATTCCTTTACCGCTCTTTCAATAGTTGCTTCGTCCCAACCCTCACTTTTCATGGTCGAAAAAAGCCCTTTCAGCCGGGGTGCGTCAAAATAAATCTCCCCTGTAAAACGCTTTAATAAGTGGTCATTTGGGAATTCATCAACCAACTCCCTGAACAGCATAGCCGATTCCAGATCAGACAATGCCTCCAGGCTCAGTTTGCCGAAATAGTCCAGGTTTTCCTGGATGATCTCGTTACAAAAGGCATGGAAAGTATAAATGTTTACCCGGTAAGCATCCGGGCCAATAAATTCGAACAGGCGCTTACGCATAGCCACCGCACCGGCATCGGTATAGGTGAGGCATAAAATTTCATGCGCCGCAGCGTCCGTTTCGGTTAATATTTTACCAATGCGTGCGGCAAGTATCTGTGTTTTACCGGTACCCGGCCCGGCAATAACCAAAACCGGGCCATCCATTTTATTAACGGCAGCCAGCTGCTCAGGGTTTAACTGGGCAAGGGCCTCGCGGAATTTTTCGTTGTATTTTTGAGGGGTGGGGTTTTGCATGGGGATTTGTAAAAAGACTTGCGATGAAAAGATTTGACAACTTTTAAAAAGTTGTCAAATCTAAATATCCAGTTTTAACTTGTTGCCGAAAAGAAATAAGAAATGTTCTATATTTTCACCTCGTGTTCCTAATTCAGTCGATATTTTATTTATCAATTTTAAAAAAGCGAGATAATTTTCTGTTGCATTGTTATAGGTAATTTTGCTTAGCTCAGAAAAGTTATCATAAGTTTTATTTGAAAAAACGCCAATAAGTCGCAGATCTAAAATTAAACAAGGATTGTTGTTAAACTCAATTTCGAGAAAATACAAAAGTTTGCTATAAGTTGACAAACCAAGTCCTGGGATTTTTTTCAATTCTTTGGATAGGTCATCAAAGTCACTATTAGTTAAGTTCTCTTTACTTTTCAAACCTTGCAAAATAGTTTCGAGAGCCTCAATGTTAGATAAGATGTTTACGAAATGATTACCTCTCATGCCATAGGGGTAACCCCAATAAATAGTCTTTAAAATCAGTTCTCTAATTGCACTCTTTGAATTGAAAATATCCTGTCGGCTAACGGTTAAAGTTTCTTGACCGGCAAAAAGATTGTCATTCAAATCTTTCAGCCAATCAATTTTCTCTTCTGCATCTAGCCAAGTGCTTCGCTTTGTGGCAATACATTCTTGTCTTACCGGTAAATTTAAAATGAGGGTTTTGTAGTTTTCTATTTTCATGGCTGTGGTTTTTCTAACTTAAACATTGAAATAGCTTTAAACCAAATTTATTTTTTTATGGACTCCTCTAATTTATTAATCCGAGCAGTAAATTCGTCTAAGTTAGTTATGACTACGTCCCTTATCAGATAATGATATTTAGACAAATTCCATTTTATACTTCCGACTTTTATGGGCATTATTATGTATCCGTTAAATCTGAACGATTTATGATTTTCATAGCTAACCGACCATTTTGAACCGGAATCAGGCGAAGAGCAAACTGCACCTTCAATTAGTTTTATACATGGGGTTGATTTCAGTATTTTTATAGCATCGTCAGCGTTAAAAAAAATCGTGGTTGAGTTATTTTTGTACAAAAAGTCATAAATGGATTTTGGTGAAATTTTCGAATTGTATTCTACTTCGTTATAATTCTTTAAACGATTTGGATGTTCTCTAACGAAATTTTCTTTTTCTTCTTTCCATATTGATCTGAAATCTCTTTCTTCTAAGTCGGATGCAATAATCAAACTTTGTGAAAAAGTTCGAAATCCTATAAAAAACGAATTAATTTTCTGTCTTAAAACATCAGTAGTTGATAACATTTTAGGCTTATTTTATTGTTTTAATGGAAAAGTAATTGTCATTTACCGTCTTTAAATAAATGCAATCCGCTCTTTAAAGGTTGTGAAATCTAAAATAAATGTAACGAATTTATTTTGATAAAAAGCCACTTTTATTATTTCCCCACGTCTCAAAAATCCCTCAAACTATTTTAAATTTGTGAAAAGGATTTCAACATGCGTATCACACAAATCAGGCAGCAACTACACGACTATATTGATTCAGCAGAAGATAAAAAGTTAAAAGCACTTTATACTTTGCTCGAAAACGATATTATTAAAGGTTATCAACTTTCAAATGAGCAAAAAAAGAGCTGGACAAAAGATACGATGACTATCAAAGTGGCATAGGTAAAACTTATACGTGGGATGAAACCGTTGCAAGGGCACAGGAGGCATTGGCTAAACGAAAATCCAACTTATTATAACATAGGTTCCTGTCTGTTATCCCAAAAGAATAACAAAGTGATATACCCTTCATGAATTTCGTGATATAAGGAAGTTTGTGGAGAGATAGTAGCCTGCCTGACATTACTGTTAATAGATTCCTTATACATGTACGGCTGGTCAGAGATCAGCAATAATATTTTTTGAGTATGCTTTACAAATGTTTCTGCTTGCCTTTCACTCCATTTATTTTCAATAAATAAAACGATGCTATCGAATGTTTCAGTTGCCTCATCAGACCAAAATACAGCTAAACTCATAAATATTTAGCATACTTTTTCATCACCTCGTTATGGGGCGTAAGCTTACCTTCGGCAGCTTGCTGTTGACCTCGGTTTATACCCGCTTTTACATGTTCAGGCAAATCATTCCAAAAATCCTTCTCCTGGCTTTCAAAAACTTCTTTAATTTGCTGAAGTATTGCTTCGTCGTCAGTGGCGAGCAGGCGTTTAGCTAATTCAATCTTTTCGGTTTGTAAATCCATGTTCAAATTTACTTTAAATCTTTCATTTATCATTGCTGCTACGGATGCAGCTTCCTTTTAATTACCACCGTTTTATCCATTCGCTCGCCGGGCTTTAAAAAATGAGATCGCAATTCGGTTACTGCAGCAATACGCTCCTGCGGTGGTCTCGACAGCCAATAAAGCATATCTTCATAACTCTCATCAATCTCTTTTAACTTAGCTTTCCTGACAACCGGGACAATTTTCATAACGTACTTATCAATATTTAAATATACACAAAATTCATGGTTTTCAACAAGTATTCAACCTTTCACCACTGCCCGCATCGGGTAAAACTCATAGGTGTTTATTTTTGATGCGGGGTCATTGGCTATAAAAGCAGTTACCTCGGCTTCATCATCCACGGCGATAACGCCAAGGCCATAGGGGCCTTTAGGATCCATTACCGGGCCAAAAACAATCACCATTCCTTTATCCATCAGGTCGCGCCAGTAGGCAACGTGCTGCTGCATAATGCTTCGCTCTTCCGGCGTCATGTCCTGGGCAAACGAGGGGCGGCAGGGTACCAGTTTTAATGCAAAGTATTTTTTATCCATGGTTTTTCTAAACTATTAATATTTCATGCCTCACCCAACCCTCTCCAAAGGAGAGGGCTTAAAAAAGAGCGCAGTTTAAGTCCTCTCCTTGCGCCACCGCTAAAGCTAAGGCGGCACGCGGTTGGAGAGGATTATTCCGGGTGATTTGTTTTTTAACGGTGTTCATGAATGCTACGCAGTTTAGGTGAGGCCTTCTTTTGCCAACGCAACTATATCCTTCACTTCCAAAACCTGTTTTTCATATCCAAATCTAACAACATTTATCATAGCCTGGCCCAGTTCGGCCAAAGTGCTCACGCCGCCGGGGAAAACGGCCCGAAGCATGGGGTACATCCAGCTGATATATTTATAATACGGATTGGTGTTTTTAAGTCCTTTGGTAGGATGCATGTAGCCGGGCCTGAAAGCAAATACCTTTTTAAAGGGAAGTTTCATCAGGTCGCTTTCGGTTTTCCCTTTCACACGCGCCCACATCGACCGTCCTTTTTCAGTGCTGTCGGTTGCTGCGCCTGATACGTAGCAGAAGGTCATATCCGGGTTCAGTTTGCTCAGGGGCCGTGCTACATTTAAAGTTAACGTATAGGTTAGCTTATAATATTCAGGTTCTTTCATCCCAACCGAGGAAACGCCCAGGCAAAAAAAGCAGGCATTGTACCCGCTAAGCTGACCTTCAATTCCAGAAATATCGAAAAAATCCTGGTGGATGATCTCTTTTAGTTTTGGGTGTACTATCCCGCAAGGTTTGCGGTTGATCACCAAAACGGTTTCAACGTCCGGATGCAATAAGCATTCGTGCAGCACGCCTTCGCCTACCATCCCGGTAACGCCGGTGATGATAGCTTTTATTTTTTCATCCATAACACAAGATAAGAAAAAAACAATAGCGACAGGTTTTTCCCAATCGTTGTTTAGCCTCACCTAAACGGTGAAACCTTCATTAAAGCCTTTAAAAACAATTATCAATTTAATAATCCTCTCCAACCGCGTGCCGCCTTAGCTTTAGTGGTGGCGCAAGGAGAGGACTTAAACTTCGCTCTTTCTTAGAACCCTCTCCTTTGGAGAGGGCAGGGTGAGGCTTATTTACTCAGCCAAAAACTGTACCCAACAGCTAACGTGCCGGCGCCGGTTTCGTTTTTACCGTTCGCGGTTCCTTTTTGAATATTCAGGAAGCCGTAGTTGCCGCCGCCTTCGATAAAGACATTTCCTTTGCCGAGCTTATAGGCAAAACCGATATTACCTTCAATACCAAAGTTAAACTTATTCAGCTGACTCATTAAATCCTGCGTATTGTTAAATGATTGTGTTCCGGTTGGCAATGCCTGCGTTCCCTGGGGATCGGTATAGTACTGGCTTGAACCGCTTGTTACTTGTTTTGCATAAACCAGGTAACCCAAAAACGGACCAGCATCCAGATAAATCCTAAAAGGCGAGTTTCCAAAATTCCAGCCGAATTTTGCCAATATCGGCAGCATCAGGTAATTTAATTTTGCCTCGCTGTTAAAGTTGGCGTAAAGGTAAGTTGGGGCCGGATTAGGCTGAAACATTTGCGCCAGTTGCGGGGGTGTTGGGAAGGCCTGCAATCCATCCTTTTTACCGCCCTGAGAAGAGAACTCTAACATTGGCTGCAATGAAAATAATTTGGAGATCTTAAACTCTGCGTAAATTCCGGCATCGGGTCCAAACCTCGAACTGTAGCCGGTATTTAACGGATTTTGATCACTTCCGCCTGCCGTTAAATTAGGAATACTGATCCCGCCCCGTATGCCTAAAGCTACATCCTGCGCATCGGCATAAAAAAACAACAGTGTAAAATTTGATAGCAATAAGTAAAAAATTAATTTCTTCATGGTCAAATAGGTTAAAGTTTAAACGAAAAGAATTTAATAAATCAGCGCTTGTTAATTAACAATTACCTCATACAAATTTAATTTTAATTGGGATTATCGTATACCTCATTATGAATATTACAGGGTGATAAAGTAAATATATCACAAATATTGCACGATATGGCTGATTTTTGTCCTGAAAACAGGAACAACAAGGCGTATTTATATTCGATATTGCCGTAAAGTTCTTTTATTAAACAATTACCTGTTTTAATTCAAGCATCCATCTAATTGTCTTTGACCATTTTAATGGGCTCACTATTGCTTAGGGTCAATTTCGGGCACGGTTTTTAATATTTATTTGATATAAAATTGGACCGCAAATAAACCTTTGGCTCAATTTTTACTCTATGGAAGTATTAAAACAATTTATGTTATGAAAAAAATCCTCTTTTTATTTACAATATGCCTGCTGGTTGCAGGCTCAGTAAGCGCACAAGGTTATTACGGGCCGCGCAGGGTAAGGCGCGCGCCACAGCGCAGCCGGTATGACGATTTTTACAAAGTAAAGGTTGGTATAACAGGCGGGTTAAACATCGCCAATACCATAAATGCCTACAATGACAACTACAGCACGGGATCCATAGTGGGTTTCAATGCCGGGCTTACACTGGATATTCCGATAATATATCCGCTATCATTTGCCCCCGAAGTTTTATATTCGCAAAAAGGCTTTGCTGCTGTAACTGCCGATGGGAATTTTACGCAGCACGCCAATTATATTGATGTGCCGCTGCTTGCAAAATTACGGGTATCGCCAACTTTCAGCTTCCTTGTTGGCCCTCAAATATCTTTCCCGGTTTCAACAACCAATACCTATGATAACGGATTTGTTATTACCAACGAACAGTATTATAATACCTATGGACGGGGAACTGTGCTTGATGGCGTTTTGGGTGTAAGTTTCGACTTAAGCCGTGATGTTGAATTGCGTGCAAGATACACTGTAGACCTTCAGCCAAACCAACAAAATGCCTCTTATGGTGGTGATTACCGCAACCAGGTTTGGCAGATTGGTTTGGGCTTTAAGTTCGAATAACATTCGTTTCATACGCAAGTCTTAAGTTGGAAGTCACAAGTCGAATTTCGTACTCTTGTTTACTTTCGACTTAAGACTTTCTACTTAAGACTAAGATTTACTCCCTGCTTATCCCCGCCGAATTAAACTGCAGGTCGTACAATTTACGGTAATAGCCGTCTTCTATCCGAAGCAGTTGCTGGTGGGTTCCGGTTTCTTTGATTTCACCATGGTCGAGCACGATAATTTTATCCGCTTTTTGTATGGTAGACAGGCGATGGGCAATAACTATTGCCGTACGACCTTCCATGAGCTTGTTGATGGCATTTTGAATAAGCATCTCTGTCTCGGTATCAACCGATGACGTAGCTTCATCAAGGATGAGTATAGCAGGGTTATAAACCAATGCCCTGATAAATGAAATTAATTGTGCCTGGCCAGCCGACAAGGTTGCACCCCGCTCCATTACATTGTAATCATAACCACCGGGTAAACGCTCAATAAACTCATGTGCACCAACATCTTTTGCTGCGGCAATAACCTGTTCGCGGGTAATGCCGGGGTTATTTAAGCTGATATTGTTGCCGATGGTATCGGTAAATAAAAAAACGTCCTGTATTACAGTTGCTATGCGCGACCGTAAGTAGTTTACATCATACTCCCTGATGTCCTGCCCGTCTACCAAAACGTCTCCTTTGGCAATTTCATAAAACCGGTTCAGGATGTTTATGGTAGATGATTTTCCGGCCCCTGTAGCACCAACAAGCGCCAGCGTTTTGCCCGGTTTTACGTGGAGACTAATATTTTTTAATACCCAGTTCTCGTCATTATAAGCAAACCAAACGTGTTTAAATTCAATTTCTCCCAACAAATGCGCCGGTTTTAGTTTCCCGGTATTTACGGCCACCTCATCAGTATCCAAAACCCTGAAAATACGGTCGGCGCCAACCATACCCATTTGCAGGGTATTGAATTTATCCGCCAGCTGGCGTATCGGCCTGAACAGCATATTCAGTAACACAATAAAGCCGGTAATTACGCCCGGGGTTATTTTTTTACTCAGGATGCTTTTTAAGAAAATTACAAATTGTGTAAATGCACCCGGTTTTATGCCATGCGTAGCAGCGACAATGACTTTAATCTGTTCATCCACTAAAATACGTTTGCATCCATACCACACCAGCAAGCCAATACAAATTGCCATCAAAATTTCAACCACCGGAAAAAATATGGAGTAGTACAGGTTTGAGCGGATATTTGCATCCCGGTACTTTTTATTAACCGACTTAAATTTGCGCATCTCCTGGTCCTCACGGGCAAAAACCTGTATAATGCTGATGCCCGAAATGTGCTCGGCTAAAAAGGTGTTCAATTGCGCTACCTGTGTGCGCACTTCCTGGAAGGATGATTTAATAGCCTCCTTAAAAACGTAAGTCGACAAAAATAGCAGCGGCATTGGCACCAGGGTGATCAGCGCGAGTTTCCAATCGGTGAAAAGCATGATTCCGATAACGGCTATCACCAACAGCAAATCACCAATAATGGATATCAAACCTTCTGAGAAAATATCAGCGATGGTTTCCAGATCCGACACGGTACGGGTGATAAGCATGCCAATTGGCGTACGGTCAAAATACTTCAAACGTAAGCTGGTGATATGATTAAAAACATCTATCCTCAGGTCGCGGATTACCGATTGCCCTAAGGTATTGGTAAGGTAGGTTTGGTAATACTGGGCAATGGTTTGCAGTACAAGCTGGGAAAGCATCAGCTCCACCATAAACACCAGTCCATTATAATCATCTTTCAGAATATAATTATCGAGTGTCTTTTGGATGAGGATTGGTTGCACAACTGCATTAGCCGCCAAAAAGATAGTTAATGCTGCGGATATGATAAACGTAGTTTTATACGGCTTAACATAATGCATTACCCGCTTCAGCAGGTTCCAATCAAGTGCTTTTCCGGTTATTGCCCCCCCGCCTCCGCCGGTCGGCGGAGGAGTTTTTGAATTGTTATTTTTATCGTTACTCACTAATAATTCAATTTACTTTAAATTCTATTATTAAAAATTAACCGGCATCTTAAATTCCCCCTTCAGGGGGTTAGGGGGCTAATATCTCACTTCAGTTAAATACAAGCCACAGGCCGGTACCGACGTACCCGCATTGCTGCGGTTTTTACTTTCAATAATATGGCGGACCGCTTCGGGTTCAATTTCGTTTTTTCCAACCATTATCAATGTGCCAACTATCGCACGCACCATGTTTCGCAAAAAGCGGTCGGCAGAGATCGTGAAAACAATACCATCGCCATTGACTTCCCATACTGCGGTTGATATTTTACAATTATTGGTTTTAACCTGCGTATTTGATTTACTGAAACAGCTAAAATCGGTATATTCTTTAATAATTTCAGCAGCCCTGTTCATTAGATCAAGATCGGGCTGGTCCCGCAATTCCCAGGAGTAGCCATTTTTAAAAGGGTCTTTATTATAATGGATGTGGTACTCGTAGGTCCTTAAAGTGGCATCAAACCGGGTATTGGCGTCGGCCGCAACCGGGAAAAGGCGCTTTACAGCGATATCTTTAGGCAGAATTGAGTTAATGCTTCGTAAAAAGGTGTAGTAGTCCATGGTCCATGGTCCATGGTCCATAGCAGCTTCAGCGCTATTGGCAATCAATTTTGTCTTTCCTTCCATGGACCATGGACCATCGACTATCGACCCGCCAACGGCGTCGAAATGTGCAAAAAACTCTCGTGCATGTACCCCGGTATCCGTACGCCCGCAACCTGTTGTTGCAATAGGTTGGCGCAAAATTACGGACAGCTTTTCATTCAAAACTTCCTGCACACTTAGTGCATTTTTTTGAATTTGCCAGCCATGATAGTTTGTACCATCGTAAGAAAGTTCAATAAAATAGCGTTGTTTTTGGGTCACGGGGCAAAGGTAGTATTTGTTGGAATGTTGTAAGGTTGTAATGTTGAAAATGTTGTCAGTCAATTGAAATGTTTTAAATGTTGCCTGTCATTTCGTATTCAACAATAGTTAAACAATTATATCTTTGTGCCGGTAGGAAGTTGAAGTAGTTGTAAAGGTTGAAAATCTGTATCATACCATAACCGCTAAACAACATTACAACCTTTCAACTTTACAACATTACAACCCTTACAACAACAAAAACATGTTACAACGAATACAAAGCATTTACCTTTTACTTGCCGGCCTTGCAATTTTTGCATTGTTCTTATTTCCGCTTGTTCATAATGTTTATATTGATGACAAGCTGGTCAGCATTATGGTAACCGGCGTTTTTCAATATGTTAACGGACAGCCGGTGCATGCACAAACATTTACTGCATTAACCATTGCAACGGCCATTGTTGGCTTAATACCGTTAATTATTATCTTCCTTTATAAAAACCGGAAAAAACAGATCGCATTGTGCTACATCGCTTTGCTGGCAATTATCGGCTATTCTTTCTGGATGGCACAAACGGCAAAAGGCGTAATGGGGGCCATACAGATTGATACCCATAACTGGGGAATAGGTCTGTTTCTTTCATCCATCAGCATACTGCTCATCATATTCGCACTAAAAGCTATTCAAAGGGATGAAAAGCTGGTAAAATCGGCGGATAGGTTAAGGTAATTGGTTTGTAGTAAATTAAGTTGATTAAGTGAGTGGCTTTTTAATTCAATCAACCACTCACCTAATCAACCCAATCCAACCAACCCATCAATTAAACCTCCCAAACCCATCGATCTTCCTGTAGGGCTGGGCAAAGAAATCACCGACCACCTGGTTAAACTGGTCTTTTTTGTAAACCGGCGTTGAATGACCCGAATTGGGGATGATCCATAAATAAGAGTTTGGTATTGATTGCGCAATCAGCATGGTATGTTTAGGCAGCAGCACATCATGGTCGCCACCAATAATCAGGGCGGGACAGGTAATGGTATGCAGTTGTTCAACGGTAATATGGGGTTCGTATGATAAAAGATGCAGCAGCTTAAGGTCGTTTTTCATTTTAGCGGTTGGGCTTTTCATCTTTTTTAAAGAATCGCTGACCATCTTATTCATCCCCATTGCCCATTTGTAAACAAAGGGGTCAACAGCGGTGCTGTCGGGCCATAGATTTGCTCCTGTAACAGCCAGTTTTTTTACTTTATCCGGGTGACGGATGGCCAATAACAAGCCGTTGATGCCGCCATCGCTCCAGCCAATTACGTAGCAGGATTTTAAGTGCAGGTTATCCAGCAATGCATTCAGGTCATCGGTCATCATTTCATAACTTAAAGAATCCGATGAATCTACCGATTTGCCCTGTGCCCGGCTATCGGCAAGGATCACCTGGTAGCTTTTTGCGAAATAAGGGATCTGGTATAAAAAATTATTAATAGACCCACCATTGCCATGGATGATCAGCAAAGGTTCGCCTTTCCCGTAGGTTTCATAGTACATTTTAAACCCGCGTATATCGGCGTATTTGCCAACAGCAGGGTTGCGACCGTACATGGTGGTGTCAACCGGGGATTTTGCTTCCTGCGCGAATGAAAATCCGGCAAAAGCAATCAATAAAAGTGCGATGGTGGTTTTTAGTTTCATGATTGGTTCGATAATTTTATCTAAAATAGCATAAATATTTAAAAGTTGCTTTTTTAGGCTATTATGTCATTGCGAGTGGTAAAATTAGTAAAATTCTGAAGGAGAAATGACATAGTTTTGTATAAGCTGTGCAGTGTAGCCGTTGTTTCGTATAGTGCTTACTGCCTGTTTGCGAGTATGGTTCCGAAGAACAGAGTCTGAAGGTGTGGTACGATTCTTTAAGGGATTTGTCCGATGGGTAGCCTGTCTTTTTCTTTAGCTCCTTCGGGCACAGCTTATTAAAAAAAGCAAGTCACTATGGAAAAGATTCATGCGCATGCAGCCGGTATAGATATTGGCTCCAGGCAAGTATTCGTTGGCTTAGAGGAGGGTCCGGTACGTTCCTTTGAAACGTTCACCGGCGGTTTAGCAGAGGTTCGTAATTATCTGTTGGAAAACAAGGTAATTACGGTAGCGATGGAAGCTACAGGGGTTTACTGGTATATTTTGTATGATATACTGTTGGATGCAGGATTAGATGTATGGCTGGTAGACGGAAGAGAAACGCGGCAGGTTCCTGGCAGAAAAACAGATGTAAAGGATTGTCAGTGGATACAGCAACTGCACAGCTACGGTTTACTGAAACGTTGCTATGTTTCGGACGGTCTGATCAAGGAACTCCGCAGTTACCAGCGTTTGCGTGAGGATCATTTACGGAGTGCTTCAATGCATGTGCAGCATATGCAAAAAGCATTGATCGAAATGAACATCCGGATACCGGAAGTATTGAGCCAGGTTCATGGCAAAAGCGGGATAGCGTTGATTACGGCAATCCTGTCGGGTGAAAGAGATCGCCGTAAACTGGTTTCGCTGTGTGATAAAAAGGTCAGAGAAAACAAAGGCGAAGAATTGCTGAAAGCCCTGGAAGGACATTATACCGATTATGGGCTTTTCGCCCTGGGTCAGGCCTACCAGGCTTACTTGTTTTATCAAACTCAGATGCGTGATTGTGATAGAAAAATGCAAGTCTTGCTGGAAAAGATCAATAAGGATAAAGGTTTGCCTCCGGGAATGGAAACAGGCTATCGAAAACCGATACGCCACAATAAGCCCCAAATCACAAACTTAGGCGAACATTTACTGAAAGTATTTGAAGGCAGGGATGCGACTAAACTTCCGGGTATTACAGATTATAACTGGTTACAGCTATATTCAGAATTAGGCTCTGACCTCAGTAAATGGCCGAGTGAAAAGCATTTCAATAGCTGGCTTGGATTATCTCCCGGTCAAAATGATTCAGGAAAACGAAAAAAGAGTAAAAAGAAAGGGAAGCCAACGGTAGGCCAGATATTTAAAGAGATTGCACACGGCTTATTAAATAGTAAGTATATTGGCCTGGGCGCATTTGCAAAAAGGTTAAGAGGGAGAAAGGGCCCGGCGATAGCGATCAAAGCTACTGCAAGAAAATTAGCGACTCAATATTGGCGGTTGATGGTCAAAGGCAGTGATTTTGTTGAAAAAGGAGCTATAGCTTACGAACAAATGCTCAAAGAGCATAAAAACAGGCAATTACAAAGACTTGCTTTAGAATTTAATGTGCAATTAGTACCCATTTAAAAAACATGTCATGGGTAGGAACGAAGCAATGACATGGTTTTTTATTGCTTCGTGCCTCGCAATGACATAGCGAGATTAACGCGTCATAGGCAGGATGAACAATGATCCAATCAGGAAAAACGATTTTTTTATTAATGAAATGTCATAATCACCGTTAGTAATCAACCTATTGACATTGCAAATAAAAAACGCTACCTTTGCGCCCGATTTGGCGATGTTGCCAAATTCGTTATTTTAATTCATGAACCCATTTATTGAACTGGGAATCCGTCATGATATTGTTAATGCCATCTCTGAGTTAGGATTCGAAAATCCTACGCCAATCCAGGAACAATCAATTCCGGTATTGTTAACAGGCAGCAACGATTTTGTCGGATTAGCCCAAACCGGCACTGGTAAAACTGCTGCCTTCGGACTACCGCTATTAGAACTGCTGGACTTCGAAGAAAATTATCCTCAGGCACTTATATTGTGCCCAACACGTGAACTTTGTTTACAGATCACGAACGACATTAAAAATTACGCCAAAAAAATGGGCAACGTTCACGTTGTCGCCGTTTATGGTGGTGCAAGCATATCCGACCAATTGCGTCAGATAAAACGCGGTGTACAAATTGTTGTTGCTACACCCGGCCGTATGCTGGATATCATTAACCGTAAAGCGATTGACTTTACACAAGTTAAGTTTGTAGTATTGGATGAGGCTGACGAAATGCTCAACATGGGCTTTCAGGAAGACATTGACAGTATCTTATCTACTACACCCGCAGAGAAAAAAACATGGCTGTTCTCGGCCACCATGCCTGGTGAAGTTCGCAGGATCGCCAAAAAATACATGACCGATCCTTTTGAGCTTACTATGGGCGAAAAAAACACAGGTAATGTGAACATTGAGCACGAATATTATATCGTTCGGGCACGTGATAAATATGCCGCGTTTAAACGCATTGTTGACTTTAACCCTGATATTTTTGGTATTGTTTTTTGCCGTACTAAAATTGAAACTCAGGATATTGCCGAAGCCCTGATAAAGGATGGCTATAATGCCGATTCTTTGCATGGCGACCTTTCGCAGCAACAACGCGATAAGGTAATGAAACGCTACCGCGACCGTAACCTGCAATTATTGATAGCTACTGACGTTGCCGCCCGCGGTATTGACGTTAGTGATATCACACACGTTATCAATTATTCGTTGCCTGATGAGGTTGAAAATTACACTCACCGTAGCGGACGTACAGCCCGTGCAGGTAAAACTGGTGTATCTATCTCTATCATCAACGCCAAAGAACTTGGCAAAATACGCCAGATAGAACGTGGTTTAGGTAAGAAATTTGTTAAAGTTGAAATCCCAACAGGATTTGATGTTTGCGAGAAACAATTATTCTCTATTGTTCATAAAGTACATAGCGTACAGGTTAATGAGCAGCAGATTGAGCAATACATTCCGCGCATAATGGAAGAATTTAAGGAGATGAGCAAAGAAGAGTTTATTAAACGCTTTGCATCCATTGAATTTAACCGCTTTTTAGATTATTATAAAAATGCCCCCGACCTGAATGCGCCTGTAGAAGAAGGCCGTTTCGACCGGGATCGCGGCGAACGTGGTGAGCGCCCAAGCCGTGGCGGTGAGTCTGGTGGCAAATCAGAATACACCCGTTTATTTATAAACCTGGGTTCGGTTGATGAGTTTAACCGTGGCGATTTGCTGGGTTATATCTGTAATCAAAGCAAAATCAGTGGCCGCACTGTTGGTAAAATAGATGTTAAAGGTGTGTATTCGTTTTTTGAAGTACCCCATGCTGACGTTGAAAAAGTAACAGCAGGTTTTAAAGACGCTGATTTTAAAGGTCGCCCGGTGCGGATAGAAATATCCGGTGAAGGCAGCAGCGAAAGCCGCAGTGGTGGTTCTTCTTCCCGCCGCGAAGGTGGCGGTGGTGGCTACAACCGCGAAAGAAGCGGTGGTGGCGAAAGGCGCGAAGGCGGTTACAATCGCGACAGGAGCGGATCAGCACCGGCAGGTGGTGGTTTCCGCGACTTCTCAGGCAAACGCCGCGAAGACCGTCCCGAAAGACGCAGAAGGTTTTAATTGTTAGTTTTTCATACTGTGTGCCAGCTGGCACACAAAGTTTAGTTTAGTTTTGTTTACAAAACCCTCAGTTCGAAAAGGATTGGGGGTTTTTGTTTTGGGGGTGTTGGTAAGATGAACGCAATCACCGTTCTGATTAATATAATAGGAAGAAACTAAAAAACTATGTCATTGCGAGGCACGAAGCAACCGCGAACTATGCTTAACAGCCTTGCAAAGTTTGCGATTGCTTCGTTCGTTCCTCACTCCCAATGACAAAAATTTGTTATTTTAGTCGTCGTGAAAAAACATGATTACGCTGTTTATATTTTAACAAACAAATCAAATACTGTACTGTATGTCGGTGTCACAAGTGATCTACCTGGTCGGGTTTATGACCATAAACATAAAACATACAAGGGATTTTCAGCAACCTACGGGTGTAATAAGTTGGTTTACTACGAAGAATATCAATGGATACAAGATGCTATAGCATGAGAAAAGCAACTTAAGGGAGGGTCAAGGCAAAAGAAAATTGACTTAGTAATTGCAGATAATCCTTTGTGGAATGATTTAAGCGATGGTTGGTATGATTAGATTTTAACGAAGAACCTCTATTAAAACAAAAAGCAATCGCAGACTATGCAAGACGGTTATCCAAAGCGGTCATGCATAGTTCGCGGTTGCTTCGTGCCTCGCAATGACATGGTGGTACACCAATAACCAACCTCACCTCTTATACTCCACGGCAACCGAATCAGGCCCCATTAATTTAAGGTAGTGTTCGTCAACTTTTTGAATTACAAAGCTGGTATAGGGTTCGTTCCCCTGGAAAGAGGTAAAAATGGTATCGTTTTTTATAAAATAGTCTTCGGCAATGGCTTCACCATCATCCATAATAAAATCCTTTTCGGTGATATTAAGCTTAACTGTACCGTCTTTTGATCGCCAGCTACCCTTTAATTTACTTTTAACAGGATTTGAACATGCGCCAATCATCAGTATGTACGCGCATGCTACGTGGATAAATATTAAAGCGAGCTTTGTCATAGCCAAATATTTATTTTGTTAAACTAAGTCCGGAGTATCAAATCAATAAAAACTTTTGATTTGATACTCCAGACTTAAGACTTAAAACTTCCGGCTTATTTCTCCGGTTTGTCTATCATTTGTGACTTTTTGATATAAATCCTATGTCCTTTTTTGCTGATATAATAATAATGGGAATGTTTATTGATGAAGATCGGCTGGCCTCCGGGACCGCTTTTACCTTCGTACCTTTTATCAACTACATCTGATGCTCCGGTGGCAGCAATTTCAGATGTTTTGTGGCCAACCTTTGTAGCGGTAGTCCCAATCTTGTGACCGATAGTTGAATCTTTGTGCGTTTGTGCGTGGGTTTGTGCAAATGAGAAAATCCCTGCTGCAACAAGCGCCACCTTTAATAAGTTTTTCATGACAATGTTTTCTTTAAGTAGATATAAAGCGATCTTCCCGGATTATCCGGAAATAATAGCTTTATCATATTTGAAATTATTAATTCAAATACTCTAACTCAAATGTTCAGCCAAATGTTTCATTTCGGGTACAGGAGCCCGTTTCCCGTATAAAATGGCATAAACAGCATCGCAAATGGGCATATTCACTTTGTATTGTTTATTAACCTGGTGTAGGCAATTTACTGCATAATAACCCTCGGCTATCATGTTCATTTCCAGTTGTGCCGAGGTAACGGTATAGCCTTTGCCAATCATATTGCCAAAGGTGCGGTTGCGGCTGAACTGCGAATAGGCGGTAACCATCAGGTCTCCAAGGTAGGCTGACTCTTTTATATCGCGTTGGATAGGATGCACAGCAGAAACAAAGCGCTCCAGTTCGCGGATGGCGTTCGATATTAAAACCGCCTGGAAATTATCGCCATACCCTACCCCATGGCAAATACCGCCGGCAATGGCATAAATATTTTTCAGTACGGCGCCATATTCAGTACCGTAAATATCATCCGAAATATTGGTTTTGATATAGCGGGTATTAAACATACCGGCAAATTCGGCCGCAAGTTCGGTATCAAGTGAGGCTATGGTTAAATAGGATAATTTCTCCAGCGCAACCTCTTCGGCATGGCAAGGCCCGCTGATCACCACGAAATGGCTAAGCGGAATACCATAATGCTGATTCATAAAATCACCGATGATCTGGTTTTCATCGGGAACTATGCCTTTGATGGCTGATACTATTTTTTTACCGGCAAGGTCGGCTGCTGTTATACCTTTCAGGGCATCTTTTAAAAACGCCGCCGGCACATTGAGCAAAACATAATCTGATTGGCTGATCAGCGCTTTCAGATCAGTGGAAACATTCGTTGCCGGCAAACCGATCTCAACCGAGCTTAAATAATTAGGGTTATGATGAAACTTGTGGATATGCTCAACGGCATTTGGATTGCGCATCCACCAAAAAACTTCTTTTTCAGCAGTATTATCGCAAAGGATCTTCACATTGGCTGTTGCCCAGCTGCCGCCGCCAACAACGGTTATCTTGTTCGTAGGTTGATGCATATTTTTCAATGTGCAAATGTGCAAATGTGCAGATGTGCAGATATGCAAATGTATTAATTTGCAGATGTGCAAATATGCGGATATGCAAATAATTTGATAAAAAAATCTTGTTTAAAATAACAAGGCTCATGCATAATGCATAAGCCCCGTTGCTTTTGAATTTGAATTTTCAAACTACTGATGATACATTTTTCACATCCCCATATCCCCTCATTTGCACATCCGCACATCTGCACATCCGCACACCATCCTACTTCCCGTCTCCGGCAAACAGCTTGCTCTTATCTACTTTCTCTACGGCCATATTATCATTCAAAAGTTTAGCGATAGTGGCAAACGGAGCCGATACAACTTCGTCACCGGCTTTTAATCCGGACAGCACCTGGATATAAGTATCATCCTGTATTCCGGTTGTTACCAGCACTTGTTTTACTTTTCCGGCCCTGTACACAAATACATATTCCTTTACAGGGGCCACGATCTGTGGTTTATTACTATTATCCTGGCTCTGATCATCTGGTTTGGCGGCAGTAGGCTTTTTCTCTTCGCGGGTAGTTACCGACTGAATCGGAACTGCAAGTGCTTTGGCATGACTGGTATTTATATCAACTGTTGCGGTAAGTCCCGGCCTGAAAGGGTTAGGGTTAGCGGCAGTTTTAATCAGCAGGTCTTTATACGATGCAGGGCTGATCCTCACCTTAACGGTAAAGTTGGTCACCTGGTCGGCATTGGTGCCCACCACGTTTGCCGAGCTGCCAATTTCAGATACCACGCCTGTGAAGTTTTTGCCTAAAAAGGCATCAACCTCAATTTTTGATGAATCGCCCAGTTGGATACGGTTAATATCATTTTCGTTTACATCAACATTCACATCAAGCTGGCTCAGGTCCGAAATGGTCATGATTTCGGTACCGGCAAATTGCTGTGTTCCAAGTACCCGCTCACCTTTTTGAATAGATAGTTTTGAAACAACACCATCCACCGGCGAATAAATAGTTGTTTTTACAAGGTTATCACCCGCTTCTTTAACCGATGCCTGTGACTGGGCCAAACCGTACGTTGAACTTACAACATTTTGTTTTGAAGCCTCATAGGCGGCCTTTGCGCCAAGGTAGCCCGATTTTGCACTTTCAAACTCCGCTGCGGTAATCACTTTGTTTTGATAAAGGGCCTGATCCCTTTTGTAAATCGACTCCTGGTTATCAAGGGTGGCTTTTGCCTGGTTAAGCAACTCCTTTGAATTTCCGATCTGCGCTTTTTGAGTATTATATTGCGCTTCAGCACGGTCAAGTTCTGATTTTAAGATATCAGGCCTTATTTTACAAAGCAGTTCGCCTTTTTTCACCACATCGCCTTCTTTTATAGGCAACTCCACAACTTCACCCGAAACTTCAGGGCTAATTTTTACCTCAACATGCGGTTTTATTTTGCCGCTTGCCGTTACCGTTTCGTTGATTTCACGAACCGTAGCTTTTTCTGTGGCTACCTGTGTAAGTTTAGTTTTGCCGATTAAGCCGGTCAGCTTTAATACGATGATTAAAGCAGCCAGTACAGCTAAGCTGATAAGAATATATTTTGTAGTTTTTCCCATGATTCTTTTTTATTTCGGATTTCGGATGTTCGATTTCGGATTTATTTTTAGTTAATTTCTGCTTATTGTTAAACTTCTTCTTCCGGACTTTCGGACTTCACCGTTTCGGATTTATGTTTTAATTTTTTTAATTTTTTTCACTTTCGGACTTTCCGACTTCCGGACTTTCCGACTTCTTCTATAATACTATAGGATTGCCAAGATAATAATCAATTACCTTACTTCTGAATACCACCTGGTATTGTGCTTCAATCATATCATTTTGCGATTTATTATAATTTGTAAGCGCTGTATTATAGTCAAGCGTATTAACCAAACCTGCATCATAGCGCTGTTTGGTAATATTTAAAGCTTCCTTGTTTGAATTATAGGTTTGCGTTGACGACAGCAAGCTTTTTTCAGCTGCCTGCAGGTCGAGCACTGCCTGTATAATAGTTTTGCTTAAAGTATTCTTTGCAAGCTGAGTAGTTAATTCGGCGTATTCATAATTCAATTTGGCCTTCCTTACTGAAGTGCGGGCTAAGAATTTATTAAAAATCGGTATTTGTACACTTAAACCGATTGATTCGTTAGTGTTATCACCTATTTGGGTAAGAAATGGGTAACTATTCGAATAAATTGGATCGGAAAATTTATAGGGGGTAAATACCTGTTCTTTAGAAACATCCGTAATTCCCACCAGGTGATAATAAGCATCTGTTTGTCCGGTAAGTTTGTTTTTTACCAGGCTTGAGAAATTGGAGCCAATACCTCCAAATAGCGAAACTGTTGGATAGTAGTTACCTTTAGCGATCTTTATTGCCTGAGCATAGGTTTGTTGCTGCAATTCAGCCAGGCGTATATCGGGATTGTTTGTAAATGCAGTTTTTATAACGTCAGTTTCATCGTACACAGTTTTCACATCAGTTAATTTACTGATATCGGGTCTTTCAACAGTAATTTGCGATGTAGCATCCATCTCCATGTATTGTCTCAATATCAGTACAGCAATGTCGACCTGGTTTTGTGCATTGGTTAAATTTAGTTGCGCTGTTTGAACTTGTGCCTGTGCTTGAGCCAGATCAGCCCGGGTGCCATTCCCTGCATCAAGATTTTTCTGTGCCCTGTCTAAAGTTATTTGTGCAAGCGCAATTTGTTGTTTGGCTGCTATTACAAGGTCCTGATCGGTCAGGATGACCAAATAATCCGTAACAACGTTTAGCAGCAGATCGTTTTTAACTTTTGCGGTATTGGTTTTATCTACATCAAGCAAAAGCTTGTTTTGCAATATTTGGTTACGCAACTGCCCTCCCTGGTAAAGGGTAACACCAAGGGATGCCTGTCCGTTAACGTATAAAAAAGACTGACTACTGTATGAATAGGTGGTTAAGTTAACGCTACGGCCAAAATTGTAAGACGCGGTTGGGTTAGCACTTAGCGTAGGTAATAAATTATTTTTCGATTGATTATAATCTTCGGTAGCCAGGGCCTCGGTTAATTGTGCCTGTTTAATAGTAAGATTGTTTTTTACAGTCAGGTCAACAGCCTGCTGAAGGCTGATCACCTGCTGGGCTTTTACCGTAAAGCTCAGCATTAAAAAACATAGAATGCTTAAAATACCCGCTTTTATAAATCTGAATATGTTTTGTACCATAAGGTTATATTTGTTCGCTGATCATACTTACAATAAAGCTGAAAATATGATCACCGGTGTTTTATATTTAATTTTTAATAATTTTAAGCAATCGTATAAAGTCAAAAGTACTAAGTCGCAAGTCAAAAGTTTAATTTCGTTCTTTTCTGGCTTAAGATTCCTTTAATTTTATAATGAATCATCAACCGTTACCTAATTAATACCCCTATGTATCTCGTTAAAACACCCTGGTTGCTAAAAAAGCTTTACCCCAAACTGATATGGAATGTTGACCATAACAAGCGATGTCTTTATCTTACTTTTGACGACGGGCCTATACCTATTGTTACACCTTTTGTTTTAAATATTTTAAAACAATATAATGCGAAGGCAACCTTCTTCTGTATCGGGGATAATGTACGCAAACATCCTGATATTTTTGAGCAGATAAAAAACGAGGGCCATGCCGTCGGCAACCATACCTTTAACCACCTAAATGGCTGGAAAACGGATGATAAAACCTATGTCGATAATTTCTTGCAGGCCGACAAACTGATCAACTCCAATATGTTCCGGCCACCCTACGGTCGCATCACCAGGTCGCAGACAAAATTACTGAAAGCAGCAAAGCCGGGATTAGATATCATTATGTGGCGTGTGCTAAGCGGCGATTTTGATATTAACCTAAGTCCGAAAAAGTGCCTGCAAAATGTTTTAAAACATACCGACAATGGTGACATCGTGCTGTTTCATGATAGTTTAAAAGCCCAGGAGCGGATGGAATACGCCTTACCCAAAGCATTGGAGCAGTGGAGTAAGGAGGGGTTTACGTTTAGTGGATTGGTCAGTGACTTTTTGATAAAATAGCCGTTTTATATTTTAAACGCCGTTCAACATTTTATAAAAGTGAAAATAGCTATATCCGAATATCAAACTAACTGGAAAACATTATTTAACCGGGAAAAGGAAAAAATAAGCGATCTGATCGGCTTTTTAAATCCCGTAATTGTTCATATCGGCAGCACATCGGTACCCGGACTCTGTGCAAAACCGGTGATCGATATACAGGCAGGTGTTCAGAGCTTGTCCGAACTGAACGAAACTATCCTGCCGATGCAGCGGCAATACACTTATGTAAAAATGTTTGAACCAGAATGGCCGTCGAGGCGGTTTTATTGTAAATTTAAAAGTGATACCGGCAAACCCATACCTTCCGTTATTGATATAAATGAACCCATGCCCATAAAACAAGGCTTAATCTCTTCGGTTAACATCCACATATTTGTAAAAGATACGGACGACTGGATAAGACATATCGCATTCAGAGATTATCTCGAAAGCCATCGTGAGGAACGGGATGCCTATTGCCTGCTGAAAAAGCAAATTGCAAAAAGGGATTTTGATACAGGGATGGATTACAATAACGCCAAAAACAATTTTGTGAAACAAACGCAGCAAAAAGCGCTTGAATGGTATCGGAAGATTGGTAAAATTGATTAATCGCCTGAATAAACTTGCAGACATTGTGCCGTTTTTTGATGGGTTGAGGGCCTCTCCAAGGTTGGAATATGCCTCGCCGGGCGCTTCGGAGCATTAGAGTAAGGAGGGGTTTACGTTTAGCCCCCTAGCCCCCAGAAGGGGGAATAATTGGTGGGGCAATGGAAAGTGGCCTGGTAACAGATGGTTATAATAGAAACAAGTAGTAACAATAGAAACAAGTGTTCCCAATGTTGTTAAGGTTACCAAATATAAAAAACCATGTCATTGCGAGGCACGAAGCAACCGCGAACTGTGCTTAAACGCTTTGCATAGCCCCCTTGCATAGTTGTCGATTGCTTCGTTCGTTCCTCACTGCCAATGACAAGGTGATTCTGTTGTAATAACAGTTCTTCGTCGAACTTTAATCGTACCAACCATCGCTTAAATCACCCCACAAAGGATTATCTGCAACCACCAAGTTTATTTTCTTTTGCCTTGACCCGCCCTTAAGTTGCTTTTCTCATGCAATGGCATCCTGAATCCATTGATATTCTTCGTAATACACCAACTTATTACATTCGTATGTTGCTGAAAACCCCTTGTATGTTTTGTGCTTATGATCATAAACCCGACCCAGTAAATCACTTGTAACACCTACGTATAGTACAGTATTTGACTTGTTTGTTAAAATATAAACAGCGTAATCATGTTTTTTCACAACGACTAAAATAGCAAACTTTTGTCATTGCTGAGGCACGAAGCAATCGCGAATTGTGCACGGCGGTGATGCATAGTCCGCGATTGCTTCGTGCCTCGCAATGACATGGTGGGATTGACATGCCACCGCGATTGCTTCGTGCCCGGTCTGCCGACAGGCAGGCTCAAAATGATATTCGGACGATTCATCCCCCCAACCCCCAACCTCTATTTAGAAACTATCCAAATAACATTTACACACTTCGCTGACAGCATTTAATCGTAATTTTTGTAAATTCGCCGCATTAGTCGGCCATGGGCTGATTAAATCAATTTTTTACTCACCTAAAGATCAGATACAATGGCTTTTGATTTAGATATGATCAAAAAAGTTTACGACCGCTACAGCACCCGCGTGGCTGCTGCACGTAAAGCGACCGGCAAACACCTTACTTTAACCGAAAAAATATTATACGCCCACCTTTCCGAAGGCGATGCTAAAACAGCATTTGGCCGCGGGGTGGATTACGTAGATTTTGCACCAGACCGTGTTGCTATGCAGGATGCTACAGCACAAATGGCGCTGCTGCAATTTATGCAGGCAGGTCGTCCGCAGGTTGCTGTGCCTTCAACCGTGCATTGTGATCACCTGATCCAGGCTAAAATTGGCGCTGTCGAGGATTTAAGCACCGCCAAAGATGTAAATAAAGAAGTTTATGATTTCCTGGCCTCGGTATCCGATAAATACGGACTGGGTTTCTGGAAACCGGGCGCTGGTATTATCCACCAGGTTGTTCTGGAAAACTATGCCTTTCCGGGTGGTATGATGATCGGTACCGATTCGCATACACCTAATGCCGGTGGTTTAGGTATGATTGCCATTGGTGTTGGCGGCGCTGATGCCTGCGACGTAATGGCCGGCTTGCCATGGGAGCTTAAATTCCCGAAACTGATCGGTGTAAAACTAACCGGAAAGCTTTCCGGCTGGACATCAGCTAAAGACGTTATTCTTAAAGTTGCAGGCATCCTTACCGTAAAAGGTGGAACCGGCGCTATTGTTGAATATTTTGGCGAAGGTGCACGCTCACTTTCTGCAACCGGCAAAGGAACCATCTGTAACATGGGTGCAGAGATCGGTGCAACCACTTCTATTTTTGGTTATGACGAAAAATCGGCAGCTTACCTTAGCGGTACCAAACGCGCTGATATAGCCGAACTTGCCAATGCGGTAGCCGAACATTTAACCGGCGACCCTGAAGTTTATGCCAACCCTGAACAATATTTCGACCAGGTAATTGAGATCAACCTGAGCGAACTGGAACCGCACGTAAACGGTCCGTTTACGCCAGACCTGGCATGGCCTATCTCCAAATTCGCGACTGCGGTAAGAGAAAATGGCTGGCCTGTTAAGCTTGAAGTAGGTTTGATAGGTTCATGTACAAATTCATCTTATGAGGATATTACCCGTTCGGCTTCTATCGCCAAACAGGCCATTGATAAACATTTAAAAACAAAAGCGGAGTTTACTATTACCCCCGGTTCGGAACTGGTTCGTTACACTGTGGAGCGTGACGGGTATTTGGAAACTTTTGAAGACATGGGTGGCGTAGTGTTGGCAAATGCCTGTGGCCCTTGTATAGGCCAGTGGGCACGTCATACTGATGACCCTACACGCAAAAACTCTATCATCACTTCCTTTAACCGTAACTTTGCCAAACGCCAGGACGGCAACCCGAATACCCACGCTTTTGTGGCTTCGCCGGAGATTGTTACCGCGTTTGCTATTGCAGGTGATTTAACGTTTAACCCGTTAACCGATACCCTTACCAACGAAAAAGGCGAGCAGGTAAAACTTGACGAACCGTTAGGCATTGAAATGCCGGTAAAAGGCTACGCTGTTGAAGATGCCGGTTACCAGGCCCCAGCCGAAGACGGCAGCAAGGTTGAAGTTAAGGTTGACCCGAAATCATCACGTCTGCAATTGCTTGATCCATTCTCTGCATGGGAAGGCACCGACATTACCGGCTTAAAGCTTTTAATAAAAGCCAAAGGCAAATGTACTACCGACCATATTTCTATGGCTGGCCCATGGTTAAAGTTCCGCGGGCATTTGGATAATATCTCCAACAATATGCTTATCGGCGCTATTAACTATTTTAATAATACTGCCGACAGCGTTAAAAATGAACTTACCGGCGAATACGGTCCGGTACCGGCCACACAGCGCGATTATAAGGCGCATGGCATTGGATCTATCGTAGTTGGCGACGAGAACTATGGTGAAGGCTCATCACGTGAGCATGCTGCAATGGAACCACGTCACTTAGGAGTACGTGCCATCCTGGTAAAATCATTTGCCCGGATCCACGAAACCAACCTGAAGAAACAAGGTATGCTGGGCATTACCTTTGCCGATAACAACGATTATGATAAGATTCAGGAAGACGATATTATCGACATCACAGGCTTAACCACCTTTGCCCCCGGCAAACAGCTAACCGTTGTATTGCACCATAAAGATGGCTCAACAGACAGCTTTGCGGTAAACCATACCTACAATGCACAGCAGATAGAATGGTTTAAGGCAGGCGGCGCGCTGAATATCATCCGCAGGCAAATGGCGTCCTGATTTTAGATTTACGAATTACGATTTTAGATTTAGAACTGTAATTTTTGATTTGGATATTTTAAAGGCCTTCTCATTTTTGGGAAGGCCTTTTTTTGCGGTAATTATTTCCATCAGGATCGCTGGATTTTATTAAAATTTAAACCCGCCTGCTTTTTAGTTCTGCAAATTATTTGATTCTATAAACTCCAAAAGAGCAAATCACCTTATAATGGTCAAGCTTCCCGAAAGCAGGTTGCAATTGGTGCCCAGGTTAATGATATAGTAATAAACACCCACAGGCAGCTGCTTACCTTTATAGGTACCATCAAACGGGGTGGCGTAACCCCTGGATTCAAATATTTTTTGCCCGTTGCGTGTAAAAACCTGCACTATCGCTGCCGGGTAATTTTCAACACCTTTAATTTTCCAGTAATCATTGATCCCATCGCCATTGGGTGTAAACGCATTGGCGATATCAAGCGAAGTTATGCCTACGCTTACCTGTACCTTCGTTTTTGAACTTTCACAATCTCCCGAAACCTGGGTGACGTAATAAAATCCGTTTGCTTTTACCGTTATTTTAAAACTGCCGCTTACCTGTTCATCAACAGGCGTTGTGCTTGTTTCCGAATCATACAAACGGTAGCTGTATACTGCTGAAGGATTAGTTACCTGCAATAGTCCATCACCCGGACTGCATAACTGCACATTAGCTACCAACGGCGCCGGTATTGTGTTGTTTTGATTTTGCACCGTGTAAACCGCTGAAACCAAACCACAGTTACTGGCATCATTAACATTTAAAGTATAAAGCCCCGCCCCTGCCCCGCTGAGATTTGGTGAAGATGAAATAACATTGCTATTTGCATCAACCCACGAATAAGTATAAGGCAGCATGCCACCGGTAATTTGAACACCATTAATACTCCCCGTCTTTAAGGCACACTGGTCGTTCGTAATTTGTTCGGCACCGGGCAGTATTTGCAATTGCGGTATTGTTGGTATAGTGTAACTGTTATACAAATTTTCACAGCCGTTTGCATCGGTTAAAAAAAGCTGGTAAATCCCGGCAGGCAAATCAGTAATTGCCGGGCTTTTACCCCCTATTGTTTGCCCCTGATTATCTACCCAACGGGTTGAGTTAACAAGATTGTCCGTTACTACGGTAATCGCGCCATTGCTTTTTCCGGTACATGTTGGTACAACAGCCGCCGCATAAGCAGGGAATTGAGTTGGTGGTTGTTGACCAACATGATAAGTTTTGCTTGTTTCGCTGCAACCAAAATTGTTTGTGGCCGTCAAAACATAATCTCCCGGCGCGGCATTTTGCAGGTCTGCGTTTGATCCAACTACTTTATTATTGGCATCAGTCCATTGGTAATTTGTAGCGCCGTTAACTACTATGCCTGTTATCGAACCATTATCTTTACTGCAACTGGCAATGGTTGTAAACGCTTTTGATTCATCCAAAGTAATGCCGTTGGTTTGCGGTATGGCAATATCGGTGGTATAAACAGGGCCGCACTGGCTATCATCGGTTACTTCTAATTTATAGGTTCCTGCCGGCTGCCCGGTAAGATCCTGTGTGGTGCTTACGGTTTGCTGTTGATCGTTCCACCAGATGTACTTTAAAGTGCCGGTACCGGTAACCACCAGGTTAGTAATTGAACCTGTTGATTGACCGCAATTGGTGGATTGGATGATGACTTTGCTTTGGTCGATGTTGGGGCCGGTAGTGTTTTGGAGAATAATAGGGCCATAAGTTTGGGTACAGCCGCTGCTTGAAGTAACTGTGAGTGTGTAGGAACCTTGTTTCAAGTTACTGACATTTGATGTGTAACTGACAACTACCGCTTGCTGGTCTGTCCAGACGTATTTAACAGGGTTTCCGTCTAAAGAAAAAGCAAAAATGTTATTAATACTGCCGTTATCCTGATTGCAGCTTGGATTGGCAATCTGCTTTGAATCAGAATATATTTGCGGGGTAAAATCCTGTATCTCAATAAAATTTGATTCAACAGGACAATATTCGCCAATGATCAATTTATACATTCCCGGTTTCACATTGGTAAGTTGTAATTGTGTTGAAACGACGACGCCGTTAACATCAACCCATTTTACTTTATCTGTATTTGTAATTGTAATGCCTGTAATTGATCCCCCCATACCGCAATTGAATGGCGTAACCAATACCTTCAAAACGTTAATTTGCGGTTTTGTAAAGTTAGATGATTGTTTACCGACGTGAGCATTAGCCAAAATGCTACGTGTGTAGGCTTGAGTAAAAGTGTATTTCCAGTTGCCTGATATGTCTGCATTGGTTGAA
>Ga0364887_10138_pt1 | contig 50689 bp, 45 predicted proteins | sample ExccelJu500001D4_4_FD_206924 | JGI IMG/M metagenome (GOLD analysis project Ga0364887, IMG submission 206924) | Enriched cells from Trout Bog Lake Hypolimnion, Wisconsin, USA - BchlTB.July23.5000.01.D4 | ecosystem: Environmental > Aquatic > Freshwater > Lake > Hypolimnion/Profundal zone | place...
GATTCTTTTCCTGTTCTTCTGGTTCCATATGCTGCAAATGTAAGTATTGCTGTTCTAGGGGACATAAAGTAAAGTGCAGGAAATAAAAAAACCCCTGCTTAGAAAGCAGGGGTTTTAATCAGTAAGATGAGGTTATTTCAATCCAAAAGCTTTTTTGACCTTTGGAACATAATCCAGTTTTTCCCAGGTGAACAACTCCACTTTTATATTCTTCACTTTACCATTGGGCATTACAAACTCCTTGGTCACAACTTCATTCTTACGACCCATGTGTCCATAAGCAGCTGTTTCACTGTAAATAGGAGAACGCAGTTTTAAACGCTGTTCAATGAAGTAAGGACGCATATCAAAGATGCTTTCAACAATATTTCCAATCTCTCCATCACTCAGTTCAACTTTGGCGGTGCCATAGGTATTGACATTGATAGAAGTTGGTTGAGCTACACCAATGGCATAAGAAACCTGAACAAGCACTTCATCTGCGACACCGGCAGCCACCAGGTTCTTAGCGATATGACGGGTTGCATAAGCAGCAGAACGGTCTACTTTGGAAGGATCTTTGCCACTGAAAGCACCACCACCATGTGCACCTTTTCCGCCATAAGTATCAACGATGATCTTACGACCGGTTAAGCCTGTATCACCATGCGGACCACCAATTACAAATTTACCGGTTGGGTTGATATGATATTTGATCTTATCATTGAACAGTTTACCGTATTTCTTATACTTTGCTTTAACACGTGGGATGAGGATGTTGATGATATCCTGTTTGATCTTATTCTGCATTTTAGATTCTGTATCAAAATCATCATGCTGTGTAGAAACCACAATGGTATCTATTCTTACTGGTTTGTTATTATCGTCGTATTCAAGGGTAACCTGACTTTTAGCATCGGGACGGAGGTAGGTGATGGCCTTGTTCTCACGTCGTAAAGCTGCCAGTTCGATAAGAATTTTATGTGCCAGATCTAATGCCAAAGGCATAAAATCAGGGGTTTCATTGCTGGCATAGCCAAACATCATACCCTGGTCACCGGCGCCCTGTTCTTCCTTTTTTTGTTTATCAACACCCTGATTAATATCAGAGGATTGTTCATGGATAGCAGAGAATATACCACAGCTATTGGCTTCAAACATATACTCACTTTTGGTATATCCTATTTTACGGATTACAGCACGTGCAATTTCCTGAACATCAAGGTATGCTTTAGATTTCACTTCACCTGCCAGTACCACCTGACCAGTTGTTACAAGGGTTTCGCAGGCCACTTTCGACTGAGGATCGAAAGCAAGAAAGTTATCAATCAATGCATCCGATATCTGGTCGGCCACTTTATCGGGATGTCCTTCGGATACGCTTTCAGAAGTAAATAAATAAGGCATAGGGTTTTATTATTAATGGCTGCAAATATAGTATAATGAATAATAAATATCCAATTTGTAAATGATGGGGATAACCAGTTTAGGGAATTGCTAACAGGCTTTACACCATCAACCAGAAAATCGCGAAGAATGCTTGTGATATAATAGTAGCAGGAGAAATCAGTAATGCAATGATAAAGCCATTCGGCTATGGCTATTTACCCGCCAACTCAGCATACAGATCCATATATTCAGTTAAATCAGAGTCCCAACCCTTGAAAGGGACAACTTTTTTACCTTTTACTTTGCCGAATTCTTCTACTAGTTTCTTTTCGATATTATCTGATCCGAAGCTAATGGCATCAGCAAAACTGGCTCCGCCCCTGAACATAGCTGTATTATTGCCTTCTTTGAATGCTTCCAGGTCTTTCTCTTTGATATTGGCGTTTATTATGGCTTTTCTAACCAGGTCGGTACCCAGTTTTTCCTTAAACGTATTTTGGCCAATCGTAAATACCACTTTACTGTTCCCAAAAACGGGTTCTTTTTTATAGGCTGTTTTTATATAGGCAGGTATCAACCCGGTCATCCAACCACTGCAATGGATAATATCGGGTGGCCATCCAAATTTTTTAACGGTTTCCAATGCGCCTTTGCAAAAGAAAACGGTTCTCAGGATATTGTCTTCAAACCAGGTCTCATCATCGCTATGAAAAACCTGCTTACGTTTAAAGAAGTCTTCATTTTCCAAAAAATATACCTGTAGCCGGGCATTGGGTAATGAAGCTACCTTGATTTGTAAGGGATAATCATCATTATCAACTGATACATTGATACCGGATAGCCTTACTACCTCATGTAATCGATGCCTCCGTTCATTAATCACGCCAAAGCGTGGCATAATGCACCTAACTTCTAACCCACTGTCATTACTTTTAATAGCCAATTTGTTGATCACTTCAGCAAATTCAGTCAGCTCCAGATAAGGAGACATTTCTGTAGCAATGAATAAAATTCTCTTCTTTGTTGACATTAGTTACACGAATTTTAGCAAGATGCCGGAAAATGAGTTGGCAAAGGTACATAAAATACGGCGAAATGCAACAGAAACAGGCGTATCCACCCAAACTACCCCGAAAATTGCCGGGTAGAAGGCCTCTACGGTTACCTAAAATGAGATGAAAATCGGATACCCGATCGGGGCTCCCATTACCAGGTTAACAGTATGTTGGTCAGAGAAAATCGAATTATCAGCTTGTCTTATATCCAGAATCTAACCCTAAGAAAACGAATCAATAGAGTCACCCCTGATTCTGATCCTGGCTCAAAAATGATTGCTTGTCAAAAGCAGGAATAAAAAGACTCATTCACAAACTAAAAGGCAAATATTTTCCCATTTCATATTGCCCCAATAGGTTTACTATCATTTACCCGATTACAACAAAACCTTCATAAGGAAATAAATTATAATTGAATTTGCTGCCGTAAATTGCCGATGAATCCTGCTGCATGAATAAAAGGTTATTATCTATAATCAAGTATTTGTTTTTTTTCGGGCTGGGTCTCTTCCTTGTCTGGTGGAGCCTGCACCAGATTCCAGATGCAGAATGGAATAAATTCAAAGAGGCTTTGGCTACCGCTCATTATTGGTTAATCCTACCGGTTTTCCTGATACTGACAACCAGCCATATTGTTAGGGCGCTTCGCTGGCGTTTATTGATGGAGCCGATGGGCTATTTTCCTTCTTTCCCCAATACTTTTTTTGCTGTCATGGTGGGATATTTGGCTAACCTGGCATTTCCCAGACTAGGTGAAGTATTAAAATGCACATTACTGGCCCGTTATGAAAAAATACCGGCTGAAAAAATTGTCGGGACCATTGTTGCAGAACGTGCATTTGATGTTCTATGTCTCGGGCTTCTATTCTTACTGGCACTTATTCTCCAATTTGATGTAGTTACCGGGAGTTACCAGAATGTAAAGACCCTGCAAAGTCAACATCATGAATCAACCTCAATGGTGAAACTGGTTATTCTGCTTATTCTGGCATTGGCTATTCTCGGTTTTGGTATTTGGATATTTGCAACCGGCAGGTGGAAAGCCGTTTTGCAAAAATGTAAAAGCATTATTGCCGGCATTTGGGAAGGATTGATTACTGCACGTAAATTAAAACACAAAGCTTTATTTGCCTTTTATACTATATTAATCTGGCTGCTCTATATTGGAGGCACCTGGCTTGGTTTTCAGGGAACGAATGGAACAGCTACAATGGGACTGCGAGAAGCCATTAGTTCTCTGGCATTTGCCAGCATCGGAATGATCATTACACCCGGCGGAATCGGAGCGTATGCATTTCTGATGGCCAAAGTATTAGAAGAAAACGGGATCGAGTATGCAATTGGTGTGGCCAATGGATCCCTGCAATGGTTTGCTCAGTTTTTAATTGTTGTGCTTGTGGGTTCGTTTTGCCTGATCCTGCTGCCTTTTTACAATAAACGAAAAGCTCATGAAAGCCGTTGAAGCGATCCCTAAAAAAATAGTTACCCTTTCTCAAATACAATCACTTGTAGCCAGCTGGCGTGTACAGGGTAGTTCCATTGCTTTCACAAACGGTTGTTTTGATATTCTGCATGAAGGACATATTTTCTCGCTTTCACAGGCTGCAAAAGAAGCCGATTACCTGATAGTGGGGGTAAACAGTGACCGAAGTATTAAAGAATTAAAAGGCCCGGATCGCCCCATTAATCATGAACATAGCCGCGCTTTGTTATTGGCCAGTTTGGCTATAGTGGATGCTGTAGTTATTTTCGACGAATCAACCCCATTGAACCTCATATCAAGCATTCTGCCAGATGTATTGGTTAAGGGAGGCGACTATACAATAGAACAGATTGTGGGTTCCAAAGAAGTCATCTCTGCCGGGGGAAGGGTTGTGGTTAATCCGATTATTGAGGGGTTTTCTACTACTGGAATCATACAACAGATAAAATCTTCATTTTCTTAATACTGAAAACAAGCTTACTTCATCTCCATAAATAAGGTAGAACAGAGGCCCCATATCCTTGCAAAATCAGTACCGAATAAACCGAAACTTAACATTCACGCAAACCCGGCTTATTTATATTTGATAAAATCTATTTTGCCATTTTCCAAACTATTGCATGCAAAAAAAAACATTGATTCAAAGAGATATCAGCTGGTTAAGTTTCAATGCGAGAGTATTACAAGAAGCCAATGACCCTACGGTTCCCTTAAAAGAACGTATCCGTTTTTTGGGTATTTACTCAAACAATTCTGATGAGTTTTTCAGGGTAAGGGTGGCTACGCTAAAACGGATGATCGAATTATCGGGGAAAAATAAAAAATTAAATATCCACTTAGAAAATGATCCACAAAATATACTTGACCAGATTCAAACTATTGTATTACGACACCAGAACGAATTTAATCGCATCTGGGCAGGGATATTGAAAGAATTAAAGAAAGAAAACATTCTTCTGGTAGATGAAAAGCATTTAAGCAAAGAACAACAGTTATTTGTAAAAAAATATTTTGACGAGCAGGTTCGTGCTAATATCATCCCATTGATGGTAGAGAGTCTGCCCCAACTACCTTATTTGCGTGATAAAAGTATTTACCTAGGCGTGGTAATGCGTAAAAAGAAATCTGCCTATCAACAAAAATATTCGCTGATAGAAGTTCCCGCAAAAGCGGTTGGCCGTTTTATACAATTACCTGCAAAGGGGAAAGAAAAGCCCATAATCCTTTTGGAAGATGTTATCCGGTTTAATCTTCCGGTCATTTTTTCCTATTTCGGATATGATTATTTCGACTCTTATGTTTTTAAAGTAACCAAAGATGCTGAAATAGATATTGACAATGATGTCAGTACCACTTTTGTAGAGAAAATTGAAAAAGGTTTAAAAAACAGGCGCAAAGGAAAACCCGTTCGCTTTGTATACGATAAAGAAATGGACGCAGGCTTGCTTGAATACCTGATTAGGCGATTAAACCTGAACCGGAAAAGTAATATCATCCCGGGTGGCCGGATTCATAATTTCAGGCATTTTATGGATTTTCCCGATGTCGTTTCTGCCAGCAGTACACGCAGGGCACCTTTTACCCATCCCGATCTGCAAAGCACCATGCGGGTTACAGATGTAATTGTGAAAAAAGATGTGATGCTGAACTTCCCCTATCATTCTTTTAATGGCATTATTGATCTTTTGAGGGAAGCTGCCATGGACCCGGATGTTACTTCTATTAAAATTACTGCTTACCGACTGGCTTCCAACTCAAAAGTGATCAATGCTTTGATCAATGCTGCTAGAAATGGTAAAGAAGTGGTAGTGATGCTGGAACTGAAAGCAAGGTTTGACGAAGAAGCAAATCTTGAATGGAAAAAAATACTGGAGGAAGAAGGCATCAGGGTTTTATTGGGTGTGCCCAAACTTAAAATACACGCCAAGCTTTGTATTATCAAAAAAAGAAAAGGAAATAAAACGATTCAATACGGTTTTGTAAGCACAGGGAACCTGAATGAAAAAACAGCAAGGGTATATGGGGATCATTGTTTACTGACGGGGAACCGAAATGTAATGGCTGATATCAACCGCATATTTTATTACCTAGAAAACTGGAAAACGGGGGGCCATTCTCTTCGAATGTGCAAAACACTGATGGTTTGCCCTAATAATATGCGAAAGGAAATCAATCAACTGATTGACAAAGAGATTAAAAATGCGAAAACAGGAAAGGAAGCCGGGATTATTTTAAAAATCAATTCATTGAGTGATGCAGTACTCATTCAAAAATTATATGACGCCGCAGCTGCCGGGGTAGAAATACGAATGATTGTGAGAGGGATTTTCTGTCCTGTAATAGACCCGAAAAAATTTAAAAAAACGTTTACTGCTATCAGTATTGTGGATGAATATCTGGAACATGCTAGGGTAATGATCTTTCATAACCTGGGTAAAGAAAAAGTATACATTTCCAGTGCCGACTGGATGGTGAGAAACCTGGATCACAGGGTGGAAGCAGCCATTCCCATATTAGATCCTGTTATTGCAGCCGAATTAAAAGATATTATCCACATTCAATTAAGAGATAATGTCAAGGCCCGAATGCTCGACAATGAATTATCCAACAACTATGTATCTTCCGCAGGAAAAAGAAAAATACGTTCACAGGTAGAAACCTATCATTACCTATTCAAAAAAAATAAAATTACGCAGTGAGGTTAGCAGCAATTGATATCGGAAGTAATGCAGCAAGATTATTAATTGCAGATGTAACGGATAATCAGAATGGGAAAGTCCAGTTTAATAAATTAAACCTGGTGCGTGTTCCACTCAGGCTGGGTTTTGATGTATTTGAAAAAGGGGAAATCTCCAAAGAAAAAAGAGGCATGGTATTACAAACCATGAAAGCCTATGGGCATCTCATTAATGCGTATGGCGTTACCCATATCATTGCCTGTGCTACCAGTGCTATGCGGGATGCAAGGAACAGCAGTGACCTGATTCGGAAAATCAAACTCGAAACAGGGCTGGATATAGAGATCATTAGCGGAGATTTTGAAGCTTCTCTTATATATGAAAACCATGTTGCAGAAAATATGGATACCGACCATAGCTATTTGTATATTGATGTAGGTGGTGGAAGCACCGAGCTTACATTTTTTGCGGATGGCAAACTGATTTTTAAACAATCATTTAATATCGGAACCATTCGATTGTTGAAAGATATGGTAGCGGATGATAAATGGAATGAAGTAAAAGATTTTATCAAGAACCGCACAAAAGGTTATAAAAAAATTGTAGCCATTGGTACAGGTGGTAATATCAATAAAGTTTTTTCTCTGAGCAAAAGAAAGGATGGAAAGCCTTTAAGCTTGGATTTACTAAAAGATTACTACAAAGAAATTTCCAGTTATTCGGTTGCTGATCGGATTGAAGTTTACAAATTGCGTGAGGACAGGGCTGATGTAATTGTGCCAGCTTTGCAAATATATATAAACGTCATGCGCTGGTCTGATGCAGAAGAAATCTATGTACCAAAAATCGGATTAGCCGATGGCCTGATCCAGCATTTGTATTCCGAATTGGTTTCAAAAGGAATTAGCGCTTAACGGCTATCTTCCCTTAAAAATTCATCTATCCCTAAGAAAATTTTGGGTCTCTCCCAGTTTTTTCACCGATAAGAGCCCCTTATTCACCCAAAATCTTTTCAAACCTACCCCGGTCTGAATAGATTTGGAACAAACTAACTGTCATATGAGAAAAATACTTGTGCTTTTTCTGGGTATTTCATGTTTACTAATTACCCAAACATATGGAACTATTAAACTGAACCCAGATACCAACAGAATTGTGCATAGCATTGATGGGAATATCAATGAATGGCCAACGAGTAGATTTGAAACTGACAAAGAAACACAGATAGTATATTCCGTTGATCAGGATGCAGATAATATTTATCTGGCTTTGAAAATACCCAGTCAGAAAATGCAGATGAAAATTTTGTCGATGGGAATGAATGTTTATCTGGATAAGAAAGGTAAAAAAAGGGAAGGAACGGGGATTGAATTTCCTGTAAAAAAGGAAGGCACAAGTGGCGGTGGTGGATATGGAGGAAACAGAAAGGGCGGAGGACAGAATGGGCCCGGCGAACCTGGTGATCCAAAAGCTGCCAGGGAAAAGATGGCTTCTACACTGCTCTTTTTAAAAACCTTTGGATTTGATGACCAGGACGATAAAACACAACTGGTAACCCAATCCAATGGAATTAACATTGCCACTGATTGGGATGATGCGAATGTACTTTACATTGAATACCAGATTCCGGCAGCTTTTCTGGGGAAACCAACGGATTTAAACGGGAAGCCATTGGCGATTGGCTGGAAAATAAATGGTTTTACGGCAAATACGGGAGCTGATGCGGGTTCAGGCTTTGGTTCAGGAAGATCAGCTGGCTTTGGAGGAGGTGGTGGAAGAGGTGGCGGAAGAAACGGGGGAAGTAGCAGTACAGGTAGTGCTCAAAGCACAACTCCATCGCAGGATGCAAATTCTGATATGGCAAAAGAAATGAGTTTCTGGACAAAATTGATACTTAAGTTCTAATCACAATTCAAATAAACGCCTTGCGAAACAATAAAAAAACAGTCGTAATCATAGCTCATCTGGCAGCCTGGGTATGTTTTTTTACACTCCCCTATCTTGTATTTTTTCCCAGACTAAGGGAATTCAACATGAGTAACCACCAATTGGCTACCATTGTTTGTAATAATGTGTTTCTGGTTCTATTTTATTACCTGAATACACTGATTTTAATACCCAGGTTTCTTGCAAAAGAAAAATGGGGTTGGTATATACTTTTTGTTGTTCTATGTCTTCTCATTTTCTTAAATGTACCCAAAGTAATTGCTACCTGGATTGCCGAACCTGAAGTAATTAATAATCAATCCCGTCTATTTATACCCAATCCTGCCTACCAGGGTAAAATAAAGTTTAATCCGAATATTCCCAGAAAACGGCCTTTGGCAGATCCTTATAATACAGTATTATTTCTATTGATATTTACAGTAGGTACCTGCATTTCGGTTATTCAACGCTGGCTGCAGACTGAGCAAACCAGAAAAGAAACAGAAAATGAAAAACTCAATACAGAATTATCTTTTCTGAAATCGCAGGTAAACCCACATTTCTTTTTTAATACGCTCAATAATATATATTCACTCGCAGTAGTCAGGAGTGAGAATACAGCTCCGGCTGTTATGAAGCTGTCCGCTATCATGCGTTATATACTTACCGAAACGCAGCGGGATCTGGTGCCTTTAAGCAATGAAGTAGATTTCATTCATAATTTCATTGATCTTCAGAAAGTAAGACTTACAGATAAAGTGACTCTAAATTTTTCTACTTCGGGTGATATTGATACTTTGCTGATTGCTCCTCTGCTTTTTATTCCATTTGTGGAAAATGCTTTTAAATATGGGGTTAGTACCAAGGAAGCTTCTAAAATTGATATTGATATCAGGACTGAGGGAAATATTGTATTTTTCAGTTCGGTTAACTTTATCGTTTCTTCGGAAAATACGCTTGCAGAAAATACTGGCATCGGAATCAATAATGTGAAAAGAAGGCTTGAGCTGATGTATCCCGGAAAACATGTGTTAACCAATACGATTAAGGATAACTATTATTCCGTTATTTTACAGATTACTACCTAATGATACAATGTATAGCCATAGATGATGAGCCGCTTGCCCTTCAACTGGTGAACGAGTACTGTTCCAAGATATCATTTCTGAAACTGGAAAAGACTTTTACCAATACGGACGAAGCGAGAACTTATTTACAGGAAAATCCTGTAGATCTTTTGTTTTTGGATATACAGATGCCTGATATCAGTGGGATGCAATTTTATAAAAACCTAAGCCAGAAACCACCAGTTATATTTACAACTGCGTATAAGGATTTTGCTGCTGAAGGTTTTAATGTAGATGCCGTTGATTATTTGCTCAAACCGTTTGAATATGATCGTTTTTTGAAAGCCTGTTATAAAGCAAAAGAGTATCTCGATTTTCTAAGTTCACAACAATTGCAATTGAATTCCATTTTTGTGAAAGTGAACTATGAAATCATGAAAATCAATTTGAAGGATATTGAATTGATTGAGGCGCTGGACGATTATATAAAAATCTATATCAAACCCAACCCGGTTTTAACTTTAATGACTTTAAAAAGTATACAGGAAAAATTACCACCCCGGGATTTTGTAAGGGTTCATCGATCTTTTATTGTACCTATCGCCAAAATTGAAAAATTCAGCAAAACCAAACTCTGGGTTGCCGGAAAGGAAATTCCCATTGGAAGCAGCTACAGCCAGGTGTATGATCAACTCATCGCCCTCTCCAAAACAAAATAGTCGATTTCCCCGATTCATATTGACCTATCACCTAAGAGTTTGCAAAAAAGTAATTAGCAGGTTTAATTTTAACTAGTTTTTTTCATTAGTGTTAACGTACAAGACCGTAAAAAGGTATCATCGACTGTTCCCAGCCTTGGTGATACCTTTTTTACTGAGTAGTAGATCCCTCATCATCCTGCCTGAATAGAATCAATTACCTTTGGTACAAAGATTTTCATATGGAATTTTTACAGTCATTAGGTATTCTCGATAAAAACCCGGGTGTTTCAACTGGTTCCAACTGGATAGTATCCGGCGGGGATGACATCATTTCTTATTCTCCGGTTAATGGCAGCCGCATTGCTTCGGTAAGCGGGACTGATCAAAAAGCCTATGAAGAAGTCATCAGCAAAGCACAGGAAGCATTTATTATATGGCGATCCTGGCCATCTCCCAAAAGAGGAGAAATCGTCAGACAGATTGGAGAGCAATTGAGGGAGAAAAAGGAATCACTGGGCAAACTGGTAAGCTATGAAATGGGGAAAAGCCTGCAGGAAGGATATGGAGAAGTGCAGGAAATGATTGATATCTGCGATTTTGCTGTAGGCCTTTCCAGGCAACTCTATGGACTAACCATGCATAGTGAGCGCCCCAATCATCGTATGTATGAACAATGGCATCCATTAGGAATCACTGGTATCATTTCTGCTTTTAATTTCCCAGTGGCAGTCTGGTCCTGGAATAGTGCACTCTCCTGGGTTTGCGGGAATGTGTGCATATGGAAACCCAGCGAGAAAACACCTTTATGTGGTATTGCAGTTCAAAAAATTGTATCAGAAGTATTCAAAAAAAATAATGTGCCCGAGGGTGTTTGCAGTCTGGTACAGGGAGGAAAAGAATTGGGCGAATGGATAAGCCATGATACCCGAATACCTCTTGTATCTGCAACCGGATCTACCCGTATGGGAAAAGCATTGGCCACAGCGGTTGCGGCAAGATTAGGGAAAAGTATTTTGGAACTTGGTGGCAATAATGCTATCATCATAACACCGCATGCAGATTTGGATATGGCGCTGATCGGATCGGTTTTTGGTGCCGTAGGAACAGCCGGACAACGATGTACTTCAACACGAAGATTAATCATTCATGAATCGGTTTATAATACTTTTCGGGAAAAATTAGTAAAAGCCTATGGCCAGTTACGAATTGGTGATCCATTAAATACCCATAATCATGTGTGCCCATTGATTGATCATGCAGCAGTAAATATGTACTTACAGGCTATTCAGCAATGCAAACAACAAGGTGGGCATTTTCTGGTAGAAGGAGGTGTATTGGAAGGACCGGAATATACCAGCAGTTGTTATGTGAAACCTTGTATTGCAGAAGTAAATAATACTATGTCGATTGTACAAAATGAAACATTTGCCCCTATTTTATACCTTATCAAGTATTCCCGATTGGAAGAAGCTATTCAATTACAGAATGGTGTACCCCAGGGATTATCTTCTTCCATTATGACCCTTAATATGCGTGAAGCAGAGCAATTTCTATCCTATGCAGGAAGTGATTGTGGAATTGCCAATGTTAATATCGGAACCAGCGGAGCTGAAATCGGCGGGGCATTTGGCGGAGAAAAAGAAACCGGCGGGGGAAGAGAAAGTGGCAGTGATGCATGGAAAGCCTATATGCGCAGACAAACAAATACCATCAATTGGAGCAATCATTTGCCATTGGCACAGGGTATTCAATTTGACTTATAGCTATTGATAGGTATACCGTGTTTAGCGAATGAATTTACTATCAGATAGTACTATAGACAAGTCTGATGTTCCTGTTTTTATCTGGTACGGTTACTATGTTTCTTTATTTTTTGATAAAGACTGTGATTTTTATGCCCTTCTTTCGAATCATAGTAATAAAGCATTCAACGGTTAAATGGATAGGTCCCTCACCAAACAGCAATTAATAGATCTGATTCTGGCTAATAAAGGGATCATTATCAAAATCTGCAATTCATATTGTTCGGATAAAAATTATCGGGAAGATCTCGGGCAAGAAATCATTTACCAACTACTCCGATCAGGAGGAAGTTTCCAGACAGGAAATAAATTCTCTACCTGGATGTATCGCATTGCGCTCAATGTGGCCATTTCCTTTTACAGAAAACAAAAAACGAATACACAGGTAGTTTCTTACACGGATTTGCCTGTTGAAATAGAAGATGCTGACGATGGAAATAGAGAAATAGATGAAAATATAGACCGACTCCAAAAAATGATCAGCCAACTCGGTCCGCTGGATAAGGCAATGATGCTACTCTATCTCGACTCGAAATCTTATGGAGAAATAGCCGAAGTATTAGACATTACAGAAACCAATGTTGCCACCAGGCTCAGTCGCATCAAAATTCGTTTAAAACAACAATTTATCCATCTCAATCAATAATTATGGAGTCTATTGAATTAGCCGATATCTGGAAAGAATATGACAGAAAAATAGATGAGGCAAGAGTCTTGAATTTACAATCCTGGGCCCTGAACCTGCATTGTTTTGAAACCATTCAATTACAGAAAGTAGCATCAAAATTTTCAAAGCTGGCTGCTTTTAAATTCAGGACGGTGATACTGGGAATTATATGGTTAGCCTTTCTCGGATCTTTGGCATATGCGAACCATATGAAAAACCTTTATTTCACGATCTCCCTTGCAGGTATATTTCTGATCACTTTGCTTTCTATTTTTTCCTATTGCAGGCAAATTATCCTGCTGAAAAGCATCCGGTATGATCACAATATCCAGGAAACCCAAAAAAGGATTTCAATAATTGAAATCTCCACACTGCAAAGCTTACGCATTTCATGGCTCCAACTCCCCTTTTATACTACCTGGTTCTGGAATGATCAATGGATCAATCATCCCAGTCATAATTTCTGGATGATCGCCTTCCCTATTACGGTTTGCTTCTTAGTACTAACTCTCTATCTTTTTTTACAACTTCGACCGGAAAATATTGGGCAGAAATGGGTAAAAATGCTGCTTATGGCGGGTCCAGAATACAAATCCCTGGTTATTGCTAATGAATTTCTGTCAGAGATTGAGAAAATGAAGCAGGATTTATAAATAAATGATTGATAAATAAGTAGATATAAATTAAAGATGACTGCAAGTAAACAGGGTTCAACAGTTCTAAGGTTTTGATAAAAAACGATGGAAATGATTATTTTATCGTTATGATTATGCAAATTTGTAGGGATTGAAATTCATTTAGTAATGCACCGAAGGATTGTTTTAGCCATATTTGTATTGACTGTATTCTTTTCCCAAAGTAATGCCCAGACCGATGCACCCAAAGGCTGGCACTTGCTTGATTTAGCAAAAGATTCCTTTTATGGTATCAGCCTTGATAAAGCCTATCAATTCCTGAAAGAAAAACACAGAACATCGAAACCGGTTATCGTTGCCGTACTGGATTCCGGGGTGGATACCACCCATGAAGATTTAAAATCTGTGTTGTGGCGTAATCCTAAAGAAATACCTGGGAATGGGATTGATGATGACGGAAATGGATATGTTGATGATGTGTATGGCTGGAATTTCCTGGGTGGAAAAGATGGGAGAAATGTTACCAAAACCTCCGACGAAAGATCAAGGGTGTTTCATCATTTTAAAGCAAAGTTTGCGGGCAAAGCAATAGATACTGCTGCACTTTCTGTACTGGATAAAGATGATTATATCTTATGGAAAAAAGCATCTGACCAGCTTAATTTCAGTTCTGACGACCAGGTTCAGTTGATGTTTATTGAAATTACCACAAAAGCCATCAAGAAACATGATAAAGTATTGCGCAAGGAAATGGGTTGTGAAGAATACACCTGCGAAAAAGTAGAGAAATTTGAGCCTGTTACCAGAACCGCACGTGAAGCCAAGTTTGGTTATCTCACCTGTATGAAAATGATTGGGGTAGATGCTGATGAAAAAAACACCAGCACAATTTCTGACCTGGATGAAGAAGTAGAGAGGATGAAATCGAATGCAGAAGCAAGAGATATTCCCCCAATTGATTACCGGGCAGATATCATCAAAGACGATTATTACAATTTTGCTGACAGATACTATGGAAACAATGATGTGATGGCAGGATCAGGTGCGAAACATGGCACGCATGTTTCTGGCCTTATCGGGGCGCAACGCAATAATGGAAAAGGAATGGATGGTGTTGCAGACAATGTCAGGATCATGATGGTAAGGGTGGTGCCGGAAGGTGACGAATACGATAAAGATGTTGCGCTGGGTATTATATATGCTGTAGATAATGGGGCCAAAGTAATCAATATGAGTTTTGGCAAATCCTTCTCACCCCAAAAGAGATGGGTTGACAGCGCAGTTCATTATGCAGAATTACATGATGTGTTGATTGTTCATGCCTCAGGTAATGAAACCGCAGACCTTGATAACAAAGAAAATTACCCCAATCCCTGGCTTAAGCAATGGAATACCAATGCTACTAATTTTATAACCGTAGGTGCGAGCAGTGATCCAAAAATTTCCGGCGGCATTGTTGCGGACTTCAGTAATTATGGAAAAAATAATGTAGATGTATTTGCCCCCGGGGTTCGCATGTATTCTACCCTGCCTGGAGGTAACGACTATGGTAATCTGAAAGGAACGAGTATGGCAGCACCTGTTGTAACGGGTCTGGCCGCTTTGATCCGTTCTTATTATCCAGATCTGAAAGCAATTGATGTCAAAAAAATCATTGAATCCTCTGTAACGATTCCTGCTGCTGATATCATCAGTATCAGGCCCGGTACAAAAGATGAAAGGGTTCCGTTTAGTCAATTATCCAGATCTGGCGGCATCATCAATGCCTATAATGCAGTACAGATGGCAGAAATTACGAAAGCTTCTATACTGCATAAACCAGCTTCCTCAAATGCCGGAAAGGCAAAGCTCTAATCATAGATGGATATTTCAGGTTTCTTCGGACCCATTCATTATCTTTTCATCAAAAAATAATTCTATGCCTATCCCGAATGCAAGTGATTATCCAGCTTATTTTGAAAAATATATTTCGCTGGTAAACGCAGGCAGTACTTCAGAAGCCATTGCAAATTATTCAGCGTTGTTACTTAATTTTTTCAACTCACTGCCAGAAGATAAAGCCGATTATGCCTATGCCACAGGGAAATGGACACTTAAAGAAGTGTTACAGCATATCATCGATACAGAAAGAATATTTTCTTACCGCATTTTAAGGATAGGTCGGAAAGACACCACTCCCTTACCCTCTTTTGATGAGAACCACTATGCTGAGAATGCTATAAGCTCTGCAAGAACTTTCACTGCTATTAAGGAAGAGTTTATGGCTGTCAGGAAATCTACTGATTTGCTGATTCTATCTCTTTCTGATGAACAGCTTTCCCATTTTGGCACAGCCAGCAACCAACCGGTAACAGCCAATGCGATTGGATTTATGGTATTCGGACACCTGCTACATCATAAAAAGATTATTGAAGAAAACTATCTCTGAGCTTGAATCAAGCTTAGTATCTTAAAAAATCACACCAATCTTCATCGCATAATAATTTCTGAAGTGTGCTATTTTGCATCACTTGCATATAATCCATAGGTTTTCCATTTACCCAGATGGTTCGGTAAGCCAACCTTATTCCGTGGCTATAATCTACCCACCAATTAATATGCCCGGTATATAAGGGTTGAATGGGATTCCCATCCGGTTTATGCCAGCCATAAATGGCTTCGTGTTCAGGTTTTGCATCGTGAATCAGTTTCCCGGATATTACCAGATCCTTTTTAATTCCTGCGATCAACCCCTTCCTTCCTTTTCTTTGTCCTTCTATTATCAAATGATGCTGCCACATGGTAACCGAACTATCCCTGAATGCATACATAGGAACAGGTGATAATTTGACTACTGCCTGCTCGTAAATTGTATTCACCATTTTACGAGTAGGTAGGAAACAATGAAAGCTGTCTGCAATTTGCTGCGCCGCCATAGGAGTTAATGGAATCCTTGCCCAATCATCGTCCGTTCCTATAGATAAATAATCTGGTGCAACATAGTAATACGCAAAAATGGTTTTCCCTGAACTATCCGTAATACTGGTATGAATCTGTATGAATTTTCGAAGGAAAGAAGGATAATTCCCTGATAATATTTCTGCAACAGCCAAGGAATCGCGCTGTTTCCATTTCCAGGCAGCAACGGTTTGATAAAAACCCGTACCCGTTTTTGTTTCTGCAGAAGGCTCTCTTACCGGCCAACGCATTTGATGGCTGCTACTACAGGCAGCCATTACTACTAAAAAAAAAAAGCCGGTTCATTTTCATAAATTATTCCAATAATTATTTCTCAGAATTCGGTTATACTGATATTCTTAAACCAGGCTTCTCCCCCATGATCCTGTAATGCAATATGCCCTTTTTTAGACATGCCATACCCATGGGTATCTTTCCATTTCCCATTGGCTTTATGCTGTTTCCATGTATCAGTCCATAACTCGTATTCTACCACCTTCTTTCCATTCAGCCAATGTTCTACATGACCTTTGTTTACCTTGATTACTGTATGGTTCCATTCTCCTGCAGGATGGGTTGCATCCATCATGGGTGGGTCCATAGCATAATTGGCTGCGGTTTTTTGCCAATCTGCGATTTTATCCGGGTAGCCCTGGTCATCAATCAGCTGGTATTCCGGGCCACTTTGGTAAGATGCGGGAAACTCTTCTGTTACCATGTATAATATCCCACTATTGGCCTGTGGTGCTATTTTCCAATCAAGTGACAATATAAAATTTTCATACTCCTTTTCTGTAATCAGGTCAGCATGTTTGGTATTCGGATCCTTATTCCCTTTATTAAAAAGTAACCCGTCTTTTGCCTGCCATGAATCGGCAGGTTTATTTTGATAGGTACGCCATCCATGCAGTGAATGACCGTCGAATATAGATTGCTTTCCATCTGTTTGCACAAGCGGGGCATATAGTTTTTGAAAAGAAGCAGTTTGTTTGGCAGTATTTTTGCCAAACAGTGTATTCAGGTTTACTAAAAAGATCAGCAACCCGGCAATTAGTATTCTGTTTTTCATATAGCAGTTTTAGGGTTGCTGAAAGATAAAAACAAATCAGGTAATATTTATCTTGTTTTACAAGATAACTTAGCATTTCTATGACAAGGATTGGTCTTATTTCAGATACGCATGATTATGTTGATGATGCCGTTTTCAAACATTTTGAAAAATGTGATGAAATATGGCATGCGGGCGATTTTGGCACATCGAAAGTGGCTGATGCTTTACAGGCATTCAAGCCGTTAAGGGGTGTTTATGGTAATATCGATGGCTATGATATCAGAAGTGTATATTCCGAAACCCAGGTATGGAACTGTGAGGAGGTGAAGATATTGATGACGCATATCGGTGGATATCCACCCAAATATCATGCAATAAGTAAACCACTCCTGCTACAACATCGTCCACAACTTTTCATTAGTGGCCATTCGCATATTCTGAAAGTGATTTATGATAACTCATTGAATTGCCTGCATATGAACCCAGGCGCCGCGGGTAAACATGGCTGGCATAAAGTAAGAACTCTGATCCGCTTTGTAATAGACGGAAAAGATATGCGGGAATGTGAGGTGATTGAGTTGGGAGGAAGGGGGTAGTTATGCAGGATTATATAATTGTTCAATTGCTGCATGGTTACATGATTGGATGGCTGGTTGTACTAGCACTCTACTAACAATTTAACCATGCAGCAATTGAACATCCCTTCTTCTTAGAAAAATTAAGCCATCCCTGGAAACCAAGGCCTGCCTACAATCTCTCTGAATGGCCAGGGGATACTGGCTAATATCAGGATAAGGGCAATCAGGAAATACCAGAATGCTTTTTTATATTTTACTTCATCTGCAACTGCTTTTTTTGCCATCCCATGACCAAAGGTGATCAGTAAAATGGCTACAATCATGCCTACCGGGTGTTCTACCCAAAAGAATCGAAAGAATTTATCTTTCATTACCCGGGTGCCTTCGGGCAAATTGGTTACAAAAATGCCAAACCTGCCAAAACCTACCTGGTACAAACCCAATAAAAGTGTCAGGTGTCCACTGATCATTGTAAATAACCAAATCTTCTTATCCCCTGCAACAAATGTCTTCTTTGTCTTCCATCCTGAATAAGCTTTCAGAATAGATATCACCAGCAAAACCAAAATGATCCAGCGTAAAAAATTATGAAGATGTAATAACCCTGTTTGCATACAATCTGTTTTATCTGGTTATGAAAATTATTAATCAACCCAATCTGCTACAAATAAGTTCGTATCATGTCCTCCTCCATTATTTCTGTTGGAAGAAAATAATATTTTTTTCCCATCCGGACTAAACATCGGAAAAGCATCGAAGCCTTTATCACGACTTACTTTTTCTAAGCCCTTTCCATTGATATCGGTAAGGTACATATTGAAAGGAAAGCCTCTTTTATATTCATAGTTACTGCAAAAAATGATATGCTTACCATCAGGTGTGAAATTAGGTGCCCAGTTAGCCTGTTCCAGGAAAGTTATCTGATGAGCATTCTTTCCGTCAGCATCTGCTACCCATACTTCCATATGGGTTGGCGCAACAAGTCCTTCTGCTAATAACTCTTTATATTCCTTAATTTCTTCTGGTGTAGTAGGCCGGCTGGCTCTCCAGACTATTTTTTTTCCATCCGGGCTAAACCATGCCCCACCATCATAACCCAGTGTGTTAGTTACTTTAATTTCTTTACCGGTTGCCAGTTCCATTACATAGAGATCAAGGTCTCCCTCTTTTACACTGCAGTAAATCATTTTCTTACCGTCTGGTGAAAGGGTACCTTCTGCATCATAACCTTTTGAATGGGTTAATTGTTTTATGATCTTTCCACTGGTATCGGCCATGTATATATCATAGCTTTCATAAATGGGCCAGATATATTTATTTCCGTATTTAGATCTGTCTGGTAATGGCGGGCAGGTATCTGCTCCTTTAAATGTGGAAGCATAAATAATATGTTTACCATCCGGCATAAAATAGGAACAAGATGTTCGTCCCTTTCCGCTGCTCACCATATGGTAGGTGAATTTTTCACCTTTGGCAGGTAGTTTTCCAATAAATATCTGATCACAATTCAATCCCTCTTTTGGATTGGTGCGTTGGAAAATGATGGACTTGCCATCATAACTCCAATAGGCTTCTGCATTATCACCTCCGAAAGTAAGCTGGGTGATATTTTTAAAATGTCTTTCTCCGGCAAATAATACAGAATCGGGACTTGTATTTTGGTCCTGTGCAAAAAGGGTTCCGGCAAATAAAATGAAAATGGGTAAAAAAGCTGATTTACGCATAATTGTTAATATTCGGCAAAAATAAGGGGCAGATATCAGTGAATTGTCAGAAAAATATCATCTCTTATTCTATCGGCCTATTTTTGTGTAATGAAATACTGTATTCCGGCTCTATTTTTTCTATTCTTACTAGCCTGCAAGAATGAATCAAAAACAAATTATGCGCAAGCTTTATCTCCCGGCGACTTACCTGCACCCATCAAAAACCTGATGAGCAATGTAAGCAAAAACCCTGATAGTACCGGTTTACGGTTTCAATTGGTAGATGCGTTGGATAGTATGGGTGATTATATTCAGGCCCTGGCCCAGGCAGATTCCATGATCAAAAGAGATAGTCTTAGTTACGCTTTATGGTACAGGAAGGCTTTGATTCAGGAAAATGTCAAAGATACGTCAGGGGCTTTACGATCTTTCCGATATGCCATCAGGATATATCCCTCTCCGGATGCCATGCTGGCAGCAGCCAATCTATTAGCAGAAAAAAGAAATGATACAGCATTATTGTTGACAAAACAGGTAGCGAGCTTCCGGGAGGGAAGAGAATATACTGCTCATTGCAATTTTATCAATGGTGTATATTATGCCCGTAAAGGAGAGCAGGCAAAAGCTATGGAGGCTTTTAATAATTGTATTATGAATGACCTGAATTATATGGAAGCGTATATGGAGAAGGGGTTTCTGTATTACAACAGCAAGAGACTGCCCGAAGCTATACAGATATTTACAACAGTAATTACCATCAAAAACACTTATCCGGATGGATATTACTGGCTGGGTAAATGTTATGAAACAACTCAGAATAAACCGGGAGCTATTTCCAATTATCAAAAAGCGCTGACGCTTGATCCCCAGTTAAAAGAGGCAGGAATCGCCTTAAAAAGATTGGGAGTGAATTAATTTTAGGGTTACGAAATAATTTTCTGAATTTCGCTTTTTATAAACCAAGGATATGCCCATCATTGCCCCATCATTACTAAGTGCCGATTTCCTGAATCTTCAGAAGGATTGTACCATGCTGAATGAAAGTGATGCAGATTGGTTTCATCTGGATGTAATGGATGGAAGTTTTGTTCCCAATATCAGTTTTGGGTTTCCGATCATTGAAAAGGTTAGAAAAACGACTACAAAGATTTGTGATGTGCACCTGATGATACTTGAACCTGGCAAATATGCAGAAGCTTTTAAAAAAGCCGGCGCAGATATACTTACGGTACATATTGAGGCTTGCCCACATCTGCATAGGAATATTCAGCAGATCAAGGGGCTGGGTATGCGTGCCGGGGTTGCCTTGAACCCGCATACACCGGTGAGTTTATTATTAGATATCATTGATGATGTGGACATGGTTTGCCTGATGAGTGTGAACCCGGGTTTTGGAGGACAACAATTCATTCCCAATACCATCAATAAGATAAGGGCGCTGAAACATTTAATAAAAGACAAAGGACTGCATACCCTGATTGAAATTGATGGCGGTGTAACTCTTGAAAATGCACCAGCTATATTACATGCCGGTGCTGATGTACTGGTAGCTGGAAATACTGTATTCAAATCTGATGACCCACAAGCGACCATTGCAGCTTTAAAAAGTTTATAAAACAACCCTGATAGTATTATCAATTCATTAAGGATTGAAAAGTGAATTGTTGGTAAAATGCCAGTCAATTGTTTGGCAATCATTCCTCCTATAATCATTGGACTTCAACGCTTGTTTTGGATAATGGGAATCATACTATCCACATCTGTGTATAAGAAATACTAGGTTTTTATGTTGTTCTCAGATTAAATTTGGAATAGAAGTTTATTTCAGCTCTTACCACATTTCAAACCCATTAAATCGTTAAATTTGACTGAGACTATTATTAACCTCGAATCCGTTAATCCCATTGAATTTTTTGGCGTAAACAACGGAAAGTTAGATTTGCTGAAAAAGAAATTCCCACTGTTAAAGATCCTCTCCCGCGGGACACAATTAAAACTGAGCGGGGCCCCAGAACAAATAGAAACAGCAAAAGAAAAAATCGTTTTGATCATTCAGTACCTGGAACGTAATGGTCATCTGAGTGAAAATTATTTTGAACAGATTCTTGGAGGAGATGATGCGGAAACTGTTGATAATTTCATTGACAGTAATCCCAATGATATCCTCGTTTTTGGCCCTAATGGTAAAACCGTAAGGGCACGTACCCAGAACCAGAAAAAAATGGTTCAGGCTGTAGACCGAAATGATATTGTTTTCGCGATCGGACCAGCCGGAACGGGTAAAACCTATACAGCGGTAGCATTGGCTGTAAGGGCATTGAAGAACAAACTGGTGAAAAAAATCATCTTAACACGTCCCGCGGTAGAAGCAGGTGAAAGTCTTGGATTTTTACCGGGAGATCTGAAAGAAAAGATTGATCCTTATCTGCGCCCATTATATGATGCATTGGATGATATGATACCTGCTGATAAACTGGGTTATTACATGAGTACCCGTACCATTGAGATCGCCCCATTAGCGTATATGCGTGGCCGTACACTTGACAATGCATTTATTATTCTGGATGAGGCACAGAATACCAATGATCTGCAGTTAAAAATGTTTTTAACGAGGATTGGAGCGAATGCAAAAGCCATTATTACTGGTGATCCTACTCAGGTAGATCTGCCCAGGAATATGCGAAGCGGATTGGAAAAATCTACGCGTATTCTGAAAAATGTTGATGGTATTGCACATATAGAATTGAACGAAGAAGATGTGGTACGTCACCGTTTGGTAAAAGCCATTATACGGGCCTATGAGAAAGAAAAAGAGAAAGAAGATGCAGAAACGGGATACCATAAATAACTATCTGTTTTTGGCCGCTGGCTAATTGCATTAAATATAGAGGGGCTATATCGGAGGATAAAGCCCCTTTATTTATCTAAATCCCTTGCTAAGTTACTTGCCTAAAATGTCGTGCCCTAGTTTATCTCTTTTGGTTTCAAGATATTTTAAGTTATGAGAATTGGGGTTCATTTCGATAGGAACTATCTCTACAATTTCAATCCCATACCCATTTAAACCGGCACGTTTTCGTGGATTATTGCTCATTAACTTGAGACTGGTAGCACCCAGGTAACGTAGTATCTGTGCACCTACTCCATAATCTCTTTCATCCATTCCAAAACCGAGATGCAAATTGGCTTCTACCGTATCCATTCCTTCTTCCTGCAATTTATACGCTTTGAGTTTATTGATTAAGCCAATCCCCCTACCCTCCTGGTTCATATAAAGTATGATTCCTTTACCCTCATTTTCTACCATTGCCATTGCTTTATGTAATTGTTCTCCGCAATCGCAACGAAAACTTCCCAGTATATCACCGGTAAAACAACTGCTGTGTACACGGGTTAATACCGGTTCACCCTTTTGCCAACTGCCTTTTATTAATGCGAGATGTTCTACTCCGGTTGTTTTTTCCTTAAAAGCCACCAGGGTAAAATGCCCGTATTTGGTAGGCATATCCACCCTTACCAATTCTTCGATCAAAGAATCTATTTTTAACCGATAATCGATCAGGTCTTTGATCGATATAATTTTCAATGAAAATTTCTGAGCAATCTCCAATAACTCTGGTAAACGAGCCATAGTGCCATCTTCATTCATTACTTCTACCAAAACCCCTGCTGGCTCAAGACCAGCCAGTCTTGCCAAATCAACAGCAGCTTCTGTATGCCCGGTTCTGCGCAATACCCCGCCCGCTTTTGCACGTAAAGGGAAAATATGGCCTGGCCTTCCCAAATCTGAAGGTTTTGTATGTGGATTAACCAATGCCAGTATGGTTTTTGCCCTGTCGTGGGTAGATATTCCCGTAGTTGTTCCCTGTCCTATTAAATCTACCGAAACCGTAAAAGCCGTTTCATGTAATGAGGTATTGGAACTTACCATGGGTTCCAAACCCAATTCCAGGCAACGCTCTTCAGTTAAAGCAGCGCAGATCAGTCCACGCCCTTCCTTACTCATGAAATTGATTATTTCAGGGGTTGTATGCGATGCGGCAATAATAAAATCTCCTTCATTTTCACGATCTTCATCATCCACAACAATCACCATTTTTCCATTACGGATATCTTCAATGGCTTCCTCTATCCTATTTAACATATTACTGATTTATTCCGCAAAATTACAACCCTTACCGCGTAAATAAAGTGACAAAAAATAAGCTTAGCTATATTTTACCAATAACGAAAATCAACTAAAGCCTGGGTATTCTCATTCATACTAATAAAGTGCTTACGGAAACTGAAAAATTGAGAGCCCGGTAAGTTTAGGCGTCCATCAACAAATTACTTCACGCAAACAGGTAAAACTATCCATCAAGAGAGCGTTTTTTAACTAAAGGTTTTGCGGTAAATACCTATTGAGATACAACTTTTTGCTTGCTTATTTAGCCGTTTAAAAATTAAGGGATGGTACTAAAAAAAATATTCCGAAAGGAATATATACTATGTCTGTTTTCCTTTCAGTCTGTAGCCCAAAATACGACAGGTGATATTGGCGGAAGTGTAAAAACCCTTACCGGAGAAATTCTGGCAGGTGCAACTATCAAATTGGTACATGAACCAACTGGTATGTTGTTGTATTCACAAAGCCGGGGTACAGGAATTTACAGAATAACCGGACTTGCACCTGGTGGCCCGTATACCTTAGAAGTCTCATTTGTAAATTTTCTGACCCAAAAAAAATCAGGTGTGTATATTCAATTGGGTGAAGAAAAAATAATTGATTTTCAATTAGCATTAAAAAGTGTTTCATTGGAGAATGTTCAGGTGATTGCCTCACGCAAAAGAAACGAGCCAGGTTGGGGGGAAACAGGAATTCTTACTGAAGAGAAAATTGCAATCACGCCCTCCGTAGGACGGAATTTGCAGGATTATATTCGAAATTTTCCGCAAGCAAAACTTGTGTCGGGAAATGAAGGGGCCGTATCCATAGCGGGTCAGAATAATCGATTCAATGCGTTTTATATTGACGGGGCAATCAGCAATGATGTATTTGGTCTGGCAGCATCTGGCACCAATGGCGGTCAGGCAGGCATTTCACCTGTCTCCATGGAAGCGATTCATCAACTGCAAATGACAACAAATCCGTTTGATGCTTCTTTAGGAAATTTTACGGGCGCTGGCATCAATGCAGTTACCAGATCAGGTACCAACCGACAAATAAGTTCTTTTTATCATTTTTTTTCTAATGCAAGGCTAACCGGTAAAACACCCACCGGCCCAAAACAGTCAGCCATAAATGCCGAGGGTTTTAGGATGCAGCAATTCGGGGCGAGTTTACAGGGGCCAATCACAACCAATAAAGTTTTTTATTTTTTAAATTTTGAACTACAAAGAGATATACGACCTCAACCCTTCTCTTTTAGTGATTATAAAGGCAATACCCAAACCATCCAACTGCTGAACATATTATCGAATACCCTGAAAGGGACTTATCATTACGAAGCAGGCGGCTTTTTGCATAATCCCGAAACCTTGCATGCAGACCGATTGACTGCTCGTTTTGATTGGGCTATCAACAGCAACCATAAAATTTCTTTTAGTACCCGCTATTTGCAGGCGCAAAAAGAGAATACCAATGCAAACAATTCCTCACTGATTCATTTCAGGAATGATGGATATCTTTTGAATACCCATACCTATTCATTTTCGATGGAATTAAAAAGCAATTTTTTACGCACTCAAGCCAACCAACTAATGCTAACATATACGAGAGTGGAAGATGACCGGGATCCATTAGGGAAACCTTTTCCGAGAGTGCGTATCAATGATGGCAATGGTGCTTTTATTTTTGGAACGGACAATAGTTCAACCCTGAACCTGTTGATACAACAAAACTGGAGTTTATTTGAGAAGTATAGTTTTACCATTCGAAAACACGCCATCAATCTGGGAATGGATTTCGAATTCAGTAAAGTGGTTAATGCGTTTATTCAAAATAGTTTTGGCAATTATACCTATTATTCTATTGCTGATTTCCTGACAAATGCAAAACCCTCCTATTATCAATTGGGGTTTTCCTTAAGAGACAATCAAAATAATGACCATACGAAAGCTGCTGCCAATTTTGCAACCCTCAAATCAGCCATTTTCGTGAATGATAAAATTCGGGTTACTCCCAATTTTTATGTGCAATATGGAGTACGTATTGACCACTATCGTTTTATCAACTCTCCGATTGCGAACGACTATATCAATCAGATAGCCATTCCACAGTATGAAAAATATTGGGACTTACAAAACGCAAGATCAGATGTTACATTAACGGTTCCCGTTTCTATTTCCCCAAGACTGGGCTTCCGGTATGGCTTTTTAAGGAACCGGGTTCAATTAAGTGGAGGTATGGGTTTATTTACAGGAAGAATTCCTCTTGCCTGGCCAGGTGGAGCTTATCAAAATAATGGATTATTCATAGGCGGCTTTACAGCCGCTTCGGCGCAATTGAATGCAATCCGTTTCAGACCCAATCCCTATCAGCAATGGACACCGGCAGAATTGGGTGTGCCTGCCAATAGTACCACACTCAACCTGATAGCCAAACAATTTAATATGCCTCAGATATTGAGGGCATCGTTTGGACTTGAATTGATTTTGGCAAATAACTGGACTGTGAAAACAGAGATGATGCTAAGCCAAAATACAAACGGAATTAAGTATACCAATGTAAATATTTTACCTCCGACTGCAAATGCAACAGGCCCGGATAATCGATCAGTATATACTACTCTAAACAACGGGAAAATCCCTTTAGAGAGCAATGGTTCTAATCCATATAACTATACAATATTATTGGGCAATTACAAAGGGAATAATGGTTTTGCAAAAGATTTTACAGCCACAATTTCCAAAAAAAATAATATGGGATTATTGATGGAAGGTGCTTATCATTTTTCTCATTCTGTAACCCTGCATGACGGTACCAGTTCTGTCAATCAAAGTCAATGGCGGTTTATGGAAACTGTGCACGGCAGGAATTATATTTCATTATCTACCTCCGATTTTAGTGCCGGGCATAAGATAATGCTGGTGTTAAGTAAACGGTTTCAAAGCCTCAAAAGAAAATACCAAACCACGATCTCCTTTTCTTATACAGGTGAATCCGGGTCGGGATTAAGTTATGTTTACAGCAATGGAAGTATGACCAGAGATGATGGAATCAATGGAGGTAATGACCTGATATTCATCCCTACTCCAAAAGATTTAGACGGAATGATTTTCTTACCCTATACAACGGGAATGCAGGTAGTAACTGCGCAGCAGCAAAAAGATGCATTTGAAAAATACATATCTCAGGATAAGTATCTGAGCCAGCAAAGAGGTAAATATGCCCAAAGAAATGGAAGCCGAACTCCTTTTACCCATATTGTTGATCTAAAAATAAAGGAGGAACTGAACTTCATGATATCGGGGAAGAAATACCAGGTTCAATTAAGTCTTGATGTGTTTAATATCAGCAATCTTATTAACCGAAACTGGGGGCGCAGGTATTATCAGCCAAATGATAATTTTGCTCCCTTATCTTTTATGGGGTACCTGAGTGAAACCCAGCTAATACCCCAGTACCGTTTTGATCCGAATCAATTGCAGTCTTCTCCCTGGTTAGTAAGTAATAGTCTTTCTCCCTCATTTACAGCAAGGTGGATGGCACAAATGGGTATCCGTTTTACTATTTACTGAGTATCTTTTTACAGCGATTGAACCAAATCAAACTTATTTACCCCATCCCCATTTCAAAAATTCAGGGAATGCCGAAGCCCAGGTTAGTACATCATGTTTTCCCTCATCCAGTTCTAAATAATGAATATGTTCGTCGGTATATCCTTTTGCTTTTAATGCAACAATCAAATCCAGGGCATCATCAATAGAATCAATTATTCCGTTTTGATTTCTGTCAGCGGTCTCATCCAGTCTGCCACATTCAATAAAAAATTTCAACCAGGGATAAAACCCACCTTTTCGTACCTGTAAGTGCATCAATTTATCCTGTTCCTCATCATATCCGTCCTCATACCCTTTTCTCCGCCACCACAATGAAGGACTGAACAAACCTACTTTGCCGAATTCACTGGCCTGGTTCCATACAATATCCAAAGCACTTAATGCCCCCAATGAAAACCCTGCGAATGATTTGTGTTTGAAAGAAGGAGTGTTATATTTTTTTCGGATAAATGGAATCAATTCATCAAAAATGAATTTCGAATATAATCCGGCTTTCGCGCCCCTCCCTTTATAATCAGCCGAATAAGCTGTTCCATATTCCATTCTTCTGTCGTGGCCACAGTGAATACCCACACATAATAAAGGCTCGATGGAATTACTGGTGATTAATTCATTCAGGATTTCTTCAAAGGGCATTTTTACAAGATCCTGGCCATCATTGATCAATAAAAGACTAAGAGGAATCTCATCATCTGATACAACAGGAAAGTACACATCAACGATCACGTCTCTTTCCAGGTATTCAGAGATAAGGGTGATTTTTTCTACTGTTACAGACGAAACTGCATTAGGGGTATTCTCGGCCATATTTTCAAAAATAATGTAATGGTAACAATTTATTTGATTAGAAATTTCAAAGAAGCCATATCCGGGACCCGGTTATGGTAAAATCGACTACCCAAAAAGATGAAGGGTCAGTAAAAACGCTTTTTTTATTTCAATTCAGTTTACTTAAATTGACAGTTAAAAGGCCTAAGGCACTGTTCGTTTTACTCATCAAACACCTATGCATCATGAAAAAGATTGGTATCTTATTTGGCCAGGAAAGAAGTTTTCCACTGGCTTTTGTTGAGAGAATCAACAGCAAAAATATCCCCGGAATTACTGCTGAGCCCGTTCGCATTGATAAAGTAATGCAGGGGGAACCCAGTGGCTATGCCGTTATTATTGACAGGATCAGTCAGGATATACCTTTTTACCGGGCTTATCTTAAAAACGCTGCTTTATGTGGTACCGCTGTGATCAATAACCCTTTCTGGTGGAGTGCCGATGAAAAATTTTTTAATAATTGTCTGGCTACAAAAATAGATGTACCTGTTCCTAAAACAGTGATTCTTCCTTCCCGGGATTTACCACCGGATACTTCTGATCAGTCATTCAGTAATCTGGCTTACCCACTCGACTGGGAAGGGATATTTCAATATGTTGGCTTCCCTGCCTATATGAAACCTTTTGCAGGTGGTGGGTGGAAAAATGTATATAAGCTGACAGATATGGATGATTTTTTTGAAAAGCATAGTGAAACCAATCAGTTGGTGATGTTGCTGCAGGAAGAGATCATTTTTGAAGAATACTACCGCTGTTATTGTATTGGCGGAAAACATGTTCGGATCATGTCTTATGAACCGCGAAATCCGCACCATTTGCGATATGTAGCCGATTTCAAACCATCCGCTGAAAAGCTGAAACTCATGGAAGATATTGTTCTTCGGATTAACAAATACCTCGGCTATGATTTCAATACAGTAGAGCTGGCGCTAAGAGACGGGGTTCCTTATGCAATTGATTTTTGTAATCCCGCACCGGATGCAGATATTAAAAGTGTAGGACAGGAAAATTTTGACTGGGTAGTAGAGACTGCTGCTAACTATGCTATTGAAAAAGCACAATCATTGGTAGAAGGTGGCGACAATTTAACCTGGGGTGAGTACATAAAAAGAGGGAGTACCGGCAAGAAATTATATTAAACAGTTAGTGTCTGCTGCTGACAGTCTGGTGGTGATTGAAATAAGCCAACCCATCAGTGTTACATGATAAACAAACCTTATTATGGCAAATCTGAGTTACAAACATTTTACTTTAGGTGTTGAAGAAGAGTATATGGTACTTGACCCTGTTACGAGGGAATTGAAAAGTCATGAGCAAAAGATTGTTGTAGAGGGACAAAAAATCCTGAAAGACAAAGTAAAAGCAGAAATGCACCAGGCGGTTGTTGAAGTGGGTACAGATATTTGCAAGGATATTGAAGAAGCCTATAATGATGTTGCTTCACTGAGGGGCAATATAGCCCAGATCGCGGGTGATCTTGGTTTATGGGTAGGTGCTTCCGGAACCCATCCGTTCAGTCATTGGGAAACCCAACTGATCACAGACCATGTACGTTATAACCAGATCGTAAATGAGTTACAGGAAGCAGCACGTAGTAACCTGATTTTTGGATTACATGTGCATGTAGGGATGGAAGACCGGAAAATGGCTATCCATATTGCCAATACAGCACGGTATTTTTTGCCTCATGTGTATGCACTTAGTACCAATTCTCCTTTTTGGGAGGGACGGGACACGGGGTATAAATCATTCCGTACAAAAATATTTGACAAATTTCCAAGAACAGGGATCCCCGATTATTTTGAAAGTATTGAGGCATATGAAAATTATGTAAACCTGCTTATCAAGACCAATTGCATTGATAATGCCAAAAAAATATGGTGGGACCTTCGGGTGCATCCTTTTTTCAATACGGTTGAATACCGGATTTGTGATGTACCAATGACCATTAATGAAACGATTACGATCGCCGCGCTTTTTCAGGCCATTACGGCTAAGATTTATAAGCTGAGAAGCCAGAATATGAACTATATGATCTATCAAAGATCATTGATCAATGAGAACAAATGGAGGGCCAGCCGGTATGGAATTGATGGCAGTCTTATTGATTTTGGTAAAGAAACCGAAGTAAATACCCGTTCCCTTATCTACGAATTGCTCGATTTTGTAGATGATGTAGTCGATGAACTGGGTAGTCGCCATATCATCAATCATGTAGCCCGGATCTTTGAAACGGGTACGGGTGCCGACCGCCAACTGGCCGTTTTCAGGGAAAAAAATGACCTGGTAAGCGTGGTTGACTATATTCATGACCAGTTTCTGGCAATTTAATAACTTAGCCGGGAGATTGAATTGTTAAAGAACCCTAAATAACAGGCAACGAACCTGCTTATTAGGGTATCTAACTATTGGCCAAACCACTAAAACTACCCTATCTGTGACAGAGTACGAACTCATTGAAGGCTGCATCAGGCAGGATGCCCGTTGCCAGCGCATGCTTTTTGACAGGTATGCAGGCAAGATGATGGGCTGATGCCTAAGGTATGCAAATGACTCAATGGAAGCCGAAGACATGCTCCAGGATGCTTTTATTAAAGTTTTCCAGTATATAGGGCAATTTAAGTTTGAAGGAGCTTTTGAGGGCTGGATTCGAAGAATTGTGGTAAACACTGCCATTCGCCACCTGGAGAAAAAGAAATTGCATTTTAAGGATATTGACGACAATAGCCAGGATGCACCCCAGATTGACCCGCAGGCTTATACACATTTGGGGCAGGACGACCTGATGAAACTGATTAACCAGTTACCGGAAGGATACCGAATGGTATTTAACCTGAATGCAATTGAGGGTTATAGCCATGAAGAAATTGCTGTGATGCTGAATATCCAACCGGGTACCAGCCGCAGTCAATTAGTAAAAGCACGTAAAATGTTGCAATACCAAATCATACAACTGCAAAAAATTGCTGTATAGAATGATCGATAATGAATTTGATAATTTCGTCAACGGTAAACTAAAGGACCATGAGGCCCCTGTGCCTGCCGGGCTTTGGGATAAGTTGAAGGATAAGCAATTCGATGATTTTGTTGGCGATTCACTCAAAGACCAAACTGCAACAGTACCGGATGGGCTTTGGGATAAAATTGCAGATGCACAGTTTGATCAGTTTTTAGGCAATACAATAAGCGAATATACTGCCCCCGTTCCTGATGGACTTTGGGCAAAACTGGCTGATGCCAATTTTGATGCTTCTGTACAAGATAAAATCGGTAATTATATTGCCCCTGTGCCCGAAAGTTTATGGGGTAAAGTGGCTGATGCCCAGTTTGATGCTTTTGTAGGTAGTTCCTTAAAAGATTATGCTGCCCCGGTACCAGAAGGACTGTGGGAAAAAATTCACCCGGAAGAAAAAGAAGAAAGAAGGATATTCTATTTTCTTAGAATTCCGGCTGCTGCGATATTCATATTTGCCATTCTTATGGGTGGAACAGCTGCTTATATCTGGTTAAAACCACATTTTGCCTCTCCGATACCTGCTACAACAGACATCAGTAAAGAGCATAATAGGCAAGCGATTGATAGCGCTGGAAATACTACAATAACTCCTGATAATCAACCCGACCCGGCTTCGAATGCAAATGCGAATAGTCCCCATACTAATTCAACAGTTCCAGGAAAAGATGTTTCTTCAATTCCTGTTCTCAATGCGCCAAATTCAATTGAGAAGAAAAAAGATATCCTGACTTCAAAAGATAAGATTTCGAATGCACCATTGTCTGGTAATCAGGCAACCCTGACTGTTGTCAACAATAGCCATTTGCCCGCTACAAAAAAGAACAGGTCCAATGCCAGTATTTCGGATAGGGATAATCACCTGAATGGTTTTGGTAATCCGATTGCCTCCGGCGACCTGTCTGCCAATCAGCAGTCCGTTCCGCCCATTACCTCAATTGATTCAACTGATACAGGTAACAATTCCTATATATACACTCCTCCTTATCAGTCAAATTTCTTAGCCATTGCTACGATCCCCTTCCCTCCTTTTACTGTAACGGGTCTGAAGGATCTATCTGGAAAAGAACTTACAGATTACAAACACGCCAGTCAGATAAAAAGCAATATTATTTGTCCAAGTAACCGCAGCAACCCCAATACTGATTGGTTTGCCGAAGCATATGCTTCTCCGGATTTTACTGTGAAAAGTTTTTCCAATGTATCGGCCAGTCAGCAATATCTGCTGAAAAAAGACAGTATTGAAAGTATGCGTGTAGGATTTACTGCCGGTATCCGATTGGTAAAACCGATCAATGAAAATTTTCTGATTAAAACCGGTATACAATATTCACAAATTAACCAGCAATATCTTTATCGAACTGAGAATGAGATCAAAACCACTACGGTTGTAACAGTAAGAACCATTGTACGTGCGCCTGGTGATACTGTTGTGATTGCAGACACCAGTGTATTACAACAGATTGGCTATAAAAACAATATTGTCAAAAACCGTTTCAGAAGTGTTGATGTACCTGTTATTATCGGATACCAGTTTGGAAATGAGGATATAAAATTTGGCATCAATGCAGGTGTCATATTCAATCTTAGTTCCTGGTACCAGGGAGTGATACTGGATACATCACTTGCGATTGTTCCCCTTACAAAGAGTAATAGCATGGTGTACAAAACAAATATCGGGATGGGTTTATATGCAGGGTTTAGTGTAACCAAGCAATTGAGTGAGGACCTGCATATTTTCTTTGAACCTTATTTCCGTTATAATCTGTCGAATATGACCAGTAATCAATCACCATATAACCAGAAATTCAGTGTTGGCGGGTTGTCGATCGGGTTACGGTTTAATTTAAACAAGCAATAGCAGGCAACAAACTTAGAATAGATGGTATCTAATATGCGAGTGTATTTTTTATGAAAAAAACAGTATTCATCATCGGGTCATCATTACTTCTTCTCTTTACTGCTTGCCAGAAAGAGATGTCAACTAATGATATTACCATTTACCCTGGTAATCCCTTGAATGATACGATTTGGACAAGAACCACACCTTCCAATGGCTCTGTAAATGATCTGGTAAATTATTTTCTCCCACAGGTAATTATCGATTCTTTTGATGCATCCAAATCAGATGTTACTTTAAGTTATGGCGATAGCCTATCCATCAGTTTCCCGGCAGGTTCCTGTGTTGGAACTTCTGCTAATGGCGGTACACCGGGGGTTCCCAGCGGTAAAGTGCAATTACAGATATTACGACTCAAAACAAAAGGGGATTATATCAAGACATTCCGGCCTACTACCAGCAATGGGTATTTACTGGAAGCTGCCGGTGGATTTTTTATCAGGATTCTCTCAAAGGAAGGAAAAGAATTGGCACTGGCACCGGGTGCAACTGTCAAGTTATCTTTTAGTGATATTGATCCTGTTAAACCCAATATGCAGGCATTTTATGGAAAGGAAACATACCCGCTCCCTGCCAATAGTGTTATTGATACTGGTTTTACCTGGATGCGGGATACAGATACGAGTTGGCTGAGTACTTTTCAAAGACCGTCAACAATTTCCGGCAATGCCATCATTAATGGGTATACGATCAATGTCAAAAATCTTCGTTGGGTAGCTGCGGAAAGATATATTGACAGTACTGCTAAAAAAGCAAAAATTTTCGCAATCCTTCCACCCAATTTTACCAATCAAAATACAGCAGTATTTGCTGTATTTATGAATCAGAAAACCATAGTGAACCTGGCTCCCGAATATTCTTCCCGATCTTTCACTGCAAGCAATATACCTATTGGCAGTAAGATTCGTTTAATTACAATTTCCAAAATCGGAGATGATTTTTATATGGGTACAAAAGATATCAATGATTTGGGGACCACAACAATTTTCCCGATCTCGCCCAGTAAAATGGGGCTAACTGATATTCTTACTTATTTAAATAGTTTATAAACTGGTTCAATTTTGAACGCTTACCGGGGGGTATGCTATAAGGGTTGCGAGAGCAGCCCTTATTTAGTTTAGGTTTGGGGGTTTAGGGTTGTTGGGGGATTGGGAGTTTGGGGTTGTTAGGGAGTTTTGAAATCGAAGAGGGTGGCGGTGAAGATGGCGCGTTCGCGTTTTTTGAAGATAACGTCCCAGTCGCCTTTGTAGCGGAGTATTTTGGGAACAATCAGACCATTAAAACGGGTCATTTCTACTTCCATGCTTACTTCAAAATCATATACGCCGGCTTTATAGCTGAGAGAGTAATTACGGGCCAATACTTCAAGGGTTTTCATATCAAACCAGGTGACCATCTGATCCATCACTATCCGGCTGTTTTTCAGAAAGCCGAGATCTTCTTTGGGGGCGATTGTAAATACATAACAAAGGGTTCCGTGTAATTCCTGCACATCTAACCGGTAATCATACAATTTGTGGGCGCTTTCATCATAGAGATCCAGTTTTTCACCAATCAAAGGAATCCCTTTTATTTTTTTGCCTGGATTAAAGAACAACATTTTCAATTGCTCTTTGTGCTTATCCATTCCGCTTTTATCACTGGTGGTCAGGTTTCGCCCTTTTACAATATTATTTTCACCGCATATTTTGCCTTTGGTAAAAAACAGACCGGCATACAACTCAGGAGTCATATAATTGAACTTACCATCATTATCATAAAAATCGCCGGTAACTTTTTCTTCCAGTACATCCATTGTGCGGCAATCCCCTATTCTATTCTGTCTGGTTTTACTGAACAAAGAAGCTTTTACGCCGCCTTTTTTATCCAGCATTTTAATATCATTATAGGAACTGAATCCAATTACGTGAAGATTGCGAAATGCTTTGTAGAAAGTAGTGTCTTCTTTTATTTGGGATAATAATTTCTTGTAATCGAAATTATTACGTACTACCACTTCGCTTAAAGTAAAACGATGTTCATCAATTATTACAGAACTATCCTGCGCAGCAGCCAATTTTGCAAAGAATAAAAGCAGGATCAGGCAGTATCTCATTGTTTGGGGAATATCATTTTATAATCCACTTTTATCTTTCCTTTACTAATATCGTTGAGTTTACCCTGCAACAATTTCTTGCGAAGTGGTTTTAGATAATCGATGAATAACTTCCCTTCGATATGATCGTATTCATGTAAAAAAACGCGTGCAGTAATGCCATTGAAAGTAGCTGTATGGGGTTGAAAATTTTCATCTACATAAGCCACTTTAACCGTATCAAATCGCATAATATCTTCCCTTATTTTGGGTATACTCAAACATCCCTCATTATACGTCCATTCTTTCCCTTCCAGTGAAATGATATGTGCATTGATAAATACCTGTTTAATACCCGGCGCATCGGGGTATAATCCTTTTTCATCCTCTTCCAGATTATCAAATATCTGTGTACTGTCAATTACAAACAATCGAATATCCTTATTCACCTGAGGAGCTGCCAATCCTACGCCATTGCTTTCATACATGGTTTCCCACATATCTGTGATAAGTGTCTGTAATTCCGGATACTCTGGTGTAATATCCTTACTAACTTTTCTTAGAACGGCTGCACCATAGGCCACTATTGGAAATATCATCTTGCAAACTATATTTTAGTAAATGGCTGCAAAAATACCGTAAAATGAGCAACCCGCAAATCGGGGTTATTGTTTAGAGGCAAGATATTCCTGTAACATAATGGTAGCGGCTACCTGGTCGATATTACCCTTTACCTGCCTGTCCTTTTTCTTCATCCCCATTTCAACCATTGCCCTTGAAGCCATTTTTGAGGTAAATCTTTCATCAACGGTTTGTACAGGTATCTGTGGAAATTCCTTTTTCAACCGAACGATAGCCACTTTTACCAATGGGGTGGCATGTGTGGCAGAATCGTCCAGATTAAGGGGCTCTCCTATTAAAATTAATTCCACCGGCTCTGATTGAAAATATTTTTTCAGAAAAGGAATCAACTCTTTTGTTTCAATAGTGGTCAAAGCAGTGGCAATAATCTGCAAAGGATCCGTTACCGCTAATCCGGTTCTTTTTCCACCATAATCGATGCAGATAATGCGGGGCATTGTAATTAAGAATTAAGAATTAAGAATTAGCAGTAGGTTAATTAAGAAACCTATCTGCAATTACTAACATTCCGAAAACTACGCTGGCAATTCCGTTAGCTGTCATGAAGGCAATATTCACCTTACTCAAATCGGATGGTTTTACGATGGAATGTTGGTATAATAACATGCCGGTAAATACACCGATCCCGACCCAGTATAACCAATGAAAATCACCATAGATTCCGGCAGCTATTACGGATACTGCACTTAACATATGCAACAGTTCAGATACTTTTAATCCTTTTGATTTACCCAATACACTGGGGATTGAATATAAGTTTTGTGACTGATCAAAATCGATGTCCTGCAAGGCATAGATAATATCAAATCCACTCACCCAAAAAATAACTGCTAATGAAAACAGGATTGGCAGAACAGCAAATTGTCCTGTAACGGATAAATACGCGCCTATTGGTGCAAGGGAAAGGCCAAGGCCTAATACCATGTGACACAAAGCAGTGAAGCGTTTTGTAAAACTATAAAACAGGATTACAAAGAGTGCAACAGGTGATAAAAAGAAACATAAGGAATTGATAAAGAAACAGGCAATGGTAAAAATTAGGCAATTCAATATCACAAAACGCAAAGCACTGTTGGGAGATATGATTCCTCTGGGGATTTCCCTGATAGCGGTTCGTGGATTTTTTGCATCAAAATGTCTGTCGAGGTATCTGTTGAATGCCATAGCAGCACTTCTGGCTGTTACCATACAAACCAATACCAACAGAAATTTGATCAATATATTTTGGTAATCGAAACTACCCGTTGCATGGGTAACTCCCAGTACAAAGCCAATTAAAGCAAAGGGTAATGCAAAAATAGTATGTGAGAATTTTACAAGGCTCAGGTATTTTTTTATGGCCGACATAAGCTTTCTGATTTAGTTGGTTTCTGTTTGTTTAAAACGGTATTCTGCCAGTTTCCAAAGAACGATTCCGGCCGCAACGGAAATATTGAGTGAGTGTTTCATGCCCCACTGAGGTATTTCTATACATCCATCGCACAAGTTGACTACTTCTGCATTTACTCCTTCCACTTCATTTCCAAATACAACTGCTATTTTAGTTTCAGGTTCCGGAAATTTTTCAAGAGAAATACTACCCAATGCCTGTTCTACAGCAAATAGGGTATAATTGCGCGACTTAAGCGTTTGGATGGCTTCAAAGGTAGTTGGAAAATAGAGCCAGTCAACCGTTTCCGTTGCCCCCAATGCTGTTTTATGAATATCGCGATGCGGGGGCTGGGGCGTATACCCGCATAAAAAAATGGCTTCCACCAGAAAAGCATCGGCGGTTCTGAACACGCTGCCCACATTATGCATGCTGCGGATATTATCCAATACTACAATAATGGGTGTTTTAGGGGCTTTCTTGAATTCATCTACCGACTTCCGTCCCAATTCATCCATGCTCAATTTTCGCATCCTGCAAAGGTAAACTCAACCATTCAAATAATCGATAGTGTGTTTTCAGGGGAAATCATTATTTTACTATTTCCTAAAATCTATGCAATTATGAGAAAAAATACCCCCTTAGCGGTCCTGTTGGCATTGTCTATCCCCTTTGCCGGTATTAGTCAGGACGAGAAAATTGACAACACTATCATGCAAAAGATCCGTAAAGAAGGCCTGGAAAATTCCAAGGTGATGGATATTGCATTTAACCTTACTGATAAAAGTGGTAACCGGCTTACGGCTTCTCCCGGATTTATGCGGGCAGCTACTTACGCTAAAGAAACCCTCACTGGTTGGGGTTTGCAGAATGCAGCAATTGACCCATGGGGTGAGTTTGGAAAGGGGTGGGAACTGGAAAAAAGTTATGTAGCGATATCTGCCCCTTATTATAAACCTTTATCTGCTTATCCAAAAGCCTGGTGTGGTGGTACCAAGGGATTGAAAAATGCAGATGTGATTGTAATCACCGCTGCAGATACTACAGCATTGGAGGGCTACCGCGGACAATTAAAAGGTAAAATCATTGTATTAGATCAGTTGATGGCTTATAAACCCAGTTTTAAAGCCGATGCACACCGTTATGAGGACTCTGACCTGGCTAAGATGGCCAGCGCTAAACCGGCCCCACCCAGAGCAGCAATTAACCCGAATGATACCGCTGCATTAAGAAGACAAAGAGCACAGTTTGCGGGACGCGGAGGTGGTACCCAACGGATTCTGGCCATATTGAAAGAAATGGCAAAAAAAGAAGGCGCTGTAGCCATTATCAGTAGTGGTAGTCCTCGTAGCCATGATGGAACTATTTTTGCCCAAGGCGGCGGAAATTATAAAGCCACAGATCCGGAGAACTTCCTGGATATTGTATTGGGTATTGAAGATTACAATACGATTTTACGATTGGCCAAAGCGGGTCTACCTGTAAAAATGGAAGTAGATGTAAAAACCAAATTCCAGACAAAAGATACGCAGGGATATAATGTAATTGCAGAGATTCCGGGAACAGATCCTGCTTTAAAAGATGAAGTGGTTATGATTGGAGCACATTTGGACTCCTGGCAAACAGCTACCGGAGCTACCGATAATGCATCCGGATCTTCCGTGATGCTGGAAGCCATCCGCATCTTAAAATCATTGGGAATTTCCTTTAAAAGAACGATCCGGATTGGTTTATGGAGTGGTGAAGAAGAGGGATTATTGGGTTCCAGAGGCTATGTAAAGAAAACATTTGCAGACCCTGCCACCATGCAGTTACTGCCTGCCCATGAGAAATTCTCCTCTTATTTCAATATAGATAATGGAACGGGTAAAATACGTGGTATTTATCTGCAAGGGAATGAAGCCTGTAAGGATATTTTTGCCCAATGGCTGGCTCCATTCAATGATCTCGGAGCAACTACTGTAACCGTTAGTAATACAGGTGGAACGGATCACCAGTCATTTGATGCGGTAGGACTACCCGGGTTCCAGTTTATCCAAGATCCTATTGAATATGATACACGTAACCACCATAGCAATATGGATGTTTATGACCATCTTTTACCAGATGACCTGAAACAGATTTCTACGATTGTGGCTGCTTTTGTATACGATGCAGCACAGCGGGATGCAAAACTGCCCCGCAAAGAGTTACCTAAACCAAGACCGGCCGGGGGTATGGGGTTTTAAGTAAGTGGTAGGTTACGGGTTGCGAGTTACGGGTCGGGTTTATCAGGTAAGGACTATCTGTTTTAATACCAACACGTAACGGATAACCCGTAACTTGTAACTTTTATCTCGTAACGCTAAAAAAAACCTCCCATTCTTTTCCACATCCCGCGACTAGTTAAAGTGCATTGGTATATTTGTTGCCCATGTCGAAATCAAGTGCCGATACACCGTTGATGCAACAGCATAGGGCCATCAAACAAAAATATCCTGACGCAGTTTTACTGTTTCGGGTAGGTGACTTTTATGAAACTTTTGGGGAGGATGCGATACTAGCGTCCAAAGTGCTGGGCATTACCCTAACCAAACGAAATAATGGCGCAGCTTCCTCCAGTGAACTGGCAGGCTTTCCACATCATGCATTGGATACCTATCTGCATAAACTGGTAAAAGCAGGTTATCGCGTAGCTATCTGCGATCAATTGGAAGACCCCAAAACAGTAAAAGGAATTGTAAAACGAGGTGTAACCGAAATGGTAACGCCGGGCATTGCCACCAATGATAAGCTACTTGAAAATAATAGTAATAATTTTCTGGCAGCTGTTCATTTTACCGAAAAGGAAAGCGGAATTGCTTTTCTTGATATTTCTACCGGAGAGTTTTTTATTGCAGAAGGCAATGAAGAGTATATTGATAAACTATTACAAAGTTTACAACCTGCCGAAGTTATTTTCCAACGCAGTTTTCAGAAAAAATTCAAAGAAGTATTTGGCTCGCGATTCTATACTTACACAATGGAGAGCTGGATTTTTGATGAAGCTTTTGCCAACGAAAGTCTTTTAAAACATTTTCAGACACATTCTTTAAAAGGTTTTGGTATTGAAGATATGCACCAAGGTGTAGTTGCTGCTGGGGCAATTTTATATTACCTGAAAGAAACAGAACATCCCAATCTGCAACATATTACCTCTTTACAAAGAATGGAAAGAGATGATTTTTTATGGATGGATCGTTTTACTATCCGAAACCTGGAATTACTACATACAGGTGTTGAGAATGGGAACAGTTTATTAAAAGTGCTGGATAATACGGTTAGTCCGATGGGTGCCCGTTTACTCAGAAGGTGGATGCTATTCCCTTTAAAAAATGAAATTAAAATCAATGAACGGCTGGATACGGTTTCCCTTTTTATTCTGGAAACTGAACTGCGAAAGCAAATATCCCATTCTATTAAATTATGCGGTGATATTGAAAGGCTGGTAAGCAAGATTCCTAATAAGAAGATCAACCCAAGAGAAGTAATGCATCTTGCAAAAGGATTACAGCAAACTGCATTGATTAAACAGGCTTGTGAAAAAAGCAGCAGCCCTTATCTGCAAAGACTTTCAGATGCATTGAATGGTTGTCAGTTAATTGTTGAGAAAATACTCGCTGAAATTACTGATACACCACCGGTAGCCGCTGCCAAAGGAGGGGTTATTAAAGAAGGCGTTCATGCAGAACTTGACCAGTTAAGAAATATTGCATCCGGCGGAAAAGACTATCTCCAAGGCATACAGCAGCGGGAAGCAGAAAAAACAGGTATCTCTTCGTTGAAAATCAGTTTTAATAATGTATTTGGTTATTATTTGGAGGTAACACATGCACATAAAAACAAAGTGCCCCCTGAGTGGATTCGTAAGCAGACCCTGGTAAATGCTGAAAGATATATCACGCCCGAATTAAAAGAATATGAAGAAAAGATCATGGGAGCAGAGGATAAAATCATGTCCATTGAACTGGCCCTTTATGATTCCCTGCTTCTTGCGCTTCAGGATTATATTGCGCCTATCCAGATAAATGGAAATATACTGGCAACCATCGACTGCCTGATCTGTTTTGCTGAAAATGCAATACAGTATCAATACAAAAAACCGCAATTACACAATGGCTTTGATCTGGAATTAAAAGAAAGCAGGCATCCGGTAATAGAACGGAACCTGCCCGTAGGTGATATCTATGTATCAAATGATATCATTTTAGACCCGTTGAACCAACAGATCATTATTTTAACCGGCCCGAATATGAGTGGGAAAAGTGCTATTCTCAGGCAAACCGCTCTTATTACGCTCATGGCACATATGGGTAGTTTTGTGCCTGCTGCCTCTGCCTCAATACCTATTACCGATAAAATTTTTACCAGGGTGGGGGCGAGTGATAACCTGAGTGGCGGCGAATCTACTTTTATGGTGGAAATGAATGAGACAGCCAGTATCATTAATAATATTTCGCAAAGAAGCCTGATATTGCTGGATGAAATAGGAAGAGGCACTTCTACCTATGATGGCATTTCGATTGCCTGGAGCATTGTTGAATACCTCCATGCCTCCCCTGCTGCACCCAAAACTTTGTTTGCTACACATTACCACGAACTGAATGAGCTGGAAGAAAAATTACCCAGGGTTAAGAATTATCATGTAACCAATAAAGAAGTAGGTAATAAAATTATTTTTTTACGCAAACTGGCACCCGGTGGCAGTACACATAGTTTTGGTATACATGTAGCCAAAATGGCGGGTATGCCCCCCTCGTTAATTAACCGAGCCAATGATATACTGAAACAACTGGAAGAAAAACATGTAGACGAAGACGGGAAAGAGCAGAAAGATAATTTCCAGAAAAATATACAAAACCTTTCTGCACCAAAAATGCAGCTTTCTATATTTGATGCCCATTCACAAACTTTTGAGGATATCAGAAAAATGCTGACAGATATGGATATTAATCGGCTTACACCTGTAGAAGCTTTGATGAAACTAAATGAAATCAAGGGTTTGCTCAAGTAAATATTATGAACCAAGAAATTGCTCAAATAGCCCTGGTAGTAAAAGACTATGATGAAGCCATTGCCTTTTATACACAAAAATTATCGTTTACGCTTTTGGAGGATACGCAACTCAGTGAAACCAAGCGTTGGGTTCGGGTGGCACCCAAAGGCTCCCATGGAACCTGTCTTTTGCTGGCCAAAGCTGCTAATCAGGAACAAGAATCAAGAATAGGGAACCAGACTGGTGGCAGGGTATTTCTGTTTCTGTATACAGATGATTTTTACAGAGACTACCATTCAATGTTAGAAATAGGAATACATTTTATCGGTGTACCAAGAGAGGAAGTTTATGGGACTGTAATTGTTTTTGAGGATTTATATGGCAATCTTTGGGATATGATAGGGAAAAAATAAGGCTTACATGAGCTTTTGCTTCCTGCATATTATTACCCCAATAATCTATTCCTAAAAAATGCCAAGGTATGTGCCCAGGCTTCTTTTGCAGCTTTCGGATGATAACTTTTTCTTTCGTCACAATTAAAACCATGTTCTGCATACGAAATCATCACACTGGTATAATCTTTCCCGGCAGCTTTGACAGCAGCAAGTATGGAATCTATTTTTTCAGTTGAAATATGTGTATCCAGTCCCCCCCAAAAAAACAAATGAGCTCCGTGTAATCTGTTCGCATAGTCACTCATTTTATCCAATCCACCTCCATAATAAGATATTCCTGCTGCTAATGGTAAAATAGCATTGGCAAGGAAGGAAACCCTTCCACCTAAGCAGAACCCGATACTACCGATTTTATCCTTATTCACATTCTCTTGTTGCTGAAGCCAGGTATAGCAAGCTATCAGATCATTGCTTAAACCATCTATGGTAATCTTTTCCAAAATGGGATATACACTTGCAATATCCGTATAGGCCACTTCAATTCTTTTTGCGGTTCTGTGAAATAGATCAGGTGCAATAACCCCAAAACCTTCTGCGCATAAGCGATCTGCAATAGAGCGAATATGTGTATTAACACCAAATGCTTCCTGTAAAAGAATAATAGCAGGAAAAGGTTGATCTGATTCCGGGAAAGCAATATAAGCTTCTAACTCAAATCCGTCAGAGGCTATCAATGAGATAAAATCGTGATTATTCATCATTCACTAAGATTTAGTTTTTTTGTGCTAAAAATTAGGTTAAAAATATAGCTTTTTAGTATTTGCCTATTGACCGTTGAAGAGAACATGAAAAATTTAATCAGATTGTTTTACAATAAGCAATTACAAAAAAGTCATTCTGAAGAATCAGAATGACTTAACAAAGAAATTTTCATGGGCTATTTACTATCTTCCTTTACTTTTAATCCCCATATTTCCACATGTCCTTTTTCATCTTTATGATTCGGCAACGTTTTATATACAAAAACAATCTTTTTAAGTGTGCGCATCCCGCCATTCAATTCAATAATTTTGCTCTCACCGGGGGCACTAATAGGCATGTTTATGCCAATATCTTGTTTGTCACCACTTGCAAAATAAGCTTCAAGGCTGATCAGGTCAATTGGTGCTTCCAGCACTTTAAACTTAATAGCCGCAAACCTGTTGGACCCGATAATTAATACCTGCTCTTTTTCAGTTTTAAAGTTAACAGTAGTTTTACCAATTCTGTGCCATCCTGATTTATCGCTGATAACTACTACCGGTTTATCCGTTGTTTTTTGTGCGAAACTTGTATTATTGCTTACTGCCAGAGTAAGTAAAGTAATCAGTAATACCTTATTCATTTTATTTATATTTACTGTGTAATCAAATTGATTCAATGCAAAGGTGAACTTTCCCAACACGTAAGCATTACATAACAATAAGAAAAAGTTACATAATCCCCATTTGAGTGACGCAAGGATAGGAGTGTCTTTGCTTTCATGATAACGATATAACAGTTAAGTCAATGAAATTATTATCATCCACTCAAATTCGCGCATGGGATAACTATACTATACTAAATGAGCCAGTGAATTCAACTGATTTAATGGAGAGGGCTGCCCAAAGATGTACTGATTTTATTGTAGGAAAGTACCCCGCTACCCTATTCGTAAAAATATTTTGTGGAAAAGGAAATAATGGTGGTGATGGACTTGCGGTTGCCAGACAATTATTAGATGCCGGGTATCAAGTTGGTATATATATCCCAGACACTAGCCATGGTTCCAGTGCTGATTTTGAAAAAAACTTACAAAGACTTAAAGCATATAAACAGGCTGTTCATTTTATTAATGATACCTCTCAGTTCCCAGATATACAGTCACATGATTTGGTGCTGGATGCATTATTTGGAAATGGCCTGAATCGTCCATTACAAGGTTTGCCAGCTAAATTGGTTGCCCATATCAATGCTTCTTTATCTACTGTAATTTCTATTGATATTCCGAGCGGGTTATTTCTTGATAAAAGTTCTGCCGGCAATACGATTATTCTGGCAAAGTATACTTTAAGTTTTCAGTTGCCCAAGTTATGTTTTCTGGTGCCAGAAAATGAAGCTTATTTTGGAGAAGTTATTGTTTTAGATATTGGTCTTCACCCCTCCTATCTCAAAAACGTTTCTAGCCCTTTACAGATAGGTACCCTGCAAGAAACAGCTTCTTTATTACAAAAGAGATCTGTTTTTTCCAACAAAAGAAATTTTGGTCATGCCTTGTTGATTGCAGGAAGTAAAGGAAAGATGGGTGCACCTGTACTTGCAGCCAGGGCCTGCTTGAGAGCCGGAGTCGGTTTATTAACGGTGAATTCGCCACAATCTGAATTATCTATCTTACAAAACAGCCTACCAGAAGCCATGTGCATGGAAAGAGAATCTATCCCAGATTTTTCCCGATATCGTTCTATTGGTATTGGTCCGGGTATGGGCACAGGCAAAGAGGCTTCATCACTATTATCAGAAGTTTTTTCAGCATACACAAAGCCGATAGTAATAGATGCTGATGCAATCACCTTGCTCGCCGCAGACCAAAAATTATTATCCAAAATCCCAGCCGGTTCAATACTTACCCCACATGAAACAGAATTTGACCGCTTGATGGGAGCTCAAAAAAATCGTTTTGACAGAATAGCGGCAGCTTTGGCTCTTAGTCAACAATATCCCATTATTATTATACTAAAAGGACATTATAGTCTTATCGCTTTTGAAGGAAAAGGAATGTTTAATACAACCGGAAATCCAGGAATGGCCAAAGGGGGAAGCGGAGATGTATTAACGGGTATTCTTACTGCTTTATTGGCTCAGGGATACAGGCCATATGAAGCTGCTGTTTTAGGCACGTGTTTACATGGTCTGGCAGGTGATCTTGGTTTATTGCATCAATCAGAAGAATCGTTGATTGCAACAGATATCATTGAAAACCTGGGTGCCGCATTCAGTTATCTCAAAAGTTCAGTTGATACAAATCATAAATTATAAATTCCCGCACCCTGCTTTTTTATTCGGAAATCGATTAACCCAAAAATCTATTGTATAAACACTAAAAGGTTCTGTCTAAGCTATTTCCCAAAAATAGACTTAGGCATCATTGCATGCACGCCTACATTCCCGTCTACTAATTGGGTAATATTTACATCTACCGCTACACTACAAAGCATATATGCATCTGCCTGGGATAATTTCTTCTCCTCCATCAGATATTTTATCATTTCCCGAACTGCAATATGCGTTGCCGCATTCAGATCGCGGTCACAACCCATTGTTATGATATGCGAAGCTGTCTCAGCCCGGGGCCATTGCAATGACTTCCCTTTATGAACACTGAATTGGAGTTTTCCAATCAACGATGTTTCAATAGCAGTAATGTCAACTTCCCCATTTCCCTGGGCAGCATGCCCATCACCTATCTCGAAAAGTGCTCCTTTAATATGAACTGGCAGAAAAAGAGAAGATCCTGCTACCAGTTCCTTATTATCCAGGTTACCGCCATGAACCCATGGTGGTGCACTATTCCAACGACCTGCCAATTTGGGTGGAGCTACTCCCATGCTTCCAAAAAAAGGACGCAATGGAATGGTAATTTCTTCTGCAAAATCACCAGTCATTTTCTCCTTATCCAGGTGTATAATTTTTGTTTTCCTGTCAAATATCTCGTCAGATAAGAATCCACTAATTCCAATAGCATTGTATCCATAAGCAATAGGTAAATAAATGCTGTCTATATGCACCTCAAGAATATCTCCCGGCTCCGCTTCTTCAATATATACCGGACCGGTAAGTACATGTCCGCCTGGTCCGCGATCTTTTACGGACTGAACTGCAATCAATTCCTTCTCTATCTGGTCTGCAGGTACACCTGCACTAATTAGTCGCTCTGGATTGGAAGTTAGTACGGTTCTGATTTTTACGAAATCACCTGATTTTATTTTGAGAGCAGGTTTCATTTCCGACCAATAGCTTCCCCATACAACTGTGCTATCTGTGGGATTCAAAATAAATGGATTAGAAACGGTCCCCTTTCTTTGGGCATTTGAAGAAATAGTAAAGCTGCAAATAAACAGAATAAAAACAGCTTTACTTTTTACTGAATAAACCATATTGACTACGTTTAGAAGTTGCGTAATTCTTTTGCCTATGGCTTAAGCAGTCAAATCGATAGATTAAATATACTTGAATTACCCTCATCCTAAAAAAAAAGTTTTAGGAAACGGTAGCTGCTGATAAAAAATGACTTGAATCATCGAAAGGATATATTTATCTTCTAAGTTCGGCAAGCATTCATTCCTGCTGCAAACCATATTAAGTAAATTGCTATCTTTAAACTTAATCTTTCTGATCCCCGATTTGCATGAACGCTACCCTGATTTTATATATAATTCCCGTCTATTTTTTATTACTAATGTTAATAGCCAGATTAACATCCAGGCATAATAAAGAGAACAGTTATTTTGATGGAGATCGATCTTCGCCCTGGTTCCTGGTAGCATTTGGGATGATAGGTTCCGGCATTTCAGCCGTATCACTGGTATCCATACCTGGCAATGTGGGAAATAATAATCTATATTATTTCCAATTTATACTCGGTACTATTGTAGGGTATCTTTTTATTGCATTTGTATTAGTTCCTATTTACTATAAAATGCAAGTGGTTTCTATCTATAGCTATCTTAAGGTTCGCTTTGGAAATATCACCTACAAAACAGGCTCCTTGTTTTTTATCGTATCCCAATCTTTTGGTGCCGCTTTACGTTTGTTATTATCGGTTAAAATACTACAACTGGCTTTTTTTGATGGACTGGGTATCCCCTACTATTTAACAATTATGATTGTGCTATTGCTTATCTGGCTGTATACACATAAGTCAGGTATTAAAACAATTGTATGGACCGATGCACTGCAATCCTTTTTTTTGATTACAGTAATCATTATTTCGATTATCTCGATAAAAAGTTCATTAGGCCTGAGTTCGGGTGCTTTATGGAAATCAATCATGGCACATCCATATAGTAAACTATTCAACTGGGATATTCATTCCGGCTCTCATTTTATCAAACAATTTATGGCCGGGTTATTAATTACGGTGGCACTGGTGGGGCTTGACCAGAGTATGATGCAAAAAACCCTGACCATTCAAAAAGCAGGAAATGCCAGAAAAAATGTGCTCAGCTTTAGTTTTTTTATAGCCGCTGCGCAAACGCTTTTTCTGGGTCTGGGTATTTTACTATACCTGTTTGCTGAAAAAAACAGTATTATTTTACCCAAAGAAAACGGGCAGTTTGTAAATACAGATGGATTATATCCGTTTCTCACACTGCACTATTTTGGAAAATTGGGGGCAATTGCATTCTTTGTGGGAGTTGTAGCCAGCACCTTTGCTACTATTGATTCCTGCATCACGGCGCTTACCACTGCTATCAGTTATGATTTTCTGGATATTGAAAAAACACATGCTGATAAAAGAAACCAAATCAAAAACCGGGTGTTATTAGGCGTTAACCTGATTCTTTTTACCATCGTACTGGCTTTCTGGAATAGCCAGGGTGCCATCATCAATACCATTTTTACTATTGCGGGGTATACTTATGGTCCTATTTTAGGTTTATACCTGACTGGTTTATTTACGTCCATCAATTTGAAAGAAAAATGGGTGCCTGTTATTTGTGTGTTATCGGCAGTAAGTACCTGGGTTTTGAACCTGCTTAGTATGCATTTCCTGGAATTCGATTTTGGTTTTATGAATATATTGGTGAATGCAGTTCTTACCATCGTATTTTTATTCTGCATAAAAAGGAATCCTCATGTACACTTATCAGGAATATAGTATTATACAAAGTGGTTCTACCGAAGAGATAAGTAGTTGTGCCAAAATGATGGCAGGCTCTGATCCCTGGGTTAGATTGGGAATGAGTGAAACAGACTGTTTACAAGCATTTGAGGGCGACTATCGTGAATTGCATTTACTTAAGAAAGGCACTGAGATTGCCGGGTTTATCATTCTACAGATAAAGGGTAGCTTCAAGGGTTATATTCAAACGCTTTTTGTGGCTGAAAAATTCAGAGGAGAAAAATTAGGCAGTTATTTACTGGAATTTGCAGAAAACCAAATACATCAATATTCTCCAAATGTATTTATCTGCGTATCTGCATTCAACGAATCGGCTATCCGGTTATATACACGTTTTGGTTTCAGTTTGGTTGGCGTTCTAAAAGATTTTGTGAAAGAAGGATATGATGAACTGCTTATGCGCAAAACAATCGGTCCGATGCTTGGCTACCAAAGTAGTAAAAAATAAACCTGGTTATCTATCCATAAAACGATACAAATAATTACATGAAAAAATATTGCATTCTCACGATCATTTATCTTTTTAGCATTCATATCGCTTTTACACAAGGGGTAACTGAGCAAAACAAAGTCCTTATAGCAAAGGTGGATAGCATTTTATTATCACAGGTGAGCAGTCATAAGATATCAGGAGCTGTTATTCAGATCAAAAAAGATAATCAGCTGATGTATCAACAGGCTTATGGATATGCCCAGTTATTTGATGACCAGCACGAGCCCCTGAAAGATCCGGAAAAGATGACAACCAGTCATTTGTTTGATATTGCTTCGCTTACCAAAGTAGTTGGCACAACTACTTCTATCATGTTATTGGTAGATAAAGGATTGATTTCAGTAGATGACTCGGTAGGAAAATACATACCTGCATTTACAATTGGGGCTAAATCAGCTATCACTATCCGGCATCTTTTAACACATACTGCCGGTTTATATGAATGGTACCCTATGTATTACAGGGCTAAAAATAAGCAGGAAACTTTTCGGTTAATTGGCGAGCTCCCTCTTGCTTTTCCTGTTGGTAAGCAAAGAAAATACAGTGATTTGGGGTTTACGGTATTGGGAGAGATCATAGAAATTGTTTCCGGCGAATCGCTGGATCATTATATGCAGCAACATATTTTTATTCCATTACAAATGAAGCATACTTCTTATAATCCTCTTCTAAACCAGAAAGGGGTAAGATTTGCAGCAACATCTATTGGCAATCCTTATGAAAAAAGAATGGTGTATGATTCGAGTTTGGGTTTTCAGTTTCCCGAAATCATTCATACCAGTTGGAACGATTGGCGAAATTATACCTTGAAGGGAGAAGTAAATGATGGAAATGCCTGGTATGCCAATAAAGGTGTTTCGGGCGCAGCCGGTTTATTTTCTACGATTGACGATTTGCAGAAACTGGTGGATATGCTGATGCATGATGGGAAATCAGGGAATAAGACCTTTCTTTCTAAAAAAACAATTGATCTTTTCCTGACCAAAGATTCCTTTAACAATGGATTGGGTTGGATGATGGATCCTGCTAATAGTGCGATTAAAAACGGGCCTGAGGGAAGTTTTGGACATACCGGGTTTACCGGAACCAGTATTGCGGTAGTCCCGGATCGAGGTATATCGATTATTTTATTAATTAACCGGCAGCAGGTGGGATTATTGGGGGGTAAGGAGTATTATAATGTTGGTCCGATCAGGCAGGAGATATTCAGGGTGGTGACTGGGAATTAGGGTTGAGTGTATAAATAACAAAAGCCCTATCTAAAGAAAGGGCTTTTGCGGACCGGACGGGATACTAATTTTAATTTTTATGTTTTTAAGTATTTGATAATCAATATGTTAAAATAACACATATAAAATAATGACATATTTGTGTGTTATCGTATCACACAATTGGGGTTTATTTCATAATTTTAAGTATGTCGTTGAACTTTTATCTTATAGAAGGGGAGGTAAATAACCATATAAGGTTAAGATATACCTACAACCGTAATAGTAGAACTGATTTCTATTGTGGGGTTACTGTAAAATCAAAGAAACACTTTAATAAGGATAATAAAGATTTTCCAATTAGGAGTTCAGATAAAGAATCAGAATCAAAGAACAGAATATTAAAGAAACTAAA
>Ga0364887_10143_pt1:2500-49471 | contig 49471 bp, 42 predicted proteins | sample ExccelJu500001D4_4_FD_206924 | JGI IMG/M metagenome (GOLD analysis project Ga0364887, IMG submission 206924) | Enriched cells from Trout Bog Lake Hypolimnion, Wisconsin, USA - BchlTB.July23.5000.01.D4 | ecosystem: Environmental > Aquatic > Freshwater > Lake > Hypolimnion/Profundal zone...
AGGAAAAGAAAATAAACTAATGATTCCCCAAGTAGTGGCGAGCGAACAGGGAAGAGCCCAAACTTTCGGAGCGTGCTCCGAGAGGGTTATAGGACCTCATTTAGAAAGTGTACTCAAACTGAATTACCTGGAAAGGTAAGCGACACAAGGTGAAAGCCCTGTAGGTAGCAATGTACATGGACGAGAGGAATCCTGAGTAGCGCGGGACCGGAGAAATCCTGCGTGAATTTGCCGGCACCATCCGGTAAGGCTAAATACTAACTAGTGACCGATAGTGAACCAGTACCGTAAGGGAAAGGTGAAAAGTACTGCGAACAGCAGAGTGAAATAGTTCCTGAAACCGTACGCCTACAAGCGGTCGGAGCCTGTTAAAGGGTGACGGCGTGCCTTTTGCATAATGATCCTACGAGTTGCTACTCACTGGCGAGGTTAAGTTCATAATTAACGGAGCCGCAGCGAAAGCGAGTCCGAACAGGGCGACTAGTCAGTGGGTGCAGACGCGAAACTTTGTGATCTATCCATGGGCAGGATGAAGGTGTGGTAACACACACTGGAGGTCCGAACTCATTAGCGTTGAAAAGCTATGGGATGACCTGTGGATAGGGGTGAAAGGCCAATCAAACTGAGAGATAGCTCGTTCTCCCCGAAATGTTTTTAGGAACAGCGTCGTATTAAAGAAGTATCACAGAGGTAGAGCTACTGATTGGGCTAGGGGGCTTCACCGCCTACCAAACCCTGACAAACTCCGAATGCTGTGATATATCTGCGGCAGTGAGGCTGTGGGCGCTAAGGTCCATGGCCGAGAGGGAAATAACCCAGACTATCAATTAAGGCCCCTAAGTACATGTTAAGTTGAACAAACGAAGTTTGAATCCTATGACAGCCAGGATGTTGGCTTGGAAGCAGCCATTCATTTAAAGAGTGCGTAACAGCTCACTGGTCGAGGGTTCGGGCACGGAAAATGATCGGGCATCAAACATGTCGCCGAAATTATAGATTACGTCGAAAGACGAAATGGTAGGGGAGCATTCCGGCCAGCGTCGAAGGTGTACTGTGAGGTATGCTGGAGCGGCCGGAAAAGAAAATGTAGGAATGAGTAACGATAAATATTGTGAAAAACAATATCGCCGAAAGACTAAGGGTTCCTGATCAACGTTAATCGGATCAGGGTTAGTCGGGTCCTTAGGCAAACCCGAAAGGGGCAGCTGATGGAAAGACTGTTAATATTCAGTCACTTGTAATAACTTCGATGGAGTGACGGAGAAGTGAAAGGTCCGCGGGAGAACGGAAGTTCCCGTTAAAGCGTGTAGATATATCCCTTATAGGCAAATCCGTAGGGGATGTCGAACGTGATAGTACGCAGAGGCTTCGGCCAAAGTGATAGCGACCCTAATCATGCTCACGAGAAAACCTTCTAAGTTATGGTTATTACAACCCGTACCGGAAACCGACACAGGTAGTCGAGAAGAGTATTCTAAGGCGCTCGGGTGAGCCACGGAGAAGGAACTAGGCAAATTGTAGCTGTAACTTCGGGATAAAGCTATCCGGCGTAAGCCGGATTCAATGAAATGGTTCAACCAACTGTTTAGCAAAAACACAGGGCCCTGCAAATTCGAAAGAAGACGTATAGAGCCTGATACCTGCCCGGTGCCGGAAGGTTAAGGAAGCTTGTCAGGAGTAATCCAAAGCTTGCGACCGAAGCCCCGGTAAACGGCGGCCGTAACTATAACGGTCCTAAGGTAGCGAAATTCCTTGTCGGGTAAGTTCCGACCTGCACGAATGGTCTAATGAGTTGAACGCTGTCTCCTCCGTGAGCCCGGTGAAATTGTAGTATCGGTGAAGATGCCGGTTACCCGCCACGGGACGAAAAGACCCCGTGAACCTTCACTACAACTTTGCATTGATTTTGAGTAACAGATGTGTAGTATAGTTGGGAGACTATGAAGCAGGGGCGCCAGCTCTTGTGGAGTCAACGTTGAAATACCAACCTTCTGTTACTTAGAGTCTAATCCGCGCAAGCGGAGACATTGCATGGTGGGTAGTTTGACTGGGGTGGTCGCCTCCTAAAGAGTAACGGAGGCTCGCAAAGGTACCCTCAGTACGGTTGGTAATCGTACGCAGAGCGCATTAGTATAAGGGTGCTTGACTGTGAGACTGACCAGTCGATCAGGTGCGAAAGCAGGCTAAAGTGATCCGGTGGTTTCCGCATGGAAGGGCCATCGCTCAAAGGATAAAAGGTACTCCGGGGATAACAGGCTGATCTCACCCAAGAGCTCATATCGACGGTGAGGTTTGGCACCTCGATGTCGGTTCGTCACATCCTGGGGCTGGAGAAGGTCCCAAGGGTTCGGCTGTTCGCCGATTAAAGTGGCACGTGAACTGGGTTCAGAACGTCGCAAGACAGTTCGGTCTCTATCTGTGGTGGGCGTTAGTAAATTGAGAGGACATGCTCTTAGTACGAGAGGACCGGAGCGTATGTACCGCTGGTGTATCTGTTGTTCCGCCAGGGGCAGTGCAGAGTAGCTATGTACAGACAGGATAAGCGCTGAAAGCATCTAAGCGCGAAACCTTCCTCAAGATGAGTTTACTTTTAAGTGCCGTGGGAGACTACCACGTTGATAGGCTATAGGTGTAAAGGTGGTAACATCAAAGCCGAGTAGTACTAATTGCACGTAAGCTTTAATCTTTTTTACCCCAGACCCCTGAAGGGGCTTCCCTTTCAGACTATGGGTTAGTTACCTTACAATACTAATTAAATTGCTGACCCAATATGTCTCGATATTTTAGTCGTAAGTCTAAAGTGGAAAGTCTAAAGTCGTAAACTTGTAAAATAACAGGTTTTAACTACCGACTGAATGCTAAAGACAAGCAACTGAGAACCATCTTATGGTGGTATTGCCGGCGGTGTTCACCTCTTCCCTTTCCGAACAGAGAAGTTAAGCCCGCCATGGCCGATGGTACTGCACAACAATGCGGGAGAGTAGGTAGCTGCCATATTCTTTTAAAAGTCCTGACCTCACGGTCGGGACTTTTTTTATGCCCGGAACTGATGGCAAAGTTCAGTTAAGCCTCCCGCTGAAGTAGCGGGGTACAAAAAAAAGGATCAAGTTGAAAAGTTGGGGGAACCAGATAAAACGAAAGACACCTCCAGATGCTCATTTAAAGGTATTATTCCTCTCTCCCATTTGTGTCTGGCATGTCCGTTTATAATATCCGTAACTTATATTATCCACACCCTGGCAATGAGAAAAAATAAATATGCTAAAAAATAGGAAAATACAATTCGTTATCGTAAATTGTCTAGAATTTAATCAAATAAGATAATATATTTAACTGTGAAATTGCCTAAATTCCATATTATTTGTTGCAAATCGGGTGTTGAATTTGCGAATCTACAGCTAATAAATAGGCACTGCCCGTGCGGATTTCGCAATAAAATGTATAATGAGCTAAAAACGAATTATTTGTAACTTTAAAAAGTTCAAAGGAAATTTTCGCAGATATCAACAGAAAATTTACAGGAGCATATAGACAGATACCTTGTTACAGAAAAGTATGAAGAGTTTCTGGCAAAATGCGGCGGTGATAAGACCTACGATGAAATAGCCAAGGCAATGAACCTTAGTCCGAGAACCGTCGAAAACGAATATGCAATTCCGATGAGTAAAAAGCTGCAACTCCGTTCGTGCATAGGACTGGCCCTCTTTTCCTGATTGTCGGGTATTGGACGAATCAATGAAGAGGAAAATGTTGCATGAAAAGCGGATAAGTCACCTGATTTTTTTCACTTTGCCCATTTCTGTAACAGAAAGTAACCTATATCCACAATAATCCGGTGCGTGCCGAAATTGTAACTTAACTGCAACATTATTTTTATAGTTTTGGTATTGATTATTATCGGGGATAAAGGGTTATTACCTGTGGAGCCGGCATGATAGGGTATGGGGTATATATATCCAATGCCAGTGCTTTCGGCTTGAAAATCCGAAAGATCGACGTTGAAAATCCGAAAGAGCAAATAAATTTGATCAATGATGCAGATTAAAAGCCACCCCGATCTCATTATTTTTGGGAGCTACCAAGCTATAACGGCTCTTTTTGTGATCGTGGATGGCGCCGCCGATGAGGAGGGGTAAACCCAGCAGTATTGCGGCAAAGCCAAAAACAAAAAGACCGATGCCTGCGCCCTGCTGAGGGGAAATAAAGAAAAAGCCATCTCCACCTGTGTCTTTAGGTGCAGTGGCAAAAACAATTACACCTGTAAGCATCAGGCCGCCACCAGATGCGATAAATATCAAGCCCATTTTATGGACCAAACACCAGTTCCGGAAGCTGGAATTTGAATGGGTATATGATCCTGTATGATTGGTAAACCCTGAATTACTGAATGGAGGTGGCAGCACAATATCGTTGCCGGTGGAATACCTGCCGGCAAGCGACAAACGGGTATCGAGTGTACCCAAAATGCCATATTGCGCATTGGTTTTCTGTTTTGCAGGGAGTGCGCCAAAGGCCGGTGCAATAACAAATGAGATTACTGAAAGCCATAAAAAAATCCTGTTTTTCATAAAAAGTCTAATTGAGGGATGAATAAGGATACAAACATAATTAGTGTGCAGGATAAAGAATTTGATAAAAATCAAATTCTTCAGGAGGTACAGCCGGGAGTGTTTTTATAACTAAATTCGTGCAGTGGGATATGGAATTTCAGAACTCCATGCTCTTTTATCGGATCATAAATTGAAGGAGCAAACTTGTTTTATTTTTTATCCATCCGGGCGGCTATAAAGTCATCGAGCTGCTTGCCGCGGAGGTTTTTGGCAATAATGGTGCCTGAGGGGTCCAGCACATATGCTACCGGCAGGTCGGTGACCTTGTAGGCCAGTGCGGCTGCCGATTTTATACCTTTCAGGTCGCAGACTTCGCCTGGCCAGTTCAGTTCGTCTTTGCGGAGGGCGCTCAGCCATGTATCGCGGTCGGTATCGAGGGATATGCTGAGTATATAAAAATTTCGGGAACCATATTTGCCGTAGAGCGGTTTTATGACCTGCTGGTTTTCCATGCGGCAAGGGTGACACCACGAACCCCAGAAATCGATAATTACATACTTGCCCCTGAGGCCGGCGGTACTGATGATTTTACCGGAAGAATCGGGCAGGGAAACATCGGGCGCCTTAGAGCCAATGGGCAGTGTATAGAGCATATCGTAAATCATATCCAGAAACTGTCCGGAGTATTTAGATTTGGGTATCTCGCGCTGATAACGACTATTCATTTTCAGGCAGAACAGGGAATCTTCAGAGAAATTGGTAATGAAGGTAAAAAGGGACACATAGGGATTGCTGAGGGTATCAATAACGGGTAACATTTCAACGGCATGTTTATTAATGAGTTCACTTACCTCAGCACGCAGATTTTTCAATGTATCGGGTGGTGTGCCGGGCATATCTTCCAGCTTTTTTCTGCGTGCAATAATTACCGCAATAGCCTTGTCGGCTGGCCAGGCCATCAGCACCACTTTGCGCAAAGCCAGGTTAGCTTTATCCAATTTCACCGGATTAAATGCATAATTGAAATGTGCCAGTTCGGTAGTAAATGATATCTGAGATCCGGGAGATAAAAGCAGGAATGCATAATTGTCATCGATACCGGAAAAATTCAACATAGAACCGCCTTTGTAATCTTTGGGCACTACCTCCAAACGGTAGAAGGTATTGGGCTCAATGCCCTTGACTGACCTGAATTCAAACGAGCCGTCTTTCCTTGTAACCGCGCTATCTACGACCAGACTTGGGCTGCACCGGAAAAAGTCACTGACAGATTCCATCCGGGAAAGGTATACCTTTTGCGTCCATTCTGTATCTGATACTTTTGGGATGATCCTGCCCCTGATATTGCACGTTGCAGCAACCGAAGCTGTGTATTGCAGCAGGAGGGTGATGGAGATAATGAGTCGAAGCAGGTTCATAAGCAGCAATTTTGTAAAAGTATATTTTGTGCGAGGGTAAATTAATACAATAATTCCGACCACATAGGAGACAATCAGTATCACAACGGATAATATAATACTGTAACAGCAATCAGGAGCCAAAGTTCCTATTACTGAAAGCCGGTTATTATACCATATGCAGACTGACTTACTTTTTCTTGCTGAAAAACTCCTTGAGTTCCCGACTCATTTGTTCGCCCCGTTTTTTCAGGTCCTGGAGTTCCAGTTCCACATTACGGGAGATGTCGTGAAAAGTAACCGGGTTGCCACTGTTCATACTATAAAGTTCCTCGCGTGAGCGCGCTGCGGGAATTACCATCCATGCAATAATATATGCCAGGAAACCTATGCCGGCGGAGAGAAATAAAACCACCATCACGAGCCGGATTATAACAGGATCAATATCGAAATAATGTGCCAGCCCGCTGCACACACCGCCAATTACTTTATCGTAAGGGTCGCGCAGGAGCCTGTCACTACGGTATGGATAAGGGCGGCCCTGGTATCGCTGGCTGCCGGCCCCTGCGGCAGATTGCTGATTGCTTTGTGAATTACCTGCGGCGGGACCATCGTGGAGGTCGCTGGCGGAGCCGAGGGTATCGATTACCTTCTGCACATCATTGCGGTCAATAGCCGGTGAGCTGCCCTGCAACCGGATACTGAAGAGCTCTGCGATGCGGTTTTCAATATCTTCAATGATTTCCCTGCCATCATCGCCGCTGAACTGGCGCTCAAGGGTGGTGACATATTCCTTGAGTATGGTGTAAGCGTCTTCTTCTATCGGCAAAACGCGGCCGGCGATGTTGATCTGTAGGATACGTTGCATATATTCTGGTTTTATAAAGGAACAGTTAAATCGTTTACGGCCTTACTCAGTTCATCCCAGGTGGTGCGGAGCTGCTCATAAAAATGTACACCCTCCGGGGTCAATGTAAAGTATTTTCTTGGCGGCCCGGATAAAGACTCCTCCCAGCGGTAACTGAGAAAGCCTGCATTCTTGAGCCGGGTGAGCAGGGGATAGAGTGTGCCCTCCAGCACCACCAGTTTCGCGGCCTTGAGCTGCTCCAGAATATCGCTGGGGTAAGCCTCCTGCTGCCGCTGAATAATACCCAGGATACACAGATCCAGCAAGCCTTTGCGCATTTGTGATTCTGTATTATCTATTGCCATATCGCATCATTTCAGTACAAAGGTAGGTAAAAAAAGGTATTATGCAATGCATAGTACCTTGTTAAAGAAATTTGAATATTATTTATTGCGAAACAGACAGCAATAAAATCCAAATTAAAATAGATGTGCGTGTCTATTCGTTGATATTTAGTTTTGCTTAGGATTAAAGCACAATCTCTCTTTCTTCCGGAAAATATTTTGTTGCAGGAGAAAATGTTTTGATTAAATTTAGGTATGATTCAGCGCCTGTTTGATATTGTTGAACAAAGATGCAACCATGCACCTGATGCCATAATGCTTGCTGCCAAAGAGCAGGGTGTATGGCGCACCTACAGCAGCCGTGAGGTTTGGGAGACAGCCCGCAAACTTGCCGGCGGACTGCTGACCCTGGGTATTAACAATGCGGTACTGGAGCCCGAACAACAGGAGAAAATAGCCATCATATCGCCCAACAGGCCGGAATGGATTATAACTGATCTTGCAGTGCAACTTACCGGTGCAGTATTAACACCCATATATCCCACCATCAGTCCGCAGGAAATTGCCTATGTGTTGGATGAGGCAGGCGTACAGATTTTGTTTGTAGCCAATAAGGAAATCTATGAGCGGTTTAAGGACTCCTTGAACAATGTAATCTCGCTCAAGAAAATATACGCTTTTGATGAAGTACACGGTGTTCCCAACTGGAAAGAACTGGTAAATAAAGGGACACAACCTGATGAATCGGTAATTAACCGGATAAAGCCGGAAACACTGGCTACCATCATCTACACATCGGGCACTACCGGCGACCCCAAAGGGGTAATGCTCACCCACAACAATATAGTGAGCAATGTGGAGGACTCCCTGCCTGCCTTCACCTTTGCAGAGGAGAACAGCAGGGCGTTAAGCTTTCTGCCGCTCAATCACATCTTTGAGCGCATGGTAAGTTACATTTATCTTCATTCTGGGGTTTCTATTTATTATGCCGAGAGCATGGATACTATTGGGCCTAACCTGAAGGAAGTGAAACCACTTGTATTTACTACTGTGCCCCGGTTGCTGGAGAAAGTATATGAGCGGATTATGAGTACAGCCCTAGAGCTTACCGGCATAAAACGCGCACTTTTTTTCTGGGCGCTGGAACTGGGGAAAAAGTATGATAATACCGTAAAAGGAAGTATGGGGTACCGGCTACAGTTGTGGCTGGCTAACAAGATCATCTTTAATAAATGGAGAGCAGCGCTGGGAGGGCAGGTAAAGGCTATAGTAGTAGGCTCGGCAGCCTGCCAGGAGCGACTGGTAAGGATATTTACCGCGGCCAATGTAGTAATAATGGAAGGTTATGGCCTTACCGAAACATCGCCGGTAGTGAGTGTAAACAGGTATGAAAGTGAAAACAGGCGGGCAGGCACCATAGGCCCGCTGATAGATCATGTGGAAGTGAAACTGGCAGAGGACGGAGAGATACTGACCAGGGGACCAAATGTAACCATCGGTTATTACAAACATCCCGAATTGACAAAGGCTGCACTGGAAGGTGGCTGGCTGCATACCGGTGATATAGGTACGTGGGTAGAAGGCCGTTTCCTGAAAATAACCGACCGGAAAAAGGAGATTTTCAAAACATCGGGTGGCAAGTATGTGGCGCCGCAGGTGATTGAGAACAAAATGAAGGAGAGCCCTTACATAGAGCAGATGATGGTGATAGGCAGTGGCCGGAAATTTGTAAGCGCTCTGGTTATACCCAGCTTTATCCAGGTAAGGAAATACCTTGCCGACCGCTCCAATAAAGTATTGATACCTGAGAAAAATACAGAGCTTATAAAGCTGCCCGAAGTGGTTGATCTGATGCAGAAACAACTGGACAAATACAACCCGAACTTCAGTCACCCGGAGCAGGTTAAGAAGATAAAATTGCTGCCGGAAGAATGGACTATTGACAGCGGGGAGTTAACACCCTCGCTAAAAGTGAAGCGCAAAATAATAGAGCATAAATATGCCAGCCAGATAGAAGAGATTTATGCCGATTAGGAAGGAAAACAAACAGATTACTACGGTGTAAATTGCAGCATATAAGTTTAACCACAAGGTGCACAAAGCGTCACACAGAGTTCACAATATTGTCAGGATATAAATTAAGGGCACTATGATTATTTCCTTATAAAATCGCTATTTATCCCTAGCGCATCAAGATAATCCTGGTGAATAAAATCTGTGTTTAAATTTTACCAATTGCTGAAATGATTGCAACAACAATAATAAGGCCATAAAGACAAAGCATAATGATCATCATAATGCCCATGTATTTGAACATGTTCTTCAGATAAACCAATGCTTTATTGAAGCCCAGTTTATCGTTGGTGTTCAAGGCAACCTTGATGCCTGTAGCGTATTTTAATAAAGCATATGTGGGATAAAAATACAGTGCCGCGAAGCCTATATAAATAACTATAAAGGAAGCAGAACCCAGCCCGGGCATTGCGGCCGCCATTGCCGAAGAGCGTGACATAGCTACCCCTAAAACAATACCTGCGGCAATCATGAGGCCGAGTATAACAAACCCAATTATAGCAAGGAATTTGGTCCAGCGGCTCATTTCGAGAAAGGTAGCTTTTGCCGTTTCATCTACTTCAAGAGTAAAAATTTCGGACTTATTTTGATTGAAGTAATCCATATTGTAATTTTCAAATCAAAGCTAAAGAAAATCTTAAGATTTCACAGACCAGCAAAACTAATTATTTTGTCAAATGTTGTATTTTTCCAAACAACTGCAATTTCAGATTGCAAGGAGGTAACAAATAAAGTATATGATAAAAAGGCCCAACAAGAGAAAAAAGGCCCCGAATGCCGCTATACTTTTGCAATCAGTTCTTACTCAATTAACTATTACAAAGTTCAAATTCGTACCTTTGCGACATGTCTAAGAAAGCAATGCTCATCATTATGGATGGCTGGGGACATGGTAAAGTACCCGCTGCCGATGCCATAGCCAATGCGAATGTTCCTTTTGTAAAATCATTATATAGCCGATACCCCAATTCTGAACTCATAACCTGCGGTGAGGCTGTTGGTCTGCCCGAAGGGCAAATGGGCAACAGTGAAGTCGGGCACCTCAATATAGGCGCAGGCCGAATTGTGTACCAGGAACTGGAACGTATCAATGTAGCCATAAAAAATGGGGAACTTGAGCGTAGTCCTGTGCTGGAAGCTGCTTTTACTGCTGCTAAGGTATCGGGCAGAACACTGCATTTTATGGGCCTGGTGAGCGATGGAGGGGTACACTCCCATATCAATCACCTTAAAGAACTCTGCACCCTGGCCCAAAAACACAATGTTCCCGATGTGGTAGTGCATGCCTTTACTGACGGGCGAGACTGCGACCCAAAGAGCGGACTGGGTTTTATAAAAGAACTGGCAGCACATCTGCAGCATACCGGCGGCAGGCTGGCAACGGTTACAGGCCGATTCTATGCAATGGACCGCGATAAGCGCTGGGAACGGGTTAAGATAGCTTACGATGCCCTGACACAGGGCATAGGCGACCGGATTCTGGACCCTATTGAAGCCATAGAGCGCTCTTATGCCAATGATATTACTGATGAGTTTATAAAGCCCATAATAGCCTGCGACATTGAGGGTCATCCGCTGGGGACTATAAAAGATGGTGATGTTGTAGTTTGTTTCAACTTCCGCACAGACCGCTGCCGCGAAATTACTACCGTACTTACGCAGCAGGATTTTCCGGAACTGGATATGCACACCTTCAACCTTCACTATGTAACAATGACCGAATATGACAAGAGCTATAAAAATGTAGGTGTCCTTTTCGAAAACAAAGACCTGACCAATACCCTTGGTGAAGTGCTGGAAGCTAATGGCAAAACCCAGATACGCATTGCCGAGACTGAAAAATACCCACATGTGACGTTCTTCTTTTCGGGCGGAAGGGAACTGCCGTTCAAAGGCGAGAAAAGGATAATGATACCATCACCACGCACCGTAACAACCTACGACCAGAAACCGGAAATGAGCGCTTATGAATTAACCGAAGCCATACTGCCGGAGATAAAAGCACAAACCGCCGACTTTATTTGTCTCAACTTTGCCAATGCCGACATGGTGGGCCATACCGGCGTATGGGCAGCAGTAACCAAGGCTGTGGAGACGGTGAATGAATGTGTAAGCCGCATTGTGCCGGTGGCGCTCGAAAATGGCTATGCAGTTTTCCTGACTGCCGACCATGGCAATGCCGACCACATGCTGAATGAAGACGGAACGCCCAATACGCAGCATTCACTAAATCCTGTCCCGTTGTTTCTGATCTCTGATGATTATAAAGGAACACTGAAACCCGGCAAGCTGGGAGATCTGGCTCCTACCATACTTACTTATATGGGTATTAAGATACCTGCTGAAATGACGGGGAATGTGCTGATCTGAAAGTTGAGATATTTTAGTAAATTTGTAAAAAGCACGGTCATGAGCAGCGCTGCATCATTAGATAAGAAAATTGCTGGTTACGTGGAACAATTGAATGAGAAACAAAAGAAAGTGGTGCTAAGCGTAGCCAGGGCTTTTGCTGAAGAAGGAGCAGAACCTGATATTTGGGACAATCTTGATTTTGTAAAAGAAATGGACAGAAGAACTGCAGATCTTGAAAGCGGAAAAGAAAAAGGCTAGTCGTGGGATGAAGTGAAGAAAATCACCCGGCAGTCATTATCAGAAATAAAGAGGAAATGACTTACAGTATTACATTTCATCCTGTAGCGCTTGATGAATATAAAGCAGCAAGTATCTGATATGACACACAACAGGCTGGTTTGGGTTTGAAGTTTGAAAAAGTGATAGACAATAAGATCAAACAATTAATACGTAATCCTTCGGTATTTTCAAAAATCAAGGGTTCATACAGGCAAGCTATAACCCGTACTTTCCCGTTTACAATTATATATAAGGTAAACGAACGCTTGCATGAGGTATATATTTCTGCCATATACCATACCAGCAGAAATCCAAGGGGGGAAATACAGAAGGCAGACGAAAGACTAATTTAATTGTGCCTAAAGTGCACCCCCTCATTCTACATTTACCGTACCATTCCCAAACTTTGCTTATTTTACAACATTATGGGCACAAACATGATCAGTATCCGAAACATCGTAAAGCAGTATGCCAGTCAGCGGGCACTGGATGATGTGAGTATGGAAATTGAAAAGGGTACAGTTTTCGGGCTGCTGGGGCCTAATGGCGCCGGCAAAACATCCCTTATCCGCATCATCAATCAGATTACTGCCCCTGATTCAGGTGAAATTCTGTTTAACGGAGAAAAGCTGACCCAGAAGCACATAGAACGCATCGGCTACCTGCCTGAAGAAAGAGGCCTGTATAAGAAAATGAAAATAGGCGAGCAGATCCTTTACCTGGCCCGGCTGAAAGGCCTGGATAAACAGGAGGCTATGCGAAGAATAAAATACTGGTTCGTAAAGATGGAAATGGAGAGCTGGTGGGATAAAAAAGTAGAAGACCTCTCGAAAGGAATGCAGCAGAAGGTGCAGTTTGTAGCCACCGTGCTTCACGAACCGGAACTGCTTATTCTCGATGAACCATTCACAGGATTTGACCCGGTAAATGCAGAGATCATTAAGAATGAAATTCTGGAACTGAACAAGAAGGGCGCTACAATAATATTTTCCACGCACCGCATGGAATCGGTAGAAGAATTGTGCGACTCCATAGCCCTGCTCAATCTATCGCACAAAATACTTAATGGAAAAGTGAAGGACATCAGGAACACCTACCGCAATGGCACCTACCTGCTGGAATATGAAGGAGATCACCGGGCATTTAATGGCAGCGCACCTTTCACTTTATTGTCAGAGACACACCATGATGGCAGCCACCAGGTAAAGATTAAAATTGAGGGCGATAAAAAGGTAAATGATATACTGCAATACCTGTTGCCCCTTGTTGCTATAAATAAGGTAGAAGAAATAGTACCCACAATGAACGAAATTTTCATTCAAACAGTAAGTAAATCCAATTAGGAAATGAACAAGATTTGGCTCATAATACAACGTGAATATTTTTCAAGAGTAAAGAAAAAGTCTTTCCTTGTTATGACTTTCCTGGTGCCTGTACTATCTATTGGCATGATGGCACTTGTTATTTACCTGGTAGCCAAACAGGACGACCTTGGCGATAAGAAGAAAGTAGAAGTAGTGGATGAAAACGGCATGTTCAAAAACAAGCTCAAAAACAGCGGCTCTATTGAGTATAGCTATTCCAACGAGAATTATACTAATGCAAAAGCAGGCCTGCCTAAATCCGGCTACGACTACCTGCTCTATGTACCGGCATCTGTAACTGGTGTTCAGTTGTTCAGCGAGAAGAAAGCCAGCGCCCTGACCATTCAGAATATCCAGAGTGCATTGAGTGATATTGCACAATCCCAGCGGCTGTTATCTGCCGGTATTGATACTGCAATACTGGCGAAAGCGCAAAAACCGATAACACTTGAAGCCAAACAAATTACCGAAACCGGGGAAAAGGATGCCCAGACCTATGTTGCCTACTTCATTGGCTTTATCTCAGCATTCCTCATTTATATGTCCCTGTTCATTTATGGCGCACAGGTAATGCGGGGGGTTATTGAAGAAAAAGTGAGCCGTATAGTTGAGGTAATTATTTCTTCAGTGAAACCCTTCCAGTTAATGCTGGGAAAGATTATAGGCATCGGGCTTGTTGGCCTTACGCAGTTTATATTATGGATCGCACTTTCTCTGGTTTTATCTTTGGGTGCAGGAACGCTGATGGTGAGTAAAACCGCAGGCAATATGACCGAACAAATGGCAAAATCGCAAGGCGCCACTTCAGCCCAAATGGCACAGGTATCTGCAAGCCAGGTACAGGAAAGCGGTATGGGCAAAATCATGAAAGCTATTGAAAGCATACCCATTACCTACACTATATTGTGCTTCCTGTTCTATTTCCTTACCGGGTATATGCTCTACAGCGCCATTTTTGCCATGGTGGGTTCAGCTGTGGATAATGAAACCGAGACTCAGCAGTTTATGCTGCCCATAACCCTACCCCTGGTCTTTACCTTTGTAATTTCCGTGAACTTCATCATCAACAATCCTGACAGTTCATTATCTATCTGGCTATCTATGATTCCATTTACATCGCCAATAGCTATGATGATGCGCATCCCGTTTGGTGTGCCTGCCTGGCAACTTGCAACCTCCATGCTGCTCATGATTTTGGGCTTCTTATTCACAACCTGGGTGGCAGCCAGGGTCTATAGGGTAGGTATACTGATGTATGGTAAAAAGGCCAGCTACAGGGAGTTGGCAAAATGGTTTATGTATAAAGAGTAGATCATAACAACTGGAAAATTCTTAGTTTTGAGTGCATTATATCATGGCAACGAAAGTTAAATCCCCGGTTTACCTTATTCTGATTTGCTTATTATTGTCATCGGGTACTTCCTGGGGCCAATATGAAGTATCATCTGGTATAGACATCAGCTATCCTCTGCTGACCAATAAGTATACTAAAAAACTCAATTACGGCCAGCTCAGTTTTGGCCTCAGGGCAAGTATCGCTTACAAACCACCTGAAACGCAGTTTTTCCCTATCCTGAATGTGAGTCTGGGCCGTTGCAGGCTGCCCCTGCTGCAGTTAAATCAGAATGTTGCTGCGCTCAATTTCAACTACATCAATGTGATGCTTAATGAAAACTTCATTTTGCGTTTCCCTACCAGCGAAGTATTTATTTATGGTGGCATCGGATTTACCAATCTTAACCGCAAAACCCTTGTTTTTACCGGCCCCGGCTATTCGAATTTAGAAGCAACAATTGATTCGGTTAAAGATGTAACCAACCTCTTCCCTGCTTTGAATATCGGACTGGAATACAATTATGGCGAATCGGCCGGGAAAGACCTGTATATAACTATGGGCCTCAACTTTCAGTATATAATGCTCCTGGCCGACCGGAATAATTATTACCTATCAGTAAGGCAATCATCACCAAACTATTTACCTTACTCAGCCAGCTTCTCAGGCGATGTTATCGCACCATCTTTTTACCTTGCTATTCACTACCTCCTGCACCACAACAAAAAGAGTAAAATGTACCTTTAAAAACCAAATTCCAAAAACCAAATTCCAAAGCTAAAGTCTAATTTCAAAGGGCAAATAACAAAAAAAGCCCAATTATCCCAGCAGGCTCTTCTTTATCTTCCAGAGCAAAGCATCGTTTTTCTGAAGCACCATATACAATTCCCTTTCGCCACCAAAAGTTCTGAAAAAACGTTCCACACCCTCATCCATGCTACCCTCAAGGTCAAATAACTTCTGTCCCCGCTTCTTCGAATTCTTAATACAGGTCCATAAAAGTAATGACATGGCTTTGTAACCATTCGCCTCGGGGTTTTGCCCTCCCATAAAATAATAACTCCGGTTATCATCCCATACATTCCAAACTATTGCCTGAATATTTTCACCATTTTTTGCAACAAGGAGCTCACCTGCATTATGAGCAATACATGCATCCATTATTTTTTGAAGATCTGCAGTCTTATAATAGAGTTCTCTGCCCTTGCCAGTCAGCGTATTGAGCTGAAACTGATACAACTGGTCCAATGTATTATAGTCCGATAACACAACCTCTTCCTGAGCTGCCTGCTTAATATTTCTGCGTGCAGTATCCTTAATATTTGCCAGCAGTGCAGCCTCTGTCTGTGCCAGATTTATCAGAAAAGTCTGCTGTACCTCTACCCTCAGCTTATGCTGTTTAAATATGCCGGCCTGCTTTATACCGGGAGAGACAGCCAGGTGCCAAACCTTGCAGGCAGGCAATTGCTTAATTAGCTCCGAAACAGTTTCATATTCAAAAGCATCTGCCCTGCTCTGTTTCAGATCAGCAGGATAAAAAACATGCGGCCCGAGATACGGCGTCAGCAAAGGGTTACGTATAAGACTCACACCCATTTTATTTTCGACTGGATATGCCCATATACCACTTATCTCATCTCCCTTCCTGGCAATTGCCACATCCCATGCATCACAGACCGCATCCAGCCACCAAGGCTGCAAGAAAACCGGGATGCCGGGCTTTTCTTTGCATATTTTTCTATAATGTTCTTTATCTGACATTTTCACTACAGCCAATTGGTAACAACCTATTTAAATTGTAACACTCTCGCAGGTTGAATTCTTCGAATATACAAGGTGGGTAACCACATACAAAAAACGCACAGTACCAGTGTTACCGCATCAATCAATCCCACCTGCCACCATACTATCCTTATTGGTGCATAGTGCATATAGTATACATCCTCCGGCAATTGTATGATACCGTAATGCACCTGTAGCCAGCATAGGCCCAGTGCAAAGGCATTGCCCAGTAATATACCCGCCAGCCCTATCAATGCTGCTATACCCAGAAATATATTCCTTGTCTGGCTGAAAGGCATACCCAACGCCTTAAGCAGGCCTATCATATTAGCCCTGTCTACCATCAGAATCAATAAAACTGCGCCCATATTGATGATGGATACCACAGCCATTATTACCAGCAGAATAACGCCATCCAGGCTTATTAATTGCAGCCAGTCGAAAATAGAGGAATAATTTTCAACAGTGGTATAAGCCTCCAGCGGAGCGTAAATAAGGTTATAATGTATGTAGGCGTCCACAGTATCGGCATACTGATTATCGGAAAGGTCTACCTGGTAACCATTTATGCTATCGGCCGGCCAGTTGTTGATGCGCTGCAGCAACCTTATATCGCACACACCGAAGTTTTTATCTACCTCCTCCATACCGCTGTGATAGATGCCGCACACCCTCACCTTTCTTATACGCAATTCACTGTTCTCATAAAAATCAAGCAGCACCGAATCGCCTGCATTAATGTTCAGCAGATTGGCAGTGGTTTTTGAAAGCATTATTTGCCTGGAGTAGGCAGTATCGCTGTAATCTATCCATTTCCCGGTGGTGGTAATGCCCTTCATGAAATGGTAATCCCTGTTCACCCCTTTCAGCCCCAGCACTTCCATATTTCCATTGGCCTGCACCAGCACCGGTTTTTCCACAAATGGGTACACATCTGTAACATGCAGTATCTTCCGGATAGAGTCGGCCAGCCCGTGGCTGTAATAAACAGGCTCAGAATAATTGAGAGCAGAAGATTTTGTTTCATCAAATCGTACCACATGTACATGCCCCATAAAACTGAACAGTTTCTCGGTTACAGCATGTCGGAACCCGGTAACCACAGCAATGGCAACAATCATAACTGCCACACTGAGTGCAGTAGCCACAATAGCCAGCCTTATCATAAACGAAGAGAAGGTTCCCTTCTGTTTAATCAGGTATCGCCGAGCTATAAAAAAGGACAGGTTCAAATTACCAATGGATTGAACTCAAAAGTAACCCATTTCGGGTTGTCATGCATATAAGCCAGGTCAGATAAAATATCAGGGAAAAAGAATAAAGCGGGAAAATGTATTAACTGCCCGGTTAAGGCATAACAATGTAACCGGTCAATAGCCAAATTTAAACTGACCAATTTTAACCTTCTACTGCTTACCCCCTCCCGGCGGATTAATACTCCCCATACCAATGCGGTACGCTTCGCGGCTCATATCCACTTCTACATTTTCAGAGCTGCCCACCACATTGCCGTTAAGCGCAGTGATATTTACGTTCTTGGTTACATTGCCTCTTTTGGTTTCTTTATTATAATTGAGCTGGTCGCCCCTGGTAGTAAAATAGATCGGATTGATAATAGTTACATTATAAGCTTCCACCAGGTCGTCATTTTCAAATATTATAGCGCTGTCGCAGGTAATCTGGTTGTTGCCTATCTTAAATTGTACCGTACCTAAGTACTTTGTATTATCTTTTTGTTTCTTTTTACCTTCCTTTGGTGCTGCTGGCACTGCTACCGTCTTGTCGGCATGCACTAGTGTCAAAACCCCATCGCTTTCTTTGTTTTCATCCTCTTTCTTATCGGTCTGGGCATTACTGAATAAGGGCAGTAATAACAATAAAAATATAATCTTCTTCATGTTTAAATTTTGCTAAAGATACAATGAAAATAAACTCAGTAACCGGCTTATAAATTTTTTAACTCTTATCAATAGATAATGAACCTGCCCCAAGGAAAATAAAACCGAAAAATACAAACAGCATTTCTATAGCCTCCGATGATTCTGTAATACCCTTACCCATTCCAAATAGTGTTGCAATGGCTACAATAAAATTGATCACCATCAGTATTGATACCAGCCTGAACCACAGGCCAAGCACACAAAATATCCCTCCGATCGTCTCCGTGATAGCGCTCATAAACCCCCAGAAAACCAGGAAGAAGTGGATATGCAGGTGTCCCATGTTCTGCCCCAGCGCCTCCCATTTGGGTATGCCCCCGGTAAGCTTAGGCAGACCATGCATAAACATCATTGCCCCCAGGCCCGCCCGCATAACAAGCAACCCGAAGTTGCGGTAATTTCCTAATTGTGAAAATAAAGCCATGGCAGCATTTGTTTCGGGTAAAGATAGGTGAAATAGGGAAATTGAGAAACTGCCTGACCTATACAGATTGATAAACTCTACTCCCCACTAATGCACCGCAATCTCAAGATGGGTACCATACTCCTGCAGAATATCCATAGCCTTGTTTATCTCCTGCGCTTCCATGCACTATAAGCAGAAATTTCCCGGCAACCAGCGAATCATGGTATTTTTTTTGAATTTTCGTCCGAGACACTGGCAGGTTCCGATGCGGCTGCAATCGCAGTGATGATACCACCACCTCTGCGAGCAACATTATCAATTCAATTTTTTCGGCCTGCAAATTCATAAGTATAAATTTATGCATTATGATTCATAAGTCAAATTAATTAATAAAAGTCAGGGTATTTACCAGCATGTAACCTCCATGACAAAAGCTATGAATCACCCCCCTAAACTTTTAAATCCTTGTTACAATTAACACAATTATCTTTGCCCAACGGCGTTTTTCAATCGACGCCCTGAAAAGCATTTATCAATTGATATATATCCGAAGTATCCGTTTCCGGAAGTATTTGCTGTTGCTTGGCTTTGTTATCACAGGCTGGCAGGCGTTCGCCCAGGTTGGCACCGCCGGCACCACACCGGCATCTACCAATAAGGATACCACCATGAACAAAACAAACACCACCAAATGGAAGGATGAAGATGCTAAAATAACCTGGGAAAAACTGAATTCGGCTAAGATATATACCCCCGACAGCAGCCTCCACACATTTCAGCGAAACCCGTTTACCCAGCCCTGGTACCGCGATATGGGCAACCTGGGCAGCCCGGTCAACAACCTGATGTTCACCCCCGAAGACCGTGTAGGACCCTCATTGGGTTATCATATCAATGATGTTTACCGGATGAATGTGGACAGCCTCAATTATTACAGCACCAACAGGCCCTATTCCATATTCTCGTACCAGCTGGGCAGCAAACTGGAGCAGACTGCCAGTATTATGCACAGCCAGAACATAAGGCCCAACTGGAACTTTATGGTAGATTACCGCAAAATCAACTCGCCCGGAGAATTCAAAATACAGCGCAATAACCACGATATAGCCGGTTTCTCAACCAATTACCTGAGCCTTGATAAACACTATGTGTTTAAAGCAGCAATGGTCTACAACAAGATTCAGCACGACGAAAACGGCGGCATTGTAAATGACAGCGAATTAGTACCGGGGTCCGGCTATACCGACCGCAAAACAGTAGATGTAGCCTACCAGAACGATCTGTACAGCGCCAACAACACCCGCTCGGCAATTACAAATGTGCAGCGCGATTTTACCATGCTCATACAGCACAGCTACCGCTGGGGCAGCTATGATACCACCTACAATTCCGACTCTACCTCATTTACCCACAAGCTTATACCCCGGTTCAGCATTACCCATAAAATGGAACTGAGTACCGAAATGCATGCATATAAAGACCTTAACCCCGACTCGTTACGATATAGTTCCATATTTACTAATAATTTCGGTAGTCTGGGCACCGGTTCCTATGTGGCGGGAGAAGATTCGGTATACGCCCAGCAAAAGTGGTTCTGGATAGATAACAAGGTGCTGCTTAATGGGTTTATAGGAAGGAATGGCCACCAGAGCGAAGTAAGTGCTGGCCTGGGCAACCGGTATGATGAGTTTATATCCACCCCTGTAAATAATATAATAAAAGACAGCCTTCCAAAACTCTATTACAGCACAGGCCTGGACCGGAGCAGTGTGCTGAGCAATTACGTAGTAGCCGAAATCAAAAAAGAAGCCCTCACTCCCGGCGCCTGGCAATATGATGCGAATGCAAAATTCTTTTTTTCGGGTAATGATGCCGGCAATTTCCTGCTGGATGCCAGCCTTGGGAAGCAACTGAAGAACAACCTGGGCAGTTTTGTAGTGGGTTTCAGGCAGTCGGTCAACAGCGCACCCTACAGCTATACCAACTTTGAAAACAACTACATAAAGCAGTTTTACAATTTCAGTAATGAAAGTGTAAGTACGCTCTATGCCACTCTAGATATCCCTAAGTTCCGGTTTTCGGCAGGGGTTAAAAATTACCTAATAGGTAACTACATCTACATCAACGACAGTGAAAAACCCGCGCAGTATACCATACCATTTACCATCACGCAGGGGTGGTTACGGAAGGTATTTAACATAGGCAAAGTCTTCCTCGACAATGAACTGGTATTCCAGCAGATGCCGCAGAATGCCCCGGTAAATGTTCCGGCCCTCATGGGCCGCCACCAGCTGAGTTATGAGATAGCCCTATTCAAAAGAAGGCTGAAAATAGCCACCGGTATAGAGCTGCGCTACAATACCTCTTATCATGCGGCCGGCTATGATGCCCTGCTCAATAAGTTCTTTTACCAGAACTCCACCTATGTAGAAAATTACCCCGAAGAGTCGCTGTTCCTCAATTTCCGTATCTCCAGGTTCCGTGCCTATGTTATGGTAGATAACATTCAGCAGCTTTTTACCAGCAATACCGTACTCTATACGGGCTCACCCGTGCTAAATTATTATGGTTCAGGTACGTCAGCTATACCCGTTTATACTGCACCCGATCTTATGCTGCGGTTTGGGTTTACCTGGGTTATGGTGAATTGAGTAAATGTGGCATAATATATTATTACTTGCATCCTGCAAAAATATTCTAATTGGCTGGAAATTTAGATTTCTACTTTTTAAAAGTAGAAATCTAATCGAGCAGACACAAAAAAGGATACAATCACCCGGATCCTGCTACTCAGTATTAATTTTGCTTTCAGCATAGTGTTTACCCTTCCTGATTGAAAGGAAAGTAATTATTACTTTCTGATATCAAGGAATTGTAAAAACTGTTTCACTTCTGATCCTACACGAAAACACCTGCAATACTAATTTCATCAAAAAAACTACTCATTCACCTTCCCCATTGCCGCCTGCTTCATCTGGTGGGTGGTAGCATGGCCCAGGTACTTTTCAATAGCTTTTTCGAGCAGGTAGATAAGTGGGGTTAATATTATTGCCATCGTAAACTTGTAAGTATAGTTCACCAGCCCTATGGCTATCACCCGCTGATACGACCAGTCTTTACCGATCTTAAATGCAATGAACAATACTATAAAACTATCTACCAGCTGCGATACAATAGTTGAGCCCGTAGAGCGCAGCCACACTTTCTTTTCACCGGTTACCTTCTTTATCTTATGAAATATCCATACATCCACAAGCTGGCTCACCAGGAAGGCAACAAGGCTGCCCACAATGATCCACATGCCCTGCCCGAAAATGCTGGTAAATGCAACCTGCATATCTGGTATACCATCCTGCTTCTGGCTTCCGGTCCAGAAGTTGGTATCAGGCGGCACCTGTATAGCAAGGTAAAACATAAGGAAGGCATAACTGATCAGCCCAATGGCAATGAAAGAAATTCTTTTTATCGCTTTGGGGCCGTAATATTCATTCACAATATCGGTCATTACAAACTCAAGAGGCCAGAGCAGCACACCGCAGGTAAGAGTAAAGGTGAGGCCCTTTTCGCCCAGCAGCGAAAACGAATGCGGCGCAAACCCAAACAGACGCTCCAGCGAAAATAACTTACCACCTATACATTCAGCAATCAGCGCATTGGCCACAAAGAATGAAGTGAGTAAAACAAAAAGCCTTGTAGGTTTATCGTTAAGTATTTTGTGTATCATAAGTGTAAAAAATCAATCAGTTGACCTGAATAAGCACAAGCAAAATGTCTTAAGTTAAAATCAGTGTGATAAAGCTATCAGAAATTTTCCATTTACCGGTTATAGCGGTATAAAGAATAGCATTAACTTTGAGAAAAACGTGTAAATCAATGAAGATTGCCAGCTATATTTTGCCAGTTATAATAGGTGCTGTAGTTGGTATCCTGGTCATTTCGGCAGGAGAAATGTATCTGCACCATCTGTTCCCTTTGCCTCCCGGAACTGATGAGAACGATGCTCATTCCCTGTCAATAGCTATTAAGCAAATGCCTGCAAAGGCTTTTGAGTTAATGCTGGTCAATTATATGCTAAGTTCTTTTCTGGCAGGTTTTTTCGCAACGCTTGTTGCAAAAAGGACACAAATGATTCCGGCTGTTGTAGTAGGAGTAGTACTTACACTGTCGGCTATTTTTGACCTCATTATGCTACCGCACCCCTTGTGGTTTTCTGTAGCAAATCTGGTGGTTTATGTACCTTTCGCTTATTTTGGATACCTTGTAATCAGAAAGAAAGGCATAGTTCCTGCACCGTGATTTCGGGAATGGTTTTTTTCGATTATTTTGTAATAACTCAGGATTGCATTATCTTACGTTTGGATGCTTAAATCATTGCTTGCTATATTATTTTATTTTATCCTGTTTCATGCCAGCGCACAGCATGCCACAGATACCTTCAGGCTATATTTTGATCTGGGTATTCCTTCACTGAATGCAGGCACCGAGAAGAAAATAGACCTGCTGGTGTATAATGATAAAATCATAAATGGCAGCAGTGTGATGATAGTAGGTTATGCCGATTTTCTGGGTACCGAAAAACACAACAGGGACCTTTCTATGCAGCGTGCCAAGAATGTAAAGAATTACCTGGTAAAATATGGCATTGATGCCAGGTATATCACTCTGTGCGAAGGAAAGGGAGAAGTGCGACGTAAAGGGATAACTGATAAAGGCGGCTACCCCACCGACCGGCGGGTGGATATAGTGGTAAATAACAACAGGGAGTCGGGGGAGAAATTGATTGCTTCATCGAAACCCACAAAAGACACTTCAAAACCTAAAAAGCATGCTACATCATCCAACCTGGATAGTGTAAAAAACCTTAAGCCCGGCGCCCTTATACTCCTCAAAAATGTGTATTTCCCGCCCGACAGGCACACGATCAAGCCTGAATCAAAGGAGACACTTGAGCATTTGTATAAAGTACTTAAAGACTACCCGAATCTTAAAATAAGTATAGAAGGCCATGTGTGCTGTATCAATCCTGAAGTAACTGATGCGCTTGATATTGATACATATGAACCTGTACTGTCGCTGAACCGGGCTAAAGCAATTTACAATTATCTGGTAAGCAGAGGGATTGATTCTATGCGGCTCAAATATGTCGGATTCGGTCACCGCAAACCGGTTGTGCCAGTAGAAATAACAGATGCTGATGCCGAACTGAACCGTAGGGTAGAGCTAAGGGTAACCGAGAACAAATAAAACCACCTGATTACTATTGTCCGACCGGCCTTTTGTACTTCCATCTTCTGTGCGACCATAGCCATGATTCCGGCTGAGCTATAATATCCTTTTCCAGCCTTTGGGTATGCATCTCTGTTATTTCACCATCCCGTGTTGAAGATGGGCTATCAATCAATGTTTCGGCAAACATTTCATAGTATCCCCGTTTCACTTTTTTCACGCAGCAATACACTACCGGCAAATTTAGTTTTCGGGCTATTGTCTCTGTGCCCTTAAATACCGGGGTATCCTGGTTAAGGAAGGTAGTCCAGTAAGCATTTTCGGGCATAGGCGTCTGGTCAGAAATAAAGACGGTAGCGGTATTTTCATTTTTGTGCGCAATCATCTCCTTAAATGCAGTGCGCATAGGTATCATCTTTGTGCCAAACCGGCTCCTCATCCGCAGCATCAGCCCGTCGAAATATTTATTGGCGAGCGGATGGTAAAGCACTACAAGCTGTTGCCTGCATAGCAGACTGAAAGGATGCCCCGCCCACTCCCAGTTGCCCATATGCCCCATTACCATGATGACACTCCGGTTTTCAGCCGCATATTTTGCAAAAACCGAGAGGCATTCTTCATTGAATTTGCAGTGTTTCTTTATGCCTTCTTTACCTATGGTGAGTATCTTAAAAGTCTCCACCATAAAATCGCAAAGGTTATGAAAAAAAGCCCGGCTGATGCGGATGATCTCTTCATCGCTCTTATCGGGAAAAGCATTTCGCAGATTCTGAATTACAACCTTTCTGCGGTAACCCAGGCAGGTGCAGAGGATGAAATACAAAAAATCGGAAAATAAATAGAGTACCGGAAAGGGTAGTATGGAGATAAGGTAGATGAACGGGAGCGTGATGTAATAGATAACTGCGTTCAATGTTGGTTGTGTTTGTGCGAAAATAGAGAAATAAGCTAAATAAAGCTCCTATAACAGTCATAATAAGAAACAGTATTCACCGTTAAGGTTATGAACCAGCGGAGTTCAAAATAAAAATAATCAATTTTAAAGCACAAGAACTCCAGGCACTCTATACTAATTTTAACTTCTATGCATTAATCCGAAAATTCCCTATTATATTAAATCAGTAACCCTGCCTTTTCTCATAACACTGTTTTCTGTATATTCTATTGCAGAGAACGCACAAAATTACCATAAGGAGGTTTCGGTTTTATATAACTGGATGAAACAAATGGAACGACAGCAAGCGTTACCTTATATGCAACTGCAACAGATAGAACAAGAGTATAAACAAAATCATGACTGCACGAAAAATCGGATTCTGGCATTATCCGGGAACAGATAAGCAATTTTTGCAGCCAGAGGTCTAATTAAAACTAGTGTTTCAAATGAGGTCGTTTAGTAACCGGCAGACAGCACTATGACCCCTCACGATTCTGCCTGGGTTAGTGAGGTAATTAAAAAGAAACTGGAAGAAAATCAACATCAAAATAAGGGTAAATAGCCGCCTTACTTTTCAATCAAATAGCACTTCCTGTTCAGTTTCCCCTGAAAATCGAATGGAGTTGTAATGCCTGTAATATCCTTAACCGTCAGTGCGGGTATGCTATCCCTGTCCAGCACAAAATCGCGGTAGTTATTGCTGAAGTATATTTTGCCGCCATCTGTGAGGCCCTTCAGCAGTTTTTTGAGCAGGAACACATGATCACGCTGCACATCAAAGTTATCCTCCATCCGCTTGCTGTTACTGAAGGTGGGTGGGTCGCAGATGATGAGATCGTAGGCATCAGATGGCATATACTCCAGCCACTCTATCACATCGCCATGAATGAAATCGTGTTGGGAATCTTTATATAGCTTGTTGTACTGCATATTGCGTTTGGCCCAGTTGAGGTATGTTTTAGAGAGGTCGACCGAAGTTACCGTACTTGCCCCGCCCGCCGCGGCATACACACTAAAAGAGCCTGTATAGCAAAACAGGTTGAGTACATTGAGCCCTTTGGCTTCTTCTCTCACCATTCCCCTGGTTATGCGGTGATCGAGAAACAAACCGGTATCTAAATAATCAGTAAGGTTAATGATAAAACTCAAGCCACCTTCAGGCACAATCTTCTCCACCTTCTGCTCATCAAACTTTTCATACTGCCCCTGCCTGCCTGCTTTGCGTTGCCGCACCTTCATAAAGATATTTTCAGGGGCAATTTCAAGCACAACAGCCAGCACTTCCTTGCAACTTTGAAGCCAGGCTTCATGTTCTTCATCCTCCATGCCATGCCGGCGCTTATACTCAGCGGCATGTACCACGCCATTGTACCAGTCTATGGCAAAAGGAAATTCCGGCAGGTCGTGATCATAAAACCGGTAACACGATATTTCCTGACGGCGCGCCAGCTTGCTGAAGTGCTTGTACACTTTAGTGAGGCGGTTTTGAAACATGGGGAGTTTGGATGTAGACAAGATCAATGGATTTAATTATTGTTTAGTGGCGAGTTGCAAGATTTGTCAACTTTTTAAAAATTAACAAATCTATATAAGATTGTAAAATAAATGCTGGTAATTATGACTAAATAATTCTGCCCCATTCATTGCGGGTTTGTTTAAAATATTCATGGTATCTCCCAGCTTCTTCCTTGGTTAATATTCCTTTAAAACGGGCAGAGCTGCCTGGTGGTTTTACATTCGAAAAACTTGACTCATTTTCCAGAAACTTTGGATTATCTGCATTCTTGTTTTTGTTTCTGATCATAACGAACTTTTTATTTCCCCTGCCTCACCAAAATATACTTACTCGCTGGCTTAATCTCCCGCAAAGCAGTATCCAGTTTTTGCAGATTACCATTTTTCATCCGCAGAAAATATTCAGTATTACCAGTGAGATCCAATTCCACAACAGTTGCATTCTCATCTTTGGCCGAACCTTTTATTACTGTCCACTGCCCTTTCCTGGTCAAGGTACCGCTTTTAGAAGTTTCTGATAAAGTAAAAGCCCCTATATCATAATACTTCTGATGTTCCAGTATCAGCTCTGTGGTATTTTCATATCCATTGGCAGGTATATTTCCTCTGAAAATATCCTTCAGTATTACATCATTTTGTTTTCCGGGTGACAATTTGCTCTGCTCAATCTGATTTTGCTGACCAAAACCTTTTGAACAAATAAAGATCATCAACATGGAAACTGTTATCCATTTACGCATATTGTAAAACTACTTATTCCTAATCAAATCAGGAATTTAAAAAAACCAGAACTGAATTTTTCATAAACGTAACCGAAACCTATCAGGCGCTTCTTAAATAATTCCTATACCATTCACCACCTGGTAAATCACCAGTTACCCACCAGATGATTATTCCCCATTACCTGCCCATCTGCCGATTTTGAAATCACCAGTGCATTGGCGGGCCTGAGCAACAACTCATCAAGCGCGATGTAGGAAGGGTTTGGAACATTCATAATTTTACAGTGTATTTCGTGGGTGTTGTGGTATATATAAAAGTATTTGCCCGCACGGAACCACATTCCCTTATTATCTGTGCTCTGCCGGGTGAGCACATCCGCAGTTGTAACATTTCGGCCAGAGCCATCCATCAGTTCCAGACTGAAATTTGGTGCGCGGGGGTCATCATTGTGCAGCAAAAACCAGCACGAGAATTCATAGAGCTCACTGTCTTTTGGAGGGCTGATAATAGGAATTGTGGCTATTATAGCGCTGTCCTGGGCTATAGCTGGCATACAGCCAGTACCGAAGAGGTGAAATGAGGATGGAATATTATCGAAGTGATTTGTATAATAGTTTCCATTGCCGTCAATTACCGTATCGGGGCTGTGCATGAAGGGCAGGATGCGGTTTACACTATCGGCCATTTTTTTGTCGTGGGTGGCTATGCGATCCGGGTAGCAGGCATATACATAACACTGGGAGTAATGGCCCAGGTAATCGGATGCGGTCAGCAAGTATTTCTGGTCTTCATTCAAAGTGTCTTCATCGAAACACAACAGCAGGAAAGGTTTATTGCTTTTTATATTTCTAAGTAATGGTTTGTCTGCAAAAGGCCCTCCGGCAATTTTCACCTGCTTTTCAGCTTGCCCCCACGATGAGCGCGACATCATTACATTGACCATGGGCATATGCAGTTGCAACGATGCCTTGCTGCCCAATGTAATGAGCCAGTTTCCATAACCTACCCATAATTTTTCTGTTCCCACATGGAAATACGGTAAAAGAAGCAGCGCCTGAAAATCGCTCTTCTTGTATTGGTGATCGCCCAGGAAGCCTTCCCAGTTTTGCTCGTGGGTGGAGAACATCATATCGAAATTATAGGAGCCTGATTTTGCCAGCCGGCGGGAATATTCAACATATCCCGATGCCTCCCAGGTCCAGATTGCGAGAGCGGCTGTGATAACGGCATAAGCAGCTACAGCCTTGCCTGAGGCCAGCAAACGGGAGTAAGCAGTATAAATAACCACAGCACTGTAAACCGAAATGATATAGTAGAATATCCAGCTAAACCTGCCCAGCGAACGGAACTGCTTAAAAACTGACAGATAGCTCATCCACTCAATATGCCATATAAATGGTATGCCCATACCGAACAACAGTGTGCTGAAAGCCAGGAACAACCAAACTGGAGAAAAACCAGTACCTAAATCTGTTGCTGCCTTTTTCTGCCTGAAACTTTTTACGAGTATGGCCAGCAGGCATAACCCAATAGTGAAGATGGTAACCACACCCATATAGGCATACCCCTCGCCACCATCGCTGATGCGGTAAAAAAAACGGGTATGCAACAGCGGCTTCCACACTGGTGAATTGAAGGAGGTAACCAGTTGTTTGAGGCGCGTGCAGGTTTCATAAAGTGTATTGAAAGGTGTTACCGGGCGGTCGGTAACAGGGTCGGTAAGTTTCATTACTATTGCCACTACACCCAGTACCATTATAACACTGATAACCAGAGGCGCAGCAATTTTCAACGTATGAATGAAAGGCTGCCGGGTAAACAGGATAAAACCAGCCGCAAAGGCAAATACCCATACCAGCATCATTGCAGCATAATAGGGATGAATAAATGCTGCAATGCAGCCAAGGATAAAGAAGTAAATACAGTACCGCCAGTGTGGCCTGTCGGTATACAGAATGGTCCAGTAAAAAAGCATGGGGATAATGCAGGTATAAGAAAGCGCATAGTGGCCCTGCAACTTAAGCATCTGAGGAGTAAAAATCCCTATAAGGCCGGCAAAAAGCAGGGCGGCAAGCGGTGCCAGTTTGAACCGGGTGAGGATTTTATAGAGAAAAAGTATAGAAACCACATAACTTAAACCTATAAGCCACCAGAGAATACTCAGCGCCTGACCTATGGTAACGCCTTTTATGGAAGACAACAGTACCGATAATACCGGCTGCCCGTCGGTATACACAATATGCTCGCCATAAGGGTAATTCATACCGCTGAACCAATAGCCGGAGCCCTGGGTACTTTGAAAGAGGAAGGTGAAGATATTTTTTGCGCCATCACCGCCCAGCTCCGGTATTTCGTGCCAGGGCTGTTTCACTATACCCGATAATGCATAGGTAACCAGGTAAACCGCAAATAGAGTTGTTGCCAGAAACCAGAGGTTTCTCTGTATTTTTCCCATCAGGTTTTATTTGAACAGCAGCTTCATAAAGTTGAGCAATTCAGGCAATAATATACGATAATCCATTTTACGGAAATGAACATTTTCATTCAGCGCAACAGGTATAGGTTTTACCCTGAGATTTCGACCCTTATAGCAGTTCCGTACAAACTCCAGATCGAATAGATACCTGTTGATGGTTGTTTGCAGGAATAAAGGCGCTACATTTTTCCTGAAACCCTTGAGGCCACATTGCGTATCAGTTACCGGCATAGACAGGAATAACCTTATCATAAACCGGAGAAAATGCGAAATGGCTTTTCGGAGAAAGGGCACATGACTGTAATAACTGTCGTTTTTTACACCGAGGCAAACATCATACCCATCATTTTTGAGGCCGTTATATACTGCAATGAGGCTATCTGCTGTGTAGGGAAAATCGACATCGGTATATATGATGAGATCGCCAGAGGCAGCGGCTACCCCCTGCCTGATAGCATATCCCTTACCCCTGTTTTCATCATAGGCAATCACCTTCAGATTCCGGATTGTGTTTTCAAGAAAAGTCAGGGCATCTGTATAATCACGGCTCCCCTTGCCATCCATAACTACAAGCAACTGGGCCTGCACACCGGTAAGTTTGCAGAATTCGTAATAGCGCTCATATATAATCTGCTCCCAACCAGGAGGAGGATTATAGCAAGGTAAAACAATGGATACGAGCATCATGGCAAAGGTAACCTTTATTATAAAAGACGGTAGAGGGAAACTATTTTGTATTGGCAAGTAACGGCTCATGATCTGTTTTATTACTTTTATACCGGATAAATTCACAGAACCGGCATTAAATGCAATTGAATAAAATAAATGCCTGCCAGAAACAGACTGATGTATAAATTTTTGAAAAGCAGATGGATACTTATTACAGTACTGCTGCTGTTTGTACTGTTTAAAATACCGCACTTGCTGCTCCCCTTCTATTGGGATGAGTCTTGGCCTTATGCAAGTGCTGTGAGACAAATGTATCATAACGGAATAAGTCTGCTTCCTAATGCCATAGATCCCAATCTGTCGAGAGGCCATCCTATGTTTTTCCATTTTATGTACGGATTATGGATGAATATTTTCGGGAGTTCAAATTTTGCATTGCACTCTTTCGCCTTGCTTATTTCCCTGCTATTCCTGATTACAATTTATGAAACAGGCCTGCGGGTTTTCAATCAGCGGGTTGGTGTTCTGGGCCTGGTGCTGGTAGCTACCTATGTGCCGTTTTTTGTACAGTCATCGTTTGTTCTGCCTGAAATAATGGTGGCCTTCCTTGCTTTTTTAAGTATCGTGTTGTATGTGAGAGAGCGATATATTCTGGCAACAATATCACTTACAGCTTTGTTTTTTACCAAAGAAAGCGGTCTTATCGTGGGTTTCGTGCTGGGCACAGACGCGCTCATTTCATTATTTAACACGAAAACAGAAATAAGGAAGCGGCTGCAAAAACTAATGCCTGCCACTGTAGCATGTATTTTTATAGGCCTGTTTTTTATATTGCAGAAGCACATTACAGGCTGGTATGTACTACCACTCTATACAGATACTATCCTGGTAAAATGGGAAGCTATCTGGGACCGGTTTGGCACAGGAGTAATACATGCCGATTTCTGTATGGGTTTTGAGTACATACTATTCTTCACAATGTTTGCTTATTCCGTTGTCTTACTATTTACCCAAAAAAAGGTAAGGTATATTATCCCTTTGTTGCTCATAGTGCTGATAATTACAGCCTACTATCTGGAATACCCCCGTATTATCAATTTGTACGGGCAGGGATCCGGGATGTTTATTATTACATATGTCGTATTTTTTGGTTTTATTGGCATCTATTTAAGCATATTATTTTTCTTTAAAAACAAAGAATTTAATCCTGCTCGGTCACAAAGACAACTGATACTTTTAACAGGCCTTTTTATTCTTGCTTTTTCCTTATTCTCGTCGGTAGCCTATTTTATTCCGCGCTATGTACTTGCAAGCGGTATTGCTGTATTATTTTTAGTTGCTGTGGTTTTTGAAATACTGATCAGGTATACCTGGAATCCGCTTTATTATGTGCTGATAATCATTATCTTATTTTCATCCTTTCTTTCTTTTAAAAACAGCACAGGCTGGGGAGATGAAGAAATGGGATTTGTGAAAGGGGTAAAAACCCAGGTGGCCGAAGTTGAGTATATGGAAGCCAATAACTTTTATGACAAACATATTTATGTCAATTCTTTTATGGGTTATACCCACCTCAGGGACCCATATTGCGGTTTCTTAAAATCAGGGAAGATATTTAAGTATACTTTAATTGATCTATTGCCAACTACAGATCTGATTATGTATGATAATGTTGAAGATATTAAAGCTACCCCCGGTTACTACCTGTCAAACCCCGATTTTATGTTGATTCATAAAATCACTTATGGTGATAAATGGGCTGAATTTTACAAAAGAAAATAGCTTAAAACCATGAAGAAAGTTAGATAACTTAGCATTGTAGCTCAATTGCGTAATCGCAATTCTGCTGAAAATATAACAACCGTTATGGAAAGAAAGTTAGCCACAGTGCAGATCATCTCTGAAATTAACCCTATTGATGGCGCCGATATGATAGAGGTCGCCACCGTAAAATCGTGGAAGCTGGTATGTAAGAAAGGGGAATTTGCTGCAGGCAGCAAAGCGGTTTATTGCGAGATAGACAGCTTTCTGCCCTTGAAGCCGGAGTTTGAATTCCTGCGCCGCACTTCATATAAGAAAATGGGCGATACCGAAGGTTTCCGGCTGCGTACCATCAAAATGCGTGGCCAGGTTTCGCAGGGTTTGTTATTGACCATGTCTGTGCTGCCGGCTGGTAGTTCATTTGAGCCGGGCGAGGATGTAACCGAACTGCTGGGCATACTGAAATATGAGCCACCCGTTCCTGCCCAGCTGGCGGGTATTATGCGCGGCGGGTTCCCGTCTTTTCTGCAGAAAACAGATGAGGAAAGAATTCAGAACCTTACCGAGGAATATGAGGCATACAAGCTGAAGTGTGAAAAGTATTACGTAACCGAAAAACTCGATGGTTCATCGGTCACTTTTTATCTGCAGAATGATTTATTCAGTGTGTGCAGCCGAAACCTTGATCTGCTGGAAACTGAGGACAATACACTGTGGAAGGAGGCACGGGCAATGGATATAGAAAATAAGCTGAGAGGTCTGAATAAAAATTTTGCGCTGCAGGGCGAATGTATAGGCGAAGGTGTGCAGGGCAATCCTTACAAGATGAGGGGCCAGTCGGTTCGCTTCTTCAATGCCTTTGATACCGACCAGCGCCGGCACCTGGGTTTTGAAGAGTTCATTGGCCTGGCCGACAAGATGGACCTGCAAACGGTACCTGTATTGGAAACCGCGTTTACACTGCCTGCCACAATTGATGAACTGTTGCGGTGGGCCGATGGCAAGAGCGCACTCAATGTGGCCACCGACCGCGAAGGGATAGTGATCAGGTCGCACGACAGGGATGTTTCGTTTAAGGTTATATCCAACAATTTTCTGCTTAACGAAAAATAACACCGCACCAGCTGTAGTTTTTGGGAGCGTTTTGAGGTATTTTTTTGTGGAAAACTGAAGCAACCTGAAGTAATAAACCTATTCAAAGTTAAAATTATTTACAATATGGGTAGCCTGCATTATGTAGACTACCTTTGCGCCACAATGGAATTGATGACTTTCGACGATCTTAACCTGAATAAACCCCTGCTCACAGCCCTTGACGACCTGGGCCTGATGCATCCTACCACAATTCAGCGAAAGATATTTTCGGTGATTATGTCGGGCCGGGATGTTTGCGGCATAGCCCAGACAGGTACAGGTAAAACCTATGCCTACCTGTTACCCTGCCTGCGGCTATGGAAATATTCGAAAGACCGCCTGCCCCAGATACTCATCATGGTGCCCACCCGCGAATTGGTGATACAGGTGGTGGAAGAAGTTAAAAAACTCTCGGCTTACCTAACCCTCGAAGTAGTGGGTGTATATGGTGGTGTGAATCTGAAACCACAGGCACTGGCCCTCGAAAACGGCTGCGATGTCGTGGTAGCCACCCCGGGCCGGCTGCTGGACCTGGCCCTCAATGGCTCAATGCGCATGAAGGGCATAAAGCGGCTGATTATAGATGAGGTAGATGAAATGCTCAATCTCGGCTTCCGGGTACAAATTACCCGCGTGCTGGAAATGCTTCCCGAAAAAAGACAGAATCTCATGTTCTCGGCTACCATTACCGATGATGTGGAAGCCCTGATGCAGGACTGGTTCACCGCCCCCGAGAGGGTAGAGGCTGCCCCGACAGGCACCCCGCTCGAAAACATAGACCAGGTACTCTATAATATTCCCAACTTCTATACCAAGGTGAATCTGCTGGAACTGATGCTTACGAACCACCCCGAAATGAATAAGGTGCTGATATTCGTAGCCACCAAATCGCTGGCCGATCAGTTGTTTGATGAACTCGACCCCAAATTCCCGGGCATTGCAGGCGTCATCCACTCCAACAAATCACAAAACCACCGTTTCAATACAGTTAACCAGTTTCAGGCAGGCAATTACCGTTTTATTATAGCTACTGATCTTATAGCACGCGGACTGGATATTGAAGATGTTTCGCATGTTATCAACTTCGATGTGCCCGAAGTGCCCGAAGCATATATACACCGTATAGGCCGAACCGGCAGGGCCGATAAAAAGGGCAACTCCATAACCCTGGTAACCCCGCGCGAAGCCGAAAACCTGGAGCGTATAGAAACCCTCATGAATTACAAAGTGCCTATGGCAACGTTGCCTGAAGGCCTTGTAATTTCGGATGTACTTACCGATGATGAAATGCCCAAGGTAAAGATGCGCGATACGCTTATCCGCCTGCCCCGCTGGGATGAGTCAGGCCCCGCCTTTCATGAAAAGAAGGATAAAAATAAAAAGGTTAACGTAAAGGTTAGCCATAAAGACAAAATGATGGCCAAATACGGCAAACCCAAAACTCGGGGACAGAAGAAGAAATAGCTGCTATAAAATGATATCTATGACACACCGTTCATTTTTCAGGAGCTGTTTATAATTATCCATTTCCAGAGGTGATTTTATTTGTTTGAGTACAGTATGGTTTTGCTTCTTGAGTTCCTTGCGTCGCAGGGCATCAGCAAAGCGGCGCACCTCATCTTTGGTCTCCAGTATCAGGCCCGGAACCTTAATACTTTGGTGATTTTCGTCCTTGGCTACCATGGTGAAGTAGCTGGTGTTGGTATGCTTTATGGCCTGTGTTTTCACATTCTCGGAAGTGATGCGGATTCCCACAATGAGCGATGTGCTGCCTACATAATTCACCGATGCTTTAAGGGAAACCAGCTCGCCCACTTCAATGGGTTGCAGGAAGTCTACATTATCAATAGAGGCTGTAACACAATAGGTACCTGCATGTTTGGCCGCACATACATATGCTACCTTATCCATCAGCCCCAGCAATATACCCCCATGTATTTTGCCCCCGAAGTTGGCATAGGAAGGTATCATTAATTCGGTAATAGTGGTCCTAGAATTGCGTACTGTTTTGAACCCGGAATTTTCTGTTTGCATGGCTATAAAGTTAGGAAAATAAGTGTGTTGTTGCTGAAGTTCATTCACCCGCAGACCATAATTGCTCAATTGCCAGGACTAGCGGAAATTATTTTTAACAGGCACAGGAGATACATAGATATTCCTCCAAAATGTATGGTTTTCCCGGCAGGCTATGCCTGAGATTTTGATAAGAAACCTGGGAAATAAAAAAACAGGATACAATTACTTGCATCCTGCTCAAAATAAATTTGCCAAATTACTATCGAATGTTCAACTCAAGCACATAAGCCCAATGCATTGTTCCCCTTTAGGGGAGGGGTGGCTGGGGGGTATTACTCTGGTACTACCAGCCTGAACCCGTTACCATGTATATTCACTATCTCCACACTGCTGTCTTCTTTCAGGTATTTACGCAGCTTGGCAATGTAAACATCCATGCTGCGTCCATTGAAGTAGGTATCACTGCCCCATATCCGCTTCAATGCGGTTTCGCGGGGGAGGAGGTCGTTTTTGTATTCGCAAAGCATCAGCAGCAGTTCGTTCTCTTTAGGAGAAAGGGTGCTGGAGCTGCCACCATGTTTCAAGGTGCGCAGCTTGCTGTTGAAGTGGTATGAACCTATAATAAACTCTATCTGTGAATGTTGTTTTTCCTGCAGTTCCTGATTGCGCTTCAGAACAGCCTTAATTTTTGAAAGCAATACATCGCTGTCGAAAGGCTTGGTGATATAATCGTCAGCTCCCAGTTTATAACCTGTCAGTATGTCATCTTTCATGCTTTTGGCAGACAGGAAAAATAATGGCACATCCGGGTCAACATTCCTGATCTCTTCTGCCAGTGTGAAGCCATCCATATTGGGCATCATCACATCCAGCAGGCATATGTCATACCGCTCGCGGCGGAATGCAGCCAGTCCCAGGATGCCATCACGCGCCAGTTCTACAATAAAATCATTCAGTTCCAGGTAGTTCTTAAGAACCTGCCCGAAGTTGGTATCATCTTCTACCAACAGTATTTTATTCTTTTGGTTTTCCATATTGAAATTTAGTAGATCAAATATAATACCGGGAAACGCTTTTAGGCCGAAAATATTTGTTAAAAGAACCGCGGACAGTTATAAGTCTTTTTTACACCTTTGTTTTTATCAAACTTACCGGTATAGATCAGAGAAAATTCAAGGGCGCCATAGGATGCATTATATGGTGCCAGAGCAGACATTGTGAAGTCGTAACTTACAGTAAACTGTATACCTCCCACCTGCACACCTGCAACGCCAATTACTGCATCGTTCAGGCGGTCGTAAGCGCCGAGTATCAGTTGTGTAATCATAGGGTTCAATTGGTTCGTATTAGTCAATACCGTGCGGAACTGGGCTCCCGCTACAAGTTCCTGAGCCCCGCTCTGCTGTGTATAATAGATTGATGGGTTGACTATCAGCACAGGTCCGGTTTTAAAGATCATATCCAGGTTAACGATGGGCCGGTAATCCAGGGTGTTTTTGCCGGTACTGTAAAAACTTTCGGTAGGTTTGTTGATGTTATCCACACAACCACCCAGCTTCACATAGATATTATCATTCGGGAAATAAGAAAAATTAATTCCGGGTGCTGCGGTATAATAAGATGTTTTAATGATACCTATCTTTTCATTGTTGGGGATGTTGCTGTTAAATGTCAGCCCGTCCCACTGCGAGTCGAAGGTGATTTTATCATAATCAACACTCCTCTCCACATAGCCTGCTGAGAAACCGAGAGACACCATAAACGTTTTGCTTAGTTGCAGATGATAGGCCAGGCTAGCTTGAATATCTGTCAACGACAGGTTGCCATCTCCTGCTTTATCATCAAAAAAAGCCAGCCCGATGCCCAGCCAGTTATTGTGGTTCTCATTGTTTTTATTGCCACCCACTTTTATATCCCCGAAGGCCGAAAAAGTATTATAAGGAACCGGAACCACTGCCCACTGATTTCGGTAGTTCAGCCCTACCCTGAAGTCATCATCAGGCATCAGGGCTGTGTTGGCAGGATTGAGCAGCATCGGCGCATTATAATACTGGCTGAAGTGCATACTCTGTCCGGCCACCCTGGAGCCGGTCAGTATTGCTACCATACCCATCATACCTATTATCCTTTTCATCTGCACAAAATTTCTGTTCTTAAATAAATTTAATTCTTTCTGAATGTTTGTCCAAATCGCTCTCAAAATCATTCTGCGCCATCAACCCAACTCCCCTAATTCAGCCATAAAGCTAAAAAGCTGGTTCCCATTCAGGGGTTCAGGGGTTTACCTCAGCAATGTAATATTCCCTTTCAGCATTTTGGCTGTACCATCAATAAAAGAACAGTTGAGCACATAGGCATAAGCATCTATTGGCTGTGGCTGTCCGTTGAAGGTTCCGTCCCAACCTTTCTGCTGGCTGGTCGTTTCAAATACAAGTTGACCCCAACGGTTAAAAATCTTCAGGTCGAGATTGGCAATTGCCGCACCGCGTACATAAAGCACATCGTTTTCACCATCTCCGTTCGGGCTGAAAGCAGTGGGCAGCCCCAGCAGCGGCTCAATATCGGCAGGCGCTTCCTTGCAGGCTATTGACGGGCAGTTACTGCGATTATAGGCTGTAAGGCATGCCTTATATACACCTGTTTTTTGGTATTGATGTATCGGGTTTACCTCTGTACTGGTGGTATTATCGCCAAAATCCCACAGATACCTCGTAGCATTAACCGAAAGGTTAGTAAATGTGGTTGGTATATTGGCCTCAGCAGTTATTGGTACCAGGGAGAAGTTGGCGGTTGGTACCGGCAATACCTTAATGGTTTCGGAAATGGTATCACCGCCTCCGCAACCTGTGCTATTCAATGCTGTTAAAGTAACTGTATAGCTGCCAACTGAATTATACAAATGAGAAGGGTCGGTCTGCGTTGAACTTTGCCCGTCGCCGAATGCCCAGGTAATGGTATTGACATTACTCATCTTAACAATAGGCGAAAATGCTGCGCCCAGGCAAATGGAATCGGGTATGGTATAAGAAGCTGAAGCGCTCTCTTTAAGAAAATGAACAATATGTATTATGGTATCCGGCGATTTGCAGGCGGCTGCATCGGTCATCACCATGGTTACAACATAGGTACCTGTATCGGGGTATGTATGCAAAGGAGGGTTCGCGCCAGTAAAGGTGCTGCCATCGCCAAACCACCACTGGTATGCAGGTGTTCCTACCGTATCTGCCGATGTATTGGTAAATGTGGCTGTATAGGGTCCGCAACTGTCGTTATACACAAAAGTAAATCCGGGAGTTATCACATTGGTGCCAACAGAGATTACCAGCTTCATACTGTCGGCTACCCGGAAGCAGGCATTTGAGTTAGCTGCATTAAGTGTTACGGTATATACCCCGGCGGCTGTAAATGTATGCGTGGGAGAGAAAACAGTACTTGTAGTAGTACCATCACCAAAATTCCACACATAGGTCAGCACATTGGTAGAGAGGTTGGTAAAGTTAACCGTAAGTGGGGCACATCCGGTTGTGCTTGGCCCGGCAACAATATCCACCGTAACAGGGCCGATATTAAAAGCAATTTTCAGGGCTGCTTCATTGCAGTTAGCGCTGGAATCAATCATGCTCCATACACCTGATGTGGTAGGAAACATTTCATAACATCCACCGCGATTAGCAGGATAACTATAAACGCCTCCGCAATTAGCACACATTGCCTGGTAAATTATTCCCTGTCTGCTGAACCGGCTTGTCCCACCGTCAACATGACATCCTTCCCATTGCTGCCCGAGAGAATCACAGCTCCTCCCATAATAGGTAGCATAACGAAGGGTAGTCATACCAGACCCTAAAACTATAAAATAAAAATCCCTGCCCAAAGGCGAGGTCAGTCTTATTGCATCGGTTGTTGTGGGCATCCCGGTTGCAGTACCTGTAGCCAGGTATTGGCTGCTGAGTCCCAGGTCACCCCCCCATCCTGAGATATATACATTCTCACAGGTATCAACAAGGAAGGCTACAGGTGAAATATTGGTTGAATCAGGATGGCCATTTCCAAAAACTGTAGAAACCAAATCAGTAGTCAGCAGATTATCCATCTTCATTACAAACTGGCAGGAATTCGGAGTGAAAACGGAGGCAGCAGGAACCGTAACCGGGAACGTACCACCCAGCGATTGGCCCATAACATATACATGGTCATCTCCGCTCACCTGAACACCATATATCTGGTCATAATGACTGGTACCTACGTAAGTACCTGCCTGCAAACTGTAAGGTGCACTGTTCTTGAATTTTAAAACAAAGCCATCAGCGGGCCCACCTTGGTATGTGGTATGTAAAGTACCAGGCGTTACCGGGAAATTGGCACTGTTGGTACCCCCTGCCACAAATAGTGAAGCTTGTGAAGTATCGAATGCCAGTACATAACCTGCATCTGAGCCTGAGCCACCAATATAGGTGCTCCAGATAAGATTGGTCAGCGTACTGTTCATTTTAAAAACCACTCCGTCCTGCATACCTGAAAGTGTTGTGGCCAAAGCTGTACCTGCAGTTACCGGAAAATCAGTAGAACTGGTAGAACCGGTCATATAAATATTCCCAAGTTTATCTACCTGAACTTCACTGCGTGCATCATCGCCATAATTGAATTTAAGTTGTCCGAAAATTATCTCGGTGGAATCATAATTCACACCATCATCGCCGGTGCCTCCCATATAGGTTGACCCAATAAGCGCTGTTCCGGAAGCATTAAACTTAGTCAATACCATATCAGTTCCACCGGCATTGGCAGTATGGTAAGCACCGGGAGTTACCGGATAATCGGTGGAACGGGTCCTTCCCACTACAATGAGCTCATTTGATGGATCAACAATCATACTGTGCGGCCGCTCATTGCCGCTGCCGCCCAGGTAGGTAGCATAAATCCTGAATGCACCTGTCGGATCATATTTGATTATAGAAATATCAGAAGCATAAACAGAATCAGTTGCATATGGCCCATAGAGGGCAACACCTGTAAACCCTCCGCCAAACGTAGTCTGAAATGCGCCAGGACTTACAGGAAATGTCCCCCCAAAATTGAGGCAATTTACCAGTCCTCCATTATAAAAATTACCTGCGTCATCATAGGTAGCCGTAAAGCCCCAGTTGTCGGCTTTAGATCCTGTTAATGTGCAGAAATCTACAGTAGGGTCAATATATAGAGTCTGGCTATGGTCATAGCCGTTTGGAAACTCAAAAGTTATTCTATTTTCATTGAGTTTGTAATTACAGGTTACTTCTTTCCGCTCATCATTAATCAGCTGATAAGCGTAAGGCTTTGATTCTGTGGCATCACCTACTGAGGTATGTATGGTAAGCATATTATTACTTACAGAAAGCCCGTCCTGACCCTCGAACAATAATTTAATTTCATTTACATCAGCATTGGGCTTTACAATAAAATCATAAATCATATTGCCTTTTTCCGATGCTACACTCATATCTATACCGTTATAAAGGTTGGTATATCCTACATTTCTGCAAGGGTGTATTCCTGTTTTCCATTTGGCAGAATCATTACCTAAGAAATAGTTGTAGTAAACATCAAAAGGCCTCGAACCTTGTATCTGTGGCTTTTTGGCCCCCTCAAAAGTCATTTTGTAACAGTGAAATTTCAGAACAGGTATATCCTTAATAGCACCATGATGATACTTGTCCAGGTTGGTATTGTTCGACTTATCGTGCATTATATATCTGAACCCATCCTGCTCCAGGCAGATATCAGCGCCCCTGGTATCTGTTTTGTATTCAAACCATTTGCCCCACTGGCCTCTGTTTTGCACAAATTCCAGCGGAGACTGGCAGAATCCCTGCAAGGCAATGAGCATAAAAAAACAGCAAAAAATACTATAACGGGGTTTCATAATTATTTTTTTGAATTCCAATAGTAAATTTAAGATTTTTATCTTATAAACAGGCAAAATAATTGAAAAATAATTTCGGTGGCGATAAAAACAAAGGAAGACAACGCCACCCAAGGGAGAATGCCCTTGCAAAAAGAAGAGAATATTAATCGGTAATTAATGAATTGTATGCGCTGGTAATTCAAAGCGCTCTAATTCACCATTTTATCGGCACAGCAACTGCTGGCAAATGCATCGGGCTTTGCTTTAAATGCATAACCCATACCCAGTATGTAGCCCATTGCCTCGCGCAGGGCCTCATTACTTTTAAACTGCGGATTGGTATTGATATCGGCATGTACTTCCATGTCCACATCATACTGGTTAAACAGGTCGCAAAGCTCAAATGCTATCTCAATGCTTTTGGCCACTTCTACCAGCATCCGCTCTTTAATGGTGTAGGGCTGTTTTGTCCGGTCATTGCTGATGAACATAAACCCGCCGCGCTTTTCGCGCAGAAACACTATGACAGTTGCAAATTCTGTTTCTGCATTGCGCACCTGAGAGTCAGTGCCAATGCATACCTTGAGCTTGTAGCCGGCGCTGGTTTCCCTGATGATAGCCTCCTCTACTGCTTTTTTTACGGGGAGCCTCAATGGTTCCCCGCTGAATTTTCGCCATTCCATAATTAATATATTTAGTAATACTAAAGTTACGGATTATAGTATTACTAAATCATTACCTTCATAATAATGAAATGTGAAATGCACACGTTATGCACATTACTTATGCAAGAGCAGTAAGGAATACAAAGAAGAACCACTCATCAAACAGGTATCGCCTCAATCAACCTCCTGGTATACCCTTCCTTCGGCCGCTTCAGCACATCATCAGCGCTGCCTGTTTCTATTATTTTCCCCTGGCGCATTACCATCACCCTGTCGCTGAAATAATGCACTACCGTAAGGTCGTGAGAGATGAAGATGTAAGTGAGCCCAAACTCCTGCTGCAGTTCTTTCAGCAGGTTCAGTATCTGGGCCTGGATGCTCACATCCAGCGCCGATACACTTTCATCGCATATAAGCAGTTGTGGCCGCAGGGCCAGAGCTCTGGCTATACCTATACGCTGCCGTTGCCCTCCTGAGAACTGGTGCGGGTATCTGTTCCCGGCCTCTGCAGGCAATTGCACAAGCTCCAGCAATCGTTTCACTTCCTTATCCGTCTCTGCTGCCGGCACTATATTATGCAGCCTCAATGGCTCTCTTAGCATATCCCTTATTGTCATCCTCGGGTTCAGCGAGGAATAGGGGTCCTGAAATATCATTTGAATATCCTTTCTCACCGCCCGCCACTCCTGCACAGGAAGCTTTGCCAAATCGCGCCTCTTAAATAATAACTCACCGCTATGCACTGGTAACAGCCCAATCAGGCTGCGGCTCAGCGTGCTTTTGCCGCATCCGCTCTCTCCTACAAGCCCAAGTGTTTCCCCTTTATTTATTGTGAATGATACATCATCCACCGCCTTAAAATAGCGGGTTGTTTTCCCCAGCATATTGTTATGCTCCGGAAACCAAACCCGCAGGTTTTTAACTTCAATCAAAGATCCCTCCTTAGCAGGCTTAGTAACAACCTTTGGCTCTTCTTTCACCATACCGTTCCCGTTTTCTGCAGACATATAATCAGCCAAGACAGGCAACTGCATGCCCTTCTTATCTGCCGATGGTTTACAGGCTAACAATGCGCGGGTATATGGGTTTTGTGGCTGCTGAAGCACCTGTTCAGCCGGCCCGTATTCCATCACATTGCCTTTATATAGTACCAGCACATCATTGGCAGTAGTTGCTGCCAGCGACAGGTCGTGAGTTATAAATATCATTGCGCTGCCATGCTCCTGCTGCAGATAATCCATCAGCCTAATTATCTCCTGCTGCACCGTTACATCAAGGGCCGTAGTGGGTTCATCGGCTATCAGCAGTGCAGGGTGGTTGCACATGGCCATAGCTATCATTATCCTTTGCTTCTGCCCTCCCGATAACTGATGCGGATACCGGTTATATATTTTCTCAGGCTCTGGCAATCGCACTTTTGCCAGCCACTCTATAGCAAGTTCCTTAGCCTGAGTATTTTTCAGGTCCTGGTGCACCTGTATCGCTTCTTTCAGTTGCTTACCCACGCGCATAACGGGGTTCAGCGAGCTCATAGGTTCCTGAAAAACCATCCCTAAATACTTGCCTCTTATCAGTCTTAAGTCGTAAGTCGCAAGTATTAAGTCTCCTCTTAGTACTTTTTCATTTTGAGTTCCGGATTTAAAATTAATCCTTTCCTCATGTTCAGGAAGATTGAGCAGGATTTCTCCAGACAGCTCCGCCCCATTCGGCAGCAACCCCATCAGTGCCAGCGCCATAAGCGATTTGCCCGAGCCGCTTTCGCCCACAATGGCAAGTGTTTTGCCCTTATCAATATTGAATGAGATTTTGTTTACTGCAATGAATTTTTCCTTCTCTCCGAACGCAATGCTCAGGTCATTAACCGCAAGTATAGTATCAGGCCCCGGCATCAGAATTTAAGGTGTTTTACCGTCAGTCCGCCATTGATCAGTTGCTTCAGCGAATCAATACCTATTTTGAGGTGCATCTCCACATACGACTTGGTAACTTTAGTATCACTTGCCGCTGTTTTTATGCCCTCAGGCACCATCGGCTGGTCTGATACCAGCAGCAATGCCCCCGTGGGAATATGATTGAAAAAACCGGTAATGAAAATGGTTGCCGTTTCCATATCAATAGCCATAACCCTTATCTTTCGCAAATAATCTTTGAACACCTCATCATGCTCCCAAACCCGACGGTTGGTAGTATATACAGTGCCCGTCCAGTAGTCCTGTTTGTAATCTCTTATGGTGGTAGAGATGGCTTTTTGCAGAGCAAAAGCAGGCAGCGCAGGTACTTCAGGCGGAAAGTAATCATTGCTCGTACCATCGCCTCTTATAGCCGAAATAGGCAATATAAGATCTCCCACTTTGTTTTTCTTTTTCAGCCCGCCGCACTTACCTAAAAATAAAACGGCTTTGGGTGATATAGCAGACAACAGGTCCATCATTGTTGCAGCACCGGGGCTACCCATCCCGAAGTTGATAATGGTAATATCGGCAGCAGTAGCGCATTGCATAGGCTTATCCCGCCCCACTACTTTCACCTTATGGATTTCAGCAAACCGCGTTACATAATTATCAAAATTGCAAAGCAGAATATACTCCCCGAAATCCTTCAGTTCAAGCCCCGTATATCTCGGCAGCCAGTTTTCTACTATCTCCTGCTTTGTTTTCATTTCCTAAAGATAAAACAAAAACCGTTTCTCCACTTTCAGTTTACACCGGATGGATTGTTTACCTTCTCAATATTACTCTGAATGTAGTACCCTTGCCCACCTCGCTCTGCTTTACGAAGATGGAGCCGTGATGGTATTTCTCTACAATGCGGCGGGAGAGGGATAGGCCGAGGCCCCAGCCGCGTTTCTTGGTGGTGAAGCCGGGCGTGAAAACTTTTTTCACCTGGTGGCCGGGTATACCCTTACCGTTGTCCTGCACATCTACCCAAACCTGCTGGGGGGTATTGGTAACAGTTATGTCTATCTTTCCCTGGCCTGCCATGGCATCCAGGGCATTGCGGATGAGATTTTCCATGACCCAATCGAAGAGGGGGCCGCTGATATTGACCGGGATATCGGACTCGGTTTTATGGAGGGTGATGTTGACTTTCTGTGGCGAGCGGCGCTGCATGTACTCTACTATGTCCTCGAGGCGGGTTACGAGGTTTTCTTCTACCAGTTGGGGGGCGCTGCCTACTTTACTGAAGCGGTCGGCTACGAGCTTGAGGCGGTCAAGGTCTTTCTGCATTTCGAGAGCGGCTTCGCTGTCGGGGTTTTCTTCGCGCAGCAACTCCAGCCATGCTTCGATGGAGCTGAGTGGTGTACCTAACTGGTGGGCCGTTTCTTTGGAGAGCCCGACCCAAACCTGGTTTTGAAGACTGCGGTGGGCTGAGGTTAATGCAAATAAAACCACGGCCAGGAAGATGAGGATTATGGCCAACTGGACATAAGGAAAGTACCGTAACTGCGTGAGCAGGTATGACTCGCCGTAATAAACATAGTCTTTGCCGGTGCCGTAGTCGGCGATAATGACAGGATGTATTTTTTTAAATTCCTCAAGTCTTTCCTGAACAATTTTATCCTTTTGCGTGAGAGAGTGAATGGTATCAATATTAATGGAACCTTGTATTATTCCTTTTTCATTGGTATAAATAAGTGGGATAGTTGTATTCTGAAAAAGGAGGTTGGATGCACAGCCGAGATCCTGGGTGTTGGACTTATCGTTGCTGAGTATTTTGATGGCATTGGCAACTTCCAGTACTTTTTTCTTTTCTTCATCGGCCAGTTTTCCGGCCAGCTGATTGGTATAAAAAAGTGATGCGCTGACTATAAACAGAGCAATTAAAGATAAATAAGTTTTCCAATTCAGGTACTTTCGCATAGAAATACATCGGGATAACGAAGGAAAGGTAAAAATATTATGATTTTGAGGGAATTACTATTATTTTTGCTCCGGAAATCAAAATACTTCATGGATAGCCATACTAACGATCACGAAATTGAAATTGACAATCCGCATGATATAGAGCTGAATAAGCCTACAAAATCGCGTTTTTTATTCTTACTGAGTTTCTTCGGCTTCTTTATTTTTGCCTGGGCCGGTTGCTACAATCTGTACGAGCACCATTACCAGCCCAATGATAAGACTGTTGCACCGGATAATACTCTTTACGAACCCAAGTATAAATAATCAATAGCACATCCCCGCTATGATAGAATGCCATAAGGATACTGCCGTTGTAATACTCAGCTACAACGGAACTAAGTGGCATGAACTTTTTTTGCCCAAAATTGTAGAAGAAGCCCATACCGGCTATGAGGTAATTGTGGTGGATAATGCATCTACCGACGATACCCTGAGCTATGTGCAGACCAACTTCCCGACCATACATACGCTGCAGATTGCTGTTAACTTCGGGTTTGCCAACGGCTATTACGAAGGGCTGAAACATATCAAGGCCAAATACTTTGTGCTGCTCAGCGCCGATTTTGAGGTAACAGAGGGATGGTTTCCGCCGCTGCACGCGGCTATGGAGCGCGATGAAATGCTGGCGGCCTGCCAGCCTAAAATACGGTACTGGAGAGATAAAGAATGCTTTGAGTATGCAGGGGCTGGAGGAGGGTTTATGGATAATTGGGGCTATCTGTTTTGCCGGGGGCGCATCTTCTTTGATATTGAGAAAGACAAGGGGCAGTATGATGATAATATAGAGGTGTTCTGGGCCTCGGGCGGCTGCTTTATGGTGCGTGCCGACCTGTATGAAAAAGTGGGCGGACTGGACAAAGACCTGTATGCGCATATGGAGGAAGTGGACGTGTGCTGGAGGCTCAAGAATGCGGGATATAAAATAGGCTATATAGGCAAATCGCTTGTCTACCATGTAGGTGGCAGCGTGATAAGCTATGGCAGCCCTGCCAAGCTGTATTACAACTTCAGGAATAACCTGATACTGCTTATAAAGAACGAAAAGACCAGCAAACTTTTGTGGCTGTTTCCATTCAGGCTGATGCTGGATGGTGTAGCGGGTCTGAGGCTGCTGCTGACCGGGGAATACAAACAGACCGGGACCATACTTAAGGCCCATTTCCATTTTTACCGCGACCTGGGTAAATGGCTGCAACGCAGGCGCGAGAACAAACAACTAATAGCCCTGAGTTCATCGAAAGGGCGCAATGAAGAGGGTATATACCGCAGGAGCATAGTGTGGGATTATTTTTTGTTGCGTAGGAAGAAGTTCTCGGAGCTGGGGTGGAAGGCGAAGTCTTTGGAATAATTCAGTTTACAGTTGGCAATTTACCATATGTTTCGCTTAGATTCA
>Ga0364887_10140_pt2 | contig 48658 bp, 47 predicted proteins | sample ExccelJu500001D4_4_FD_206924 | JGI IMG/M metagenome (GOLD analysis project Ga0364887, IMG submission 206924) | Enriched cells from Trout Bog Lake Hypolimnion, Wisconsin, USA - BchlTB.July23.5000.01.D4 | ecosystem: Environmental > Aquatic > Freshwater > Lake > Hypolimnion/Profundal zone | place...
AAATTGCGTGCTAAATTCAACAATATAGACCAAAGTTTATTTCCAAATCAATTTGTGAACGTAAAATTATTAGTAGACACTCAAAAAGATGCCATTGTCATCCCAATTGCTGCTTTGCAGCATGGGAAAAAAGGTGATTACGTCTATGTGAGTATTCATGGCGATTTTGTTTCACTGCGTCCTGTAACTATTGGAGGGGTGGATGGAGAGTTTATTTCGATTATTCAAGGCCTAGGACTTGAAGATGCTGTGGTCGTAGATGGGTTAGATAAGTTACGTGATGGGGCTAAAATTAAGGTTGTTTTAGCAGATGATGCACAAAAAAATTCACAGCATAATAACGAGCGCAACCCAAGTAAAAATACAGAGAAATGGCAGCATAGAAAGAACATGGAGTAAGCGGTATGAACCCATCCCGCTTGTTTATTCTACGTCCAGTAGCAACAACGCTACTGATGATTGCCATATTAATTTCAGGATTGCTTGCTTATCGTATATTACCGATATCTGCTTTACCAGAAGTTGATTATCCCATAATTCAAGTTACAACACTCTACCCAGGAGCAAGTCCAGATGTTGTAACATCATCGATTACAGCTCCTCTTGAGCGGCAATTCGGACAAATGCCAGGACTTAATCAAATGTCTTCCAGTAGCTCTGGAGGCGCTTCTGTGATTACCTTGCAATTTGGCCTAAATAATTCGCTAGACGTTGCTGAGCAACAAGTGCAGGCAGCCATTAATGCAGCCTCAAATTTTTTACCTACCGATTTACCAACCCCACCAATCTATAGCAAAGTTAATCCGGCAGATACCCCTATATTAACCCTCGCGCTAAGCTCAAAAAGCTTACCACTTACTAGGGTTGAAGACCTGGCAGACACGCGATTAGCACAAAAAATTTCGCAGATATCGGGCGTGGGCTTAGTGAGTATCAGTGGAGGACAACGCCCATCAGTCCGCATTGAAGTAAATCCTAAAGCGCTTGCAGCCTACGGCATTGCACTGGAAGATGTCCATACATCAATCACTAGCGCAAATCTTACACTAGCGAAAGGAAGTTTTGATGGGCCGAGAAGCGCATCCACTATAGATGCTAATGATCAAATCAAATCACCTGAAGAATATCAAAAGTTAATTGTAGCTTATCGTAATGGCGCTGCCATTCGAATTAGCGATATTGCAAAGGTTGTAGGCGATGCAGAAAATACGCGGCTTGCAGCTTGGGGAAATCGCGAGCCAGCTGTTATTCTTAATATTCAGCGACAACCTGGAGCCAATGTAATCGAAGTTGTGGATCGGATTAAAACCATGCTCCCACAATTGCAAGATTCGTTACCAAGTGCGTTAGATTTAACTACGTTAACTGACCGTACAACTACTATTCGCGCCTCAGTTAAGGATGTGCAATTTGAGCTTATGTTATCAGTAGCACTTGTAGTCATGGTGATATTCATTTTTCTAAGGAGTGTTCCAGCCACAATCATTCCAAGCATTGCCGTGCCATTATCATTGGTAGGTACTTTTGGTGTTATGTATTTGGCCCACTTCAGCATCAACAACCTTACACTCATGGCGCTAACCATCGCGACTGGATTTGTTGTAGATGATGCAATTGTGATGATAGAAAACATTTCACGTTATATTGAACAGGGCGAATCACCCCTTAATGCTGCGTTAAAGGGCTCTCGACAAGTTGGATTTACGATCATATCACTGACTATCTCATTGATTGCAGTGTTAATCCCTCTGCTATTTATGGGAGATGTGGTTGGCCGATTATTTCGTGAGTTTTCAATTACTTTAGCAGTTGCTATTCTTATTTCTGCTCTAGTTTCATTAACTCTCACACCGATGATGTGTACAAAACTACTACGACACGTCCCTGCCTCAGAGCGAAGTTGGTTCTACAATACAGTTGGTCGATGGATTGATGAAATGACCAGCTTCTATGGTCGAATGTTAACGCATGTTTTAAATTACCAATGGCTAGTCTTAATGGTTGCTGTTGCCACTTTATTTATAACCATTGCTTTATATATAATTGTTCCAAAAGGATTTTTTCCCATTCAAGACACAGGAGTTATTCAAGGCGTGACGGAAGCGCCCCAGTCAATTTCTTTTGCTGCTATGGCAGAACGACAACAGGCAATGGCAGATGTAATACTCAAAGATCCTGCAGTTGAGAGCTTGTCATCTTTTATTGGTGTTGATGGGATTAATACTACTTTAAATAGTGGGCGCATACTGATTAATCTAAAACCAAAAGCACAACGTAGCTTAGATATGAAAGCTATCATTGAACGTTTACAGACAAAATTATCTGAAGTTTCCGGAATTAAGCTGTATATGCAGCCAGTTCAAGACCTTACTATTGAAAACCATGTCAGCAGAAGCCAATATCAATTCATGATGGAAGATGCAGACCAGAGTGTGTTATCTGCAGGTGTAGAGCAAATGCTAGATATATTACGTAAATCCACAAAACTTCAAGATGTGGCAAGCGACACACAAGATCATGGATTACAAGTTTATCTAGATATTGATCGAGATGCAGCAAGTCGGATAGGTGTTACTACCGCTGCAATTGATAATGCACTTTATGATGCTTTTGGACAGCGCCTAATTTCCAATATCTTCACGCAATCAAATCAGTACCGAGTTGTTCTAGAAGTAGCTCCAGAGTTTCGCTCAGGAATTGAAGCTTTAAATAGCATTTACGTAACAGCACTAAATAGTAACGGAAGCAGCGCTGGACAAGTCCCTTTAACAAGCGTTGCTAAGGTAAGTCAGCGCGCAAGTCCACTGACAGTCAATCATCTTGGGCAATTCCCAGCATCAAATATTTCTTTCAATCTAGGAGATGGCGCTTCACTTAGCGATGCAATCAGAGTTATTGATGAGGCTCAATTGAAATTAGCACTTCCAGCAAGTACGACTGTCGCATTACAGGGCGCAGCTGCTGCTTTTAAAGGCTCGCTCACAAATGAACTACTTTTAATTATTGCTGCAATAGTGACTATGTACATAGTATTAGGGGTACTTTATGAGAGTTATATACATCCAATCACAATACTTTCCACTTTACCTTCTGCAGGCCTAGGCGCCCTTCTCGCACTTATGTTATCTGGAAGTGATTTGGGCATAGTCGCCATTATCGGAATCATTTTATTAATTGGTATCGTTAAAAAGAACGCTATTATGATGATTGATTTTGCGCTTGAAGCCCAGCGTGAGCAAGGTATGTCACCACGTGAAGCCATTCATCAGGCATGTATGTTGCGTTTGCGACCGATTCTAATGACAACTTTCGCATCCTTGCTTGGTGCATTGCCGTTGATGCTCGGAACTGGAGTAGGCTCAGAATTACGTCACCCTTTAGGATTAACCATGGTAGGTGGCTTAATTGTCAGTCAAATTCTAACTTTATTTACTACGCCGGCCATTTATCTCACATTCGATGCAATAGCAACAAAGATGGGTATAGGCGTTAAATCCACACTAAATGTAACCAGTGCTGATATAAGTTCAACATGAGTATCTCGTCTACCTTTATTCATAGACCTGTTGCCACAAGCTTACTCACGCTTGCCATTACGCTGGTTGGAATTGTAGCTTTTAATTTATTACCAGTATCAGCTTTACCGCAGGTAGATTTTCCTGTTATTGCAGTTGACGCCAATCTTCCTGGAGCCAGTCCGGAAACAATGGCTATTGGTGTAGCAACCCCATTAGAACGATCTCTTGGCCGAATTGCTGGCGTGAACGAAATGACTTCTTCAAGTTCATTGGGCACGACTAGAATCACGCTACAATTCGACCTCGACAGGAACATTAACGGTGCTGCTCGTGACGTCCAGGCTGCCATTAATGCATCTCTGTCGTTACTTCCAACAGGCTTACCAACAAATCCTGTTTACCACAAAGTTAATCCAGCCGATGCTCCCATTATGATACTCGCACTTACTTCCGACAGTATGTCGCAAGGCCAAGTTTACGATGTCGCATCTACACTCTTGTCACAAAAGTTATCCCAAATAGATGGTGTCGGCCAAGTTAGTGTAGGTGGTGGTTCGCTCCCTGCTGTTCGAGTTGAGTTGAATCCGACTGCACTGAATAAATATGCTATTCCACTAGCTACGGTTGCGAGTGCAATTTCCTCAACAAACGGTAATCGTCCTAAAGGTGTTATTGAAACGAATGATCGGCAATGGCAAGTTTCCGCGAACGATCAGGTACATCTAGCCAAAGACTATTTACCCATTATTCTTTCTTATCATAATGGTGCGGCTGTTAAGCTTTCTGATGTGGCAGAAGTCGAAGACTCAGTGCAAGATTTACGGAACTTGGGTTTAGCTAATGGAAAACAATCTGTATTAATACAAATTCGACGTCAACCAGGTGCAAACATAATAGAAACTGTTGATCGAATTCGCGCCAAACTGCCAGACTTACGTGCCTCAGTTCCCAGTGCAATTGATACGATTGTTGTAAATGATCGTACCCCTACTATTCGTGCCTCTGTCCTTGATGTTGAACTTACATTAGCTTCATCTGTAGCGCTGGTCATCATGGTGGTATTTTTGTTTTTACGTAACGCTAGCTCAACATTAATTCCCAGCATAACGGTACCAGTTTCCTTACTTGGAACATTTGGTGTAATGTATTTGTGTGGATACAGCCTTGATAACTTATCATTAATGGCCTTCACTGTAGCTACAGGCTTTGTTGTCGATGATGCAATCGTTGTTCTTGAAAATGTTTCTCGTCATGTTGAGAATGGAGAAACGCCACTTCAGGCGACTCTGAAGGGTACGCGCGAAGTTACGTTTACAGTAATTTCAATGAGCTTATCCCTTATTGCCGTTTTCCTACCATTATTGTTAATGGGAGGAATGGTAGGACGACTGCTAAGCGAATTCGCAGTAACACTTTCTGCCGCTGTCATTATCTCACTTATTGTTTCGCTTACTCTCACACCAATGATGTGTGCTCGCTTACTTAAACCTAAATTATCAATTAAAAAATCTAGCTACGTTTCGTCACTCAGTGAACGTATGTTTAATAAACTACAGCAAGGATATAAAGGTAGCCTAGACATAGTGCTGAGGCACAGCATGATTACTCTAATAGTGTTATTTGCCATTATATGTTTTAATTTTTATCTTTATACGATTGTCCCAAAAGGATTTTTTCCGCAACAGGATACTGGTCGTATTTCAGGTGGGATACAAGCAGATCAAAATATTTCATTTCAAGCAATGAAACATAAATTAGCCGATTTTATTGCTATAGCAAAGTCTGATCCAGCGGTAGAAAACGTTGTCGGTTTTATTGGCGGGGGTCAAAGAAATACTGGTTTTATATTTTTGTCACTCAAGCCGCGATCTGAGCGAAAAGTTTCAGCGGATCAAATAATCAATCGTCTTCGACCAAAATTAAGCCGCGAACCAGGGGCAAGCCTCTTCTTACAAGCGGATCAAGATATTCGTATGGGTGGTAGAGCTGGAAATGCACAATATCAATATACACTCCAATCAGATGAGCTCACGGACTTGCAGTTGTGGGAACCTAAAATTCGACAGGCTTTAAAAAATCTTCCAATAATCACTGATGTAAATAGTGATAAACAAGATAAAGGCGCTCAAACAAAAATAATAATAGACCGAGACAGTGCCGCAAAATTAGGAGTAACAGTGAAAATGATTGATAACGTCCTCAACGCCTCCTTTGGACAGCGTCAAGTTTCTACGATTTATGCGCCACTAAATCAATACTATGTAATTATGGAAGTCGCCCCTAAATACTGGCAAAATCCAGAATCATTGCATGATATTTATATCATTACAGCAAATGGCGCCCAGATTCCACTTTCAGCGTTTAGCCACTTCGAGCCTAGTTTTGGACCACTTGGAGTTAACCACCAAGGCCAATTTGCCGCCTCCACCATTTCATTTAACCTTAAAGAAGGCGTATCTCTGTCCCAAGCGACCTTGGATATTCAACACACCTTCTCTAGCATTGGCGTTCCTAGTTCGATTCGTGGAGGATTTCAGGGAACTGCCAAAGTATTTCAAGCATCACTTAAGAATCAGCCATGGCTTATTCTTTCAGCGCTATTGGCTGTTTACATCGTACTTGGCATACTTTACGAAAGCTACATCCACCCACTGACAATTATATCGACATTACCATCGGCTGGTGTTGGAGCCCTATTAGCTTTACTAGCGTTTGATATGGAGCTAAATATCATGGCCATGATTGGTGTGATATTACTTATTGGAATCGTTAAGAAAAATGCCATCATGATTATTGATTTTGCAATTCATGCTGAACGCACACGTGGAATCAGTTCACATGATGCAATATATGAGGCCTGCCAGCTACGTTTTCGTCCAATTATGATGACAACTATGGCCGCATTACTTGGTGCCTTACCTTTAGCTTTGGGCCTTGGTGAGGGGTCAGAACTGCGTCAACCATTAGGGATTTCTATTGTAGGCGGTCTAATAGTAAGTCAAGTCCTGACGCTATACACAACGCCTGTGGTTTACCTTTATCTTGACAAGCTAAGTATATGGTGGAGACAACGACATTTAGTTAAAACTCTCCATACTAATTTAGCAGTGTAATTAACTCGGAAATTGACTATGTTTATACTTACGCGTTTGATACAAACCACTCTGATGATCAGTCTTCTCACAGCTTGCACGCTGGGAGAGAATTACGTTAGACCAAAATTAAATACTCCTTTGTCATTTAAGGAACAGCAAGATTGGACGGGGGCTGACCCAAAAGACGAATTGCCACGCTCTAATTGGTGGGAAATATTTAAAGATTCAGAGCTTAATATGTTAGTTTCACAAATAGAAGTTTCGAATCAAAACATCATTGCCGTTGAAGCTCAATATCGTCAAGCACGCGCAGTAACTAATGAAGCAGAAGCGGCATATTATCCAACCGTGACTGCAGGTGTATCAACGACTCGCAGCTTGCCGGCAAGCAACACGTCCAACACTCTTAATTACACACCAAACTATAATACAGCTTATCGTGCCACAGTGAGTGCAAGCTGGGTACCAGATATTTGGGGTAGTATCAAACGCAGTGTTGAAGCAGGCAACAATGGAATGCGTGCCAGTGCTGGGGATATTGGTGCGGCAAAATTAAGCGCACAAGCACAACTGGCTCAAGATTACTTTTCACTCCGCTTCGCAGATGCTAGAGAGGGATTACTAAATCGAACTGTACTTGCTTATGAAAAGACATTACAAATCACTAAAAATCAATACTCAGAAGGAATAGCCCAACGTAGTGATATTTTGTTAGCAGAGTCGAAACTCAAATCAACAAAAGCACAAGCTGTAGATGTCGGTGTTCAGCGCGCACAATATGAGCATGCCATTGCAATATTAATTGGAAAAGCGCCTTCTGAGTTTTCGATCAAACCATTGTCACAAACATACGTTTTAACTATACCAAAAATTCCACTAGGAATACCTTCACAACTGTTGGAACGACGCCCAGATATAGCTGCAGCAGAACGAAGAGTTGCTCAAGCAAATGCCAATATAGGAGTAGCTGAAGCTGCATTTTATCCAAGTCTAAATCTATCAAGTACATTAGGCTCACAAAGCACACACTTATCTAAGTGGCTTACTTACCCTTCACGATTTTGGTCTTTAGGACCAGCTGCGCTTACACAGCCTATATTTAACGGCGGCTTGTTAAGGGCGCAGAAGGCTCAAGCAATAGGCGTATATGATGAAAAAGTTGCTGTTTATCGACAAGCCATTTTGACAGCATTCCAAGAGGTTGAAGACAACTTAGCTACTCTAAGAATATTAGAACAAGAAAACCAATTGGATGACGAAGCTACGGCTGCTGCAGAAAAGTCACTGGAAATTACCACGAATCAATATCAAGTTGGAACAGTGAATTATTTAAACGTCGTTGTTGCTCAGGCCAATGCACTCAGCAACGAAATAACTGCGCTAGGTATCCAAAATAGTAGAATGACTGCCGCTGTAGTATTAATAACATCTCTTGGTGGGGGTTGGGATTCTACCGAAAAAAATTATAAAAATATAAACAATTAAATCGATACACACTCCTAAATCGGAAGCCCATATAAGAGTCCTCCGATTCAAGGCAAACACGTTTACTGTATGTTTGATGTCATATCAAATCATTAGCGGTCACGATTATCGCGCCGCTGGTCTTGACGTTCTTCTCTACGATCCTCATGGTGGTTATCTCTATATTCCTCATGATATTCTCGATGGTTTTCCTGATAGCGCGGTGCATATTCGCGGTTGTACCATTCGTCATGCACGAAATAAACTCTTTCACCACAGGCATTATATTCTCGGCAATGTTGCCCCCAATGTTTTACATGGCCTGGAGGTACGCGTAAATAAATCGGGGGACGATCCATAGGTACCCTCTGAATTGCTAATGGCTGATTATAGATAACTTGTGGTGGAGGATATCCACCAATGTCCAGCTGTCCATAAAAGCCTGGTTGCCCAATGCTTACTGAGACGCCGACATCTGCTGCTAAAGCATCAGAAGAAATGATGGGAAAAGCTAGTACTGCTAAAATAAGTAAATGTTTCATCACTCTCTCTCCAATAAAAATATAACTATGTAGTAGTTTCTAAAAGAATTTATTGCTAACCTAACAAAAGAATACCTGAGTAATCTGACTTGAAGCTGACATAGCTTAAAATTAACTATCCACAATTCTGGTAGTTGCATCTCTACTATTAATTACTACAAAGTTCTAGCCATGCATTCAACTTATATAATTAATGGCGAAGGCAATATATTCAATCTATAATTTACCAATGGGTGTTTAAAACCTTTTAAACCAAATAATTCTAGATTTCTTATAGGCTTATTATTTTAAGGAGTTAAAAAATGAATGAGACAGTTAAAATAGTCCAGTACATCGCATCTAGACATGCTGAATCAGCTAACTATTGCCTAGATGATAAAGGAAATATGTATCGGGTTGAATATAATAAAAGAAATGAATTAACCTTGATAAAGCAAGAGTTACATATAGTTGTGCCAGAAAACGCTAAATAAAGAAGTGATTTTCTACAATTTTATGGCTTAGAAAAAAGCTCCTAAGGTCAGTTATTGTATATGTCGCTCTCAGGCAAAAATTTCTTACAATATTTGCCTTAACTTTTATTTACTTTCATTTACTAGCTGCCGATTGCTGAGCAGGTAAGAATGCAAAAACAAGACTTAAACAAAGAATGACAACGATGACTGCCTAACAAACATCGCATTATCAAGCGAAAATTTGTCATCGCTTGCAAATGTTCATTTCCTACATGAACACCTTATAATGCATTTTGTTCATATAAGCTTAGGTTACCTTGTAATATGCAATCCAGCTTCCCAGCACTAACTAATGCCACCCGTTTAAATATGGAACGCTTAGTAATGTTACGCAGCGTAATAATGGCGTGCCTGAGCGCAGTAATTATTGGGTTAACGGTAACTTCCATCCCCTTACCTTTGACACCATTGTTCGCGGCGATCTTTGGATTAGGCGCACTCAATGGATTAGCGTGGTGGCGTTTAAAACACCATGAGGAAACTACCCAAGGAGAATTGTTTACACAATTACTGGGAGATATTGCTGCGTTTAGCGTGCTTTTTTATTTTAGTGGTGGCTATAACAATCCATTTATTTGGATGTATTTATTACCGATTACCGTTGCCTCTGTTGCCTTACAGTCATTGTATACATGGATAATCGCCAGTTTAAGCATTACTTGTTACACTTTGCTCATGTTTTTTAACGTCCCGTTGTCACACCTGCATTTGCATGCCAATATTGGGGGTCAAGGTGAGTTGCATCTGGATATTCACCTAGTTGGAATGTGGATAGGCTTTGTGGTGAGCTCTATTATCATTTCCATTTTTATTGCACGTATTGGCCAAAACTTGCGTGACCACGACAAAACTATAGCTAAGATAAGAGAACAATCATTAGAAAGCGAACGTATGTTGGCTTTGGGTACAATGGCTACTAGTGCTGCTCACGAGCTTGGCACACCTCTATCCACCATGGCTGTCATCAGCAAAGAATTGACACATGACTATGCCAGCCAACCGGAGTTATTACGCCAACTTAATATCATGCGATCTCAGGTGTCACGTTGTAAAGATATTTTGTCATCCATTACAAGCAACGCAGGAAATGCGCGTTCAGATGTTGTACAAGGGCTAGGTCTACGTGACTTTATACTCGAAGCCATTCAGCGCTGGCGGGACACAAGACCAGCTACTGAGTTGATTGTTAATCTGCCAACCAATACACACAATCCTCGCATATTAATAGATAGAACGCTTACCCAAGCTCTGCTTAATCTGTTGGATAATGCAGCTGATGAATCGCCAGAACTGATTTTGTTTGATGCTGAATGGGATGATAAAAGCCTTAAAATACAAATACGCGATTTTGGATCCGGCTTAAACGCAGAAACTAAAAGCCAACTTGGCACACCTTTCTTTACTTCAAAAAATGAACATGGTATGGGATTAGGCGTGTATCTAACCCAAGCCACACTCGCGCGTTATGGCGGTAAACTTAATCTAAACAACCATTCAGATGGAGGCGCCATAGCCGTGGTAACTCTACCGCTCAAACTCTTACGCTTAACTTAACTTAATTTTATTACATGACTTACTTACCTATTGATGAAAATCCAAGCCTCCTCCTCGTTGATGATGATGAAGACTTTCTCAATGCTCTCGCGCCAGCAATGCGTAAACGTGGATTTTCAGTTGCGATAGCAGCCAGCGCAGAAATCGCTTATAAAATGGCAATAGCTGACCCACCCGAATTTGTAGTAGTGGATCTCAAAATGTCAGGAAACTCAGGTCTTGTTTTAGTTCGCCAACTTTCCAACTTGGATCAAGGGACACGCATAGTTGTGCTAACGGGTTATGCAAGCATTACGACCGCTGTGGAAGCAATTAAACTCGGTGCAACGCATTATCTAGCCAAGCCAGTAGATGCTGATGAGATCATCGCCGCCTTCGAAAAGCATTCAGGAAATGAAGCAATAGAGTTATCCAGCAACCCTCTCTCTATTGACCGTTTAGAATGGGAGCATATACAACGGGTACTGGCAGAACACTATGGGAACATCTCTGCCACTGCACGTAGCCTTAATATGCACAGACGTACCTTACAAAGAAAGTTAAGTAAAAATTCAAAAAAACTTTAATTCAATCGCCAACTTTAATGGTATCCATTACCCCTATTGTTTAGAACAATAAATTTTTTCATAGGATTGTGCATTGAATTTATTCATGAAAAATGCGGCAGAAGAAGTTTTACAATATCTATGATATATTGCCTGATTTAATGCCACGCTGAAGTTCTCAATAGGATTTTTTTGGTTCAGAATACTTCAGAAATCATTGGGCAATAAGGAAACTCAATATGGGCAATTAAAATAGATTTCCAATTGATCATTACCTAATCTCACTATGTAAAGTGAGCCTATGAACAAAAAACTGTTATTATATTGTCAGTTAAATTTATTAGAGTAAGAATTTCTTATAAAGAGCTTAACAAGATGAATATCAATAAATTATCATTAATTGATTATGTTTATTTTAAAGATTGAATATAAAAAAAGGAATAAAAAATGAAATACAGCTTATTACTTGCATCATTATTAATTAGTACTACATTCAATGCATTTGCGGATGAAGCAAAGAGCCTTTCAGCACATGAAGAAGTGACTATCAATGCACCTGCTTCAAAAGTATGGACTACTGTAAGCAACTTCAATGACTTGGGCGCATGGCATCCTGCGGTCAAGAAAACAGAAATCGTTAGTGGTACCAACAATAAAGTTGGTGCAGAGCGTTTATTAACATTACAAGATGGCGGCACTATCAAAGAAAAGTTACTGGCTTACAGCGCTAAAAAACACAGCTTCAAATACTCAATTATTGAAGGTGTTCTTCCTGTATCTAGCTACGTTTCAACTGTAAGCGTAAAAGCTCAAGGTAAAGACAAAACATTAGTGGTATGGCAAGGTACTTTTAAACGTAAAGATACTGCAGCAACTCCAGCTGCTGGCCAAGATGATGAAGCAGCAGTTAAAACGATGACTAGCGTTTATCGTGGTGGTTTAGATAACCTTAAGAAAATATCAGAGTAAAATCTGAACAATAAAAAAGGCGCTTAGGCGCCTTTTTTATTATTTAAAACCTTTTAATTTTACTCGCCAGAGTAAACGATATCGGCTCTGCGGTTTTCTGCCCATGCAGCCTCATTCTCACCCAGTGCTTTTGGCTTCTCTTTACCATAACTAATTGTTTCGATTTGCTTGTCTTGAGCGCCATCTGTATTAAGCACTTTCTTAACAGCTACAGCACGTTTCTGTCCGAGTGCTAAATTGTACTCACGCGTTCCACGATCATCGGCATTTCCTTCAATGCGAATACTTGCATTAGGGTGACTTGCTAAGTATTGTGCATGCGCTTCAACTAAAGCCTTATATTCAGGTTTAACTGTATATTGATCGAAATCAAAGTAAACACTGCGTTTAGACAGAATATTATTAGGATCTTTTAAAGGGTTGATTTCAAGCTTCGCAGTTTCAGCTGCTGGTGCAACTTTTGCTGCTATAGGGGCCTGAGTTTGAACTACCGGAGCATTTTCTGCCGCTTTTGGGGTTTCTTTAACATGCGATCCTGCACAACCAGAGATTAAACCTGCCAACAACATCGGAACTAATAATTTTTTCATTTGAATTCGCCTATTTAGTATGACTACAATTATTGCACGATAAACACCTCATACACTTGATTGTAAATTAAAAAAGCTACATGAGCTGGAGAACCCATGTAGCTCTGCTCTTGAAAAGGGGGGCAAAACAAGTGCAGTGATGAAACTTTAACAAATGTATGTGTCAATAATTTTTCAATCTCCTACATTTTTGTAACGTTATGTAATCTTTGTTGGAGCCGTGTAAAAACGTCTAAAGAGGCGCTGGTGCAACGGCTGGAACTGTTTTCCAGCCCTCTTTGCATGTTGCTATATAAGGGTAGTATGTATTTGCCGATGCACAGAAGTACCACATGCCTGATGGGGGCTTTGGTGTAAGTGATTGGGTCGCTTGAGGTGCGAGTATTTGTGGCGATGGCGCTTGAATATAGGTATTCTCTGCAGGTGGATTAACCACTAAGAATCCACCTTGCGATGCAGTATAGTAGGTTTCGTTTGCATAGTAGTAAGGAGCACTGCCAATCATAACCGTCGAGTAATCAGGCGGCAATTCTGGAGTAACTATACCTATAGGCGGACGTGCAACGACATATCCTAATGACGTTGGCGTATACCAAACACCACTAAAAAAGAAGAACCTGCGACCGCCAAACCCTAAGCTCAAATAGCCGGGAGGGAGTATATCAAGCCTGTAACCAAATTCTGGGTAATAGTGTCCATGATTGTACCGATTGTCAAAATGTCCGCGATGCATATCATGCTCATGCGATTCAGCGAAAGCGCCACTTGCAAAAAGCATTCCTCCAGAAATAGTCAAAGCAACAAGCGTGCCTAGGGTTTTATTAGAAAAAAATTTACTCATTAAGTGACACCTTTGACCTGAGGGATTAATATCATCTCAATTTAACATCGATGTCAGCATCAATGATTTCATCCATATATATTTTTGTATCATTAGGTAACCTAAAGTTATTGGCACCAATCCATAAAATAAGTGCCTAAAAAAAATGTCGAGTTATGTATAATCAAATGAAATAAACCTTCGGAGTAATGTGCTTGAAAAGTTTTTATAGATTCTGGAATAAGGCTGAATCCGCTCTAGGAAAATCAACACTCTATATGCTAACTGGGCTCATCTTGCTAAGGATAATTTCTCTAGCACTTTACCCATTAATGGATACTACGGAAGGCCGATATGGTGAAATGGCCAGAAAAATGGCCGAAATGAACGATTGGATAACACCATGGTTCGACGTTGGCGTTCCATTTTGGGGTAAGCCTCCATTAGCGTTTTGGATGTCAGCCCTTGGTATTAAGGTATTTGGTGTTAATGAATTCGCTGTGCGTGTTCCTCAATTCCTTGCAGCATCGTCCATTATTTTCATTTGTTATGATTGGGCAAAGCGAAGTTTCATCAACCCATTTTATGTTGTTGCAATCTTAAGTACGTCTTTTCTATTTACGTTATTATCAGGTGCCGTGACGACCGATATGGCACTTTGCATTGGTAGTACATTATCCTTAAGAGCATTTTGGCTGAGTCTGCGAGGACCCGAAAAAGATCGTATCCGTGAGAAATGGCTATTTTTTATTGGCTTAAGCATCATGTTATACGCAAAAGGTCCTGTAGGCTGGGTGTTGGTTTCTATTCCAATTGTCTTATGGGCAATGCTAACTGGGTCAATAAAAGAATCTTGGAAAGGACTTCAATGGATTTTAGGTTGCACTCTGGCGATACTGATCGCCTTGCCTTGGTACTTATTAGCTGAACAGCATACCCCAGGCTTCCTACACTATTTCTTTGTGGGTGAGCATTGGCAGCGCTTTACCGTCTCAGGCTGGAAAGGTGACTTGTATGGATCAGCACACGCCAGACCGCGGGGCTCGATTTGGCTATACCTGATACTAGCCACTGTTCCTTGGTGCTTAGTTGGCCCTATCTTCGCTTGGATAGCTAAAGGTAAAAAGAGCATGGAGGGTAAAATAGAAAATAATAATTTCAAACTTTACTTGCTTCTTACAGGCTTATCTCCGTGTATTTTCTTTACAATGTCTAGCAACACACTGTGGACTTATGTGTTACCTGGATTACCCCCACTTGCATTATTGCTAGCTCTTTATTTAGGTGAAGTAAAAGTGAAGCTTGCGAAAATCGTCCTATTATGGGGCGTGAGCATAAGTGTAATTTCTATGGTGGGGGTTCTCACTGCCTTAACCCTAGGTCATAAAGCAGATGTTAAATCAGCAAAAGCTGTAGTTGATTTATATAAAGCACAGCATAGTCCAAGTCCCATTATCTTTTTGAGCGACAGGCCATTTTCATCGATGTTCTATACAGGCGGTAAAGCTATCAATATTGATACCGTTGATGAAATTAATAAGATATCTAAAAACAACCTCGCTTACATTGCTGTGAAAAAGTCCCAGTTAAGTAGGTTGAATAACGTACCAATCTTATTAAAAACTATTGGTGATGCTGGCAGTTATCGCCTTTACCAAATCAATTAGGTATTGTTTGAACTGGGATTATCGAGTTTTAAACCATCTTATAGTAAAAATTTCTGGTACAACAGGTAGCTGGTTAGCTCGCCTATAAAACAAATACACGGCCATCATTAAAAATATTAAATGCACCGGCCAGAGGCCAATAGTTGCATCTAATTTACCCTGAGCAACCCTAGCCTGCATAATGCTAAGCATATTGCTATAAATGATATAGATGACCAAAGCCAACACAAAGTTTATAGAGCGCCCAGAGCGAGGATCTGATGCACTTAGCGGAATGGCAAGGAAGGCAAGAATGAGTGCTGAGATTGGAATAGCAAGTCTCCACTGTAATTCAGCCTTACTTGCATTATCTTTATTCTGAAATAACTCAGCACTAGATTTAGAAATAGTTTCTTTTGGTTTTTGCTTTACTTCAGCAGTTTCTACCCTTAGTGCATACTTCTCAAAAGCCGTGGTTGAAAACTCCGCTGTACCACTTGTACCTTGATACCGTGTCCCATTTTCCATCAGTAAAAAGTTATCTCCATTTTTCTCAGTATAACGACTACCCGTTGTTGCAACAATAATTCCTAATTTCTGCTGGTGCATCGATTGTACAAAAATATTTTTTACGTAATTACCTAGTCCATCAAAACTCTCAATAAAATATACGCGTCCGGAACTAGATGATTCCTTAAATGAACCAGTGCTTATCGCTGATAATTCATCTCGACTTTCAAGCTGGGCTTTATAGTCCTCTCCTTTGCTCGTAGCCCAAGGCATCACGAATATACTTAGGATTGAAATAAGAACAACAATGGGGATAGCAAAGGACATGATGGGTCTAATCCAGCTAATGATACCTAACCCAGAACTAAACCAAACAATCATTTCCGAGTCTCGATACCAGCGGGATAACGTCATCAAAATGGATAAAAACAAAGTCAGTGATAACAACATTGGGAGAAACTTAACCATATTAAAACCTAACATGGTTGTGATTGCATCATTTGGCAGAGCTCCATTTGCAGCCAACTGGAGAAGATAGCCCGCTCGCTGTGCAACAACAATGCCTAACAGAATAAGAAGAGAGCCTGCCGCAACGGTGATAAGCTCATGTAAAAGTGACCGCCTAAAAAGCATTGAATATTTAACCATTAATTAACGTTAATGAATCTTATCTATTAAAAAGTGTTGTGTGTTGAAAGTACCAAATAATCATACATTAACTATAGATGTTTAATGAAAATATAAGGTATAAAATTTCAACCTACTTTTTTGAAACTATCCAGAAATAATAGTGCTACGCCTACGCAAATTCCACTGTCTGCGATGTTAAATGCTGGCCAGTAAAAATTTTCATAGTGAAAGTATAAAAAATCGACTACATAACCCAATGTCATCCGGTCATACAAATTACCAATAGCCCCGCCTAGTATTAAGGCTAGGCCTATGCAGAATAGTTTTTGAGTAGAATTCTTATAAAGCAAATAAGTGATGACAATAATAGCCATCATTGAGATGGTACTAAAAAATGACTTCTGCCAACCCCCAGCCTCTGCTAAAAAGCTAAAGGCGGCCCCTGTATTATGATATCGCACTAAATCAAAGAAATTCGTAATTGTAAGATGGTCTCCATAAACAAATTCCATCTGTATCAAATGTTTAGTCCACAAGTCTAAGCCCACCACAACAGCACTAATAACTAGCCATTTAAGCAAAATGACGCTCCTCACCAGTCTCAAATAAATTACTAACGCAGCGCGAACATATTGTTGGATGATCAGCCACAACTCCTACGTCAGCTCGATAATGCCAACAACGCTCACATTTACTATGTGCACTAGTGGTCACTGCAATTTTCTGCTCCGCACCTGTAGCTAACTTGTAAACCCTAGCACTAGATGTGATCATCACAAAACGCAAATCATCCTCAAGGCTATTGAGTGCATTATAAGTATCTGCTGTCACATGAAACTCCAGCTCCGCTTGGAGTGAAGATCCTACCAAACCTTGCGCACGCAATCCTTCAATGACCTTTGCGGCTTCACTTCGCGCTGTAATAATAGTTTGCCAATCTTTAATACGCGCATCACTGAGGCCGTGTGCTGGTATTGCGTACCAAACATCTTCAAATACCGTACTTTCATCATCTAGTTCCAGAGTTTGCCAAATCTCATTAGCAGTAAAGCTTAAGATAGGTGCCATCAGGCGCATCATGGTGTGCGTAATATGGTGCAATGTAGTTTGTGCTGCGCGGCGAGCGTGTGAACTTTCACCTGCTGTATAGAGACGGTCTTTTAGAATATCTAAATAGAAGCCACCCAGGTCCTCTGAGCAGAAGCTTACAAATTTTTGTACTGCTGAATGAAATTCATATTTATCAAAGTCTGCCAAAATGTCAGCTTGAAGCTGTACCGTTAAATACAACGCATACTGGTCAATTTCCAAACACTTATGCATCGGCAATAAATCTTTGCTAGCATCAAAGTCTACTAAATTAGCGAGCAAGAACTTCATGGTATTGCGAATGCGACGGTAGCTTTCGGCAACACGTTTTAAAATTTCATCAGAAATTGTTAGTTCGCCAGAGTAATCAGTAGATGCAGTCCATAAACGTAAAATATCAGCACCATAAGTGTCCATTACCTTTTGAGGCGCAACTACATTACCTTTGGACTTACTCATTTTATGGCCAGAGCCATCCACGACAAATCCATGCGTAAGAAGCGCCTCATAAGGGGCACGACTGTCAATAGCACAACCAGTTAGTAACGAAGATTGGAACCAGCCTCGATGTTGATCGGACCCTTCCAAATACAAATCTGCGGGGAATTGCAACTCAGGCCGTCGTTTTAATACGGCTGCATGGGTAGCACCGGAGTCAAACCAAACATCTAAGGTGTATGTCACCTTTTTGTAATCTGCCATATTATCCGGTGCATGCTCGGATAAATAAGCGGCACCATCTAAGCTGAACCAAGCTTCTACGCCAGTTTTTTCAACCATTACTGCTGCTTTTTCTAGCAACTCCATGGTTTGTGGATGTGGCTCGCCAGTTTCTTTATGAACAAAGAATGGCATTGGTACGCCCCAATTACGCTGACGCGAAACACACCAATCTGGGCGGTTTTTGATCATCGCCTCTAAACGGGCCCGACCCCAAGCTGGGAAGAATTCAGTTTGATCAACCGCTGTATTAGCATATTCACGCAAAGTTTTTCCCGTAATGCCCGACGTATTCATGCCGACAAACCACTGATGTGTAGCGCGGAAAATTACTGGGGTTTTGTGACGCCAGCAATGCGGGTAACTATGATTGACCCGGACTGAAGCCATTAAATTGCTGCTGGCAGCCAACGTTTCTATTACGACTTTATTTGCATCCCAAATGCTCATGCCAGCAAACAGTGCAATACGACTATAAAATTTACCGTCATCGCCTACGGGGCAATCTACTGGTAATTTATAACGCATACCCACCGCATAGTCGTCTAAGCCATGTGCTGGAGCAGTATGTACTAAGCCAGTACCGGCTTCAGCAGTCACATGATCACCACAGATAATGGGCACTTGTCTATCTTCAAACGGATGTTGCAATTGTAAATATTCAAGTGCTGCGCCCTTGCAGCTTGCTAAAGTTTTAGCCTCTGATTCGCCATAGCGTGCCAATGTTGCCATCACCAATTCTTGCGATAAAATCAATAAACCTTTACTAGTCTCAACTAAGTTATAGTTAAATTCCGGATGCACAGAAACCGCCTGATTTGCTGGCAGCGTCCAAGGCGTGGTGGTCCAAATGACGGCATAAGTATCTGCACTTACTTTGATGCCAAAAGCCGCACTTAAGGCGGCTTTATCTGCCACCTTAAAGCCCACATCAATCGCTGGAGAGTTTTTATCCTCATATTCAACTTCAGCTTCTGCTAATGCTGAGGCGCAATCCACGCACCAATGAACTGGCTTGCTACCTTGATATAGATATCCATTTTTATAAATTTCACCCAAAGCCCTCATAATATCGGCTTCCGTTTTGAAGTCCATGGTCAGATATGGATTTTCCCAATCGCCAAGCACGCCCAAACGAATAAAGTCTTTCTTTTGGCGATCCACTTGCTCAGCAGCATAGTCTCGACATAACTGACGAAATTTTGCTGGGTCGATATCCTTACCGTGAGTCTTTTCTACCATCAACTCAATCGGCAAGCCATGGCAATCCCAACCAGGTACATATGGGGCATCAAAACCGCTCATGGTTTTGAATTTTACGATAATATCTTTTAAAATCTTATTGACCGCATGTCCAATATGAATGTCACCGTTAGCATAAGGTGGGCCGTCATGCAATATGAATTTCTTTGCTCCTAGTCTCAACTTGCGAATACGTGCATAGAGCTTCTTATCATGCCATTGTTGCAACCAGGCTGGCTCTCGCTTAGCCAAATCACCGCGCATGGGAAAGGAAGTTTCCGGCAGATTGAGTTTATATTGGGCTTTATTTATATCTTCAGTCATCTCATTATCCAACTATTCTACAGAATGCTATTTACAAAGCAGCCCTGCATTTTTTATTTCAAGGCTTATTGTTTCGTTTGTTCGCAGTGGCAAAAAAAACTTTGGCTACTGCTACGTCATTTGCTATTTGTGCTGTTAATGCATCTAAGCCGTCAAATTTCATTTCATCGCGTATCTTGTGCATAAACTCCACCTTTACATGCTGGCCATACAAGTTCCCAGAAAACTCTAACACATGCACTTCTAACAACAATTTGGGAACGCCAGCAATCGTTGGCCTTACGCCTAAATTAGCTACACTAGGCAAACCATCTAATTCTACCGCATAGACGCCTCTAAGTGCCGGCCTCTCATGGCGCATGTGAATATTAGCCGTGGGGTATCCTAGTAGACGTCCACGCTTTGCACCATGCACCACCTTGCCACTTATACTGTAGGGACGACCTAATAATCTTGCTGATTCTTGTAATTGCCCCGAGGCTAGTGCCATCCTGACTCGCGTACTAGAAACTCGAACTGCATCACTATCATTTAAGGGTAAATTCACTTGTGGCAGGCTGATTAAATTAAAACCAGCACCTATAAAATCTTGCGTAGCACCGGCACGCATTGCCCCAAATCTAAAATCCTCGCCAACCAAAATAGCTTTAGCATTTAGGCTTTCGCGCAGAATATTCCGCATAAACTCAGTTGCTGATAGCTTGGAAAATCTTTGGGTAAAACGACAGACATAAACGCGTTCAACACCAGCTGCGGCAAAATGCTCTAGCTTTTCCCGCAATGAGCATAATCGTGCGGGGGCGGTTTCAGGCGAAAAAAACTCGCGCGGATGTGGCTCAAAAGTCATTACTGCAGAAATGAGGTTTTGCTGCTTCGCCACTTGAATTAACTGATTCAACAGCACCTGATGACCCAAATGAAACCCGTCAAAATTGCCAATCGCAAGTGCACAAGGAGCTTGTAGTTTGGCAGGAACATGCCTAAAAACAAGCATCAACGAATTACCCTGCGAATGTAATCTCTCGGCCTAAACCCAAGTAACATTAAAGTTGAAAAATAACTGATGCCACCCAAAATAACTAGGCCACTAAGATAGAACAACCTTCTTAACAATCTAAAACTTAACCATGCATTACTCTCACCCATAGAAAAATAGAGAATAAGACCCATCACAACTAAGGCAATTGAAAGCTTGAACAAGAATAAAAACCAACCTGGTTGTGGTTGAAAAATATTAGCTTTACGCAGACTGTAATAAAGTAATGAGGCGTTTAGGCATGCGCCTAAACCAATTGCCAGAGCTAATCCAGTATGCTGCAAATGCAACACAAAAACAAATATGACATTCATCACTTGGGTAGCCAATAGCGTAAATACTCCAATTTTAACTGGCGTTTTAATATTCTGCCGCGCATAAAAACCTGGTGCTAAAATTTTAACTAATATCAACCCTAGCAAACCAAAGCTGTAGGCAATCAAAGCCTGCTCAGTCATCAAGGCATCATAACTAGTAAATTTACCGTAGTGAAATAGTGTTATGACTAATGGTGCTGCAATTACCGCCAATGCTAACGCTGCTGGCGCAGCTAGAATAAAAGTTAAGCGCAAACCCCAATCTAGTAATTGTGAATATTCACGTGAATCTTGATTGGAATAGGCCTTAGATAAACTGGGAAGTAAAATAGTACCTAATGCAACGCCCAATACTCCAGTAGGAAACTCCATCAATCTGTCGGCATAATAAAGCCAGCTTACACTGCCTGTAATTAGAAATGAGGCAAAGATAGTATTAACAATCATTGAAACTTGAGCAACAGAGACACCTAGCACTGCCGGACCCATTAATTTTAATATGCGCCAAACACCATCATCCCGGCGATGAAAGTCAATCTTCGGTAATAAACCAATTTGCTTTAAGAATGGAATTTGAAATATCAACTGCAAAAACCCACCAAAAAAAACAGCCCAGGCCAGCACTTTAATCGGCTCAGAAAAGTAATCAGCAAAAAACAACACCGCAACAATCATTGAAAGATTAAGCCAGACAGGGGTAAAAGCAGGAATACCAAAACGATTATAAGTATTTAGCACACCGCCAGCCATTGATACTAATGAAATAAAGAAAATATAAGGGAAGGTAATGCGCAGCAATTCAACGGTTAATTGCATTTTTTCAGGGTTGGCCTGAAATCCCGGCGCAATCATTGTCACAATAAAAGGTGCGGCCAACATGCCGAGCACAGTAATCACAACTAGAATTACACCTAACCATGTCGCAACACGGTTAATTAAACTATGCGTTTCATCAAAGCTACGCTGACTTTTATATTCAGCCAAAATAGGAACAAAGGCTTGACTAAAAGCACCTTCAGCGGACACACGGCGTAATAAATTAGGAATCTTAAAGGCAACAATAAAAGCATCACTAATCATACCTGCGCCAAACACACGAGCAATCAGCGTATCGCGAATAAAACCCAGTATCCGCGACACGAACGTCATACTTCCAACTTTGGCCAGTGCTTTAAGTAAATTCATGCTGAGGAGGAAGGGATTTTCAATGGAATTGGACTAGAAAAAAGTGAATTAACTATAATAATGTCAGATTTTAACATGCCAGCTATAATCACGTACCACTTGCTAATGATATTTACATGATTTTAACTTGCAATGTTTTTATATTATCGATATTATGATCGGCTTCGTATTTTGAATAGCTTTTAGGAAAATTAGATGGCAAATACCGCACAAGCAAGAAAACGTGCTCGTCAAGCAGTTAAGCAACGCGCTCACAATGCAAGTTTGCGCTCTACTTTGCGTACAGCAATTAAAAAAATTATTAAAGCTGTAGAAGCTGGCGATAAAACAGCTGCTACTGCTGCTTACAGCGAGAATGTAAGTGTAATTGACCGCATTGCGGACAAACAAATCATCCATAAAAATAAAGCATCACGTCATAAAAGCCGCTTAAATGCAGCAATTAAAGCGATGGCATAAGATTTAATTAGATCATTTGCAAATAAAAAGCCGAACGATGTTCGGCTTTTTTATTGCTGATTACTTCTGAAATGGAATGCAACGCAATCCAATTACTCTCCAATATGCAAATCTGTTCGCACTTGCATCGCTTGCTCGATTGCATCATCAAGACTAACGTTTAAAAGAGTTAAATGCCCCATTTTACGACCGGTACGCGCTGATTTTTTTCCGTACAAATGCATCTTTAATTCTGGATTAGAAAATACAGACTGCCAATCTGGCTCGGTTCCTGCATCATTGTCCAGCGGCCAAATATCACCTAGTAAGTTAACCATCACAGCAGGACTGTGCTGCCTAGGACTACCTAAAGGCAATCCAGTCAGCACCCGGACCTGTTGCTCAAATTGATTGGTAACACAGGCATCCAAAGTATAATGTCCAGAATTGTGAGGCCGGGGAGCCATTTCATTGACCAGCAACTTACCCTCGCATACAAAAAACTCCACTCCTAACACGCCATTGTAGTTAAGTTTTTCAGCCACAGTAATGGCCAGCTTTTGCGCCTCACGGCTTATAGCATTACTGCCACGTGCTGGAATGATAGAAATATCGAGTATCCCATTTAAATGACTGTTCTCAGCAGTCGGAAAAGTCTCTATATTACCTTCAACATCTCTTGCCAGAACTACTGAAACTTCATAATCCAATTTCATCATTTTTTCTAGTACACACTCTTCACGCTCGAATTGGCTAAAAGCCAATTGGGCTTCGTGGTTATTTTTAACACGAGATTGGCCTTTACCATCATAGCCAAAGCGAGCTACCTTTAAAATTGCTGGATAAATATCACTGTCATCTGTCGGCAAATCATCTACATCAGTTATCACCACATAGGGCGCTACTGGTAATCCGGCATGTTTAAGAAAGTTCTTTTCACTTACTCTATGTTGCGCAATGGCAACACTATAAGCGCTGGGCCGAACAGGCTTAGTTTGCTCTAAAAGCATCAATGAGTCTGCCGGTACATTCTCAAACTCAGTAGTAATAGCGGAACAACTACGAGCCAATTCAAGCAACCCTACTTGATTATCAAAAGATGTACATATATGTACATCGGCGATCTTGCCAGCAGGACTATTCGCATCTGGGTCTAATACCGTCACTTTATAGCCCATTTCATGGGCAGCGATTACAAAAAATCGACCCAACTGTCCGCCGCCGAGTATCCCCAACATGGCTGGTGGAAAAATAACAGAGGGTAAATCTTCGGATTGATGTAGACGCGTATAGCTCATATATAGAGAATTAATGTAATGATCAGATAAGAAATGATAGTTATTGAGGCAGGTCACTCAATACCATTAATTGCACTTTATCGGCTTGCTTGATTCTAAAATCAACTAATTTACCTGCTAACTCTTTGTTATGATTAGCTAATATAGACACAGCGAATAAACCAGCATTTGCTGCCCCAGCCTCACCTATTGCAAAAGTCGCCACAGGTATTCCTTTAGGCATTTGCACTATAGACAATAGTGAATCCTGACCCTGCAAGTGCTTAGACGGAACTGGTACGCCCAGCACTGGCAATGTTGTCTTAGCCGCCACCATTCCAGGCAAATGTGCTGCGCCACCAGCACCAGCAATAATCACTTGGTAACCTTTGCTTGCAGCAGACTCAGCAAAACTAAACATTAGGTCTGGCGTACGGTGGGCTGAAACGACCTGTGCGCTGTAGTCAACATCAAAATCTGCTAGCATTTGCGCGGCAGCTTTCATAACAGGCCAATCGCTATCTGAGCCCATAATGATAGCTACTAATGGTTTTTTTTGCATCTTTATTCCTCTATTATTTGACTGACTATAGCAAAACTAAATTATCACGATGTATAAGCTCGTCAGCCTCCACATAGCCCAATATTTTTTCAATCTCAGCACTGGGCCTTCCTATAATACGCAAAGTTTCTACCGCAGAGTAATTAGCAAGTCCACGTGCAATTTCTAAACCATTAGCATCACAACAAGAGACAACTTCACCACGTTCAAATGAGCCATAAATCCCTGTAACGCCTATAGGCAACAAACTCTTCCCATCTTCTTTAATGACTTTAACAGCACCTGCATCCAGCATTAATTTCCCACGCAACTGCAAATGATCGGCAAGCCATTGTTTACGAGCAGCAGTTTTTATTTCCGTTGTTTGTAAATGAGTTCCAATCACTTCTCCTGAGGCCAAGCGAATAAGAACATTGGCTTCACGACCAGAGGCAATCACGGTATGAGCTCCACTGCGTGCTGCACGTTTAGCCGCGAGTATTTTGGTTAACATGCCCCCAGTGCCAACGTCGCTTCCAGCTCCACCCGCCATCAGTTCTAAAGATGAATCACCGGCCATGCCATGTACTATAAATTTCGCATTAGAATCTTTGCGCGGATCCGCTGAATAAAGACCCTGCTGATCAGTAAGAATCACTAATACATCAGCTTCAATTAAGTTAGCTACAAGTGAGGCCAATGTATCATTATCACCAAAACGGATTTCATCAGTTGCAACTGTATCGTTCTCGTTAATAATCGGAATAACTTTTAGCTCTAACAACGTACGCAAAGTACTGCGTGCGTTGAGATAACGCTTCCTGTCTGCTAAGTCATCATGCGTCAGCAATACTTGTGCAGTGTGAAGTTGATGTCTACTAAAGCAACTTTCGTACATTTGCACTAAGCCCATTTGCCCTACTGCTGCTGCAGCCTGAAGTTCATTGACCGATGTTGGACGCTTCTTCCATCCAAGCCTTTGCATACCCTCTGCAACAGCGCCACTAGAAACCAACACAACATACTTTCCTTGATGAGCTAACGCTGCAATTTGGGCCGCCCACGCTGCGATGGCAGTTTGATCTAAGCCACTGCCATTATTGGTGACTAGGCTAGAACCCACCTTAACCACAATTACTTTGGCATCAAGCAATAGTGATTTAAGGTTCGTTGATTTAGTTGTCGTCATCTTTTTTTACTGAGTCATGAAATTCAGCGCTCATATTTTTTAAAGGCTTATCGCTAGCACTTTCATTAATCAAGCCACTATCCTTTAAGAAATCTTCCATCAAAAGTCTATTTTCATCAATATGCTGCATGATGGCATAAGTCAATTCCTTACAACCTATTCCACTAATAGCTGAAATGGCGAAAACTCGACCACTCCAACCATAATCTTTAACAAACTTTTTCACCACTTGCTCTGAATCAGTCAGCATATCTATCTTATTCAAGATTAGCCAGCGTGGTTTTTCAAAAAGAGATTCATCATACTTTTTAAGTTCTTCAACAATAGCTTTTGCCTCATGAACTGGATCAACAGATTCATCAAACGGGGCAATATCAACCAAGTGCAACAATAAGGAAGTGCGCTGAAGATGGCGCAAGAACTGATGACCAAGACCAGCACCCTCAGCTGCACCCTCAATAATGCCTGGAATATCAGCAATGACAAAGCTACGCTCAGTATCGACGCGCACTACACCCAAATTTGGGTGCAAAGTAGTAAATGGGTAGTCAGCTACTTTAGGCTTTGCAGCAGAAACTGAACGGATAAACGTAGATTTTCCTGCATTAGGCATACCTAATAAACCAACATCGGCTAATACTTTAAGCTCTAAATAAAGCTCAAACTCTTCACCAGGATCACCCTTAGTACACTGTCGAGGGGCACGGTTTAGGCTGGATTTGAAATGCACGTTACCTAAGCCACCCTTGCCGCCCGCTGCCATTTGGGCACTTTGGCCATGCTCACTTAAATCAACCAACATCTGCTCTGTAGCTTTATCAGAAATTACGGTACCAACAGGCACACGTAAAATCATATCATCGCCTTTCGCACCGTAACATTCAGCACTTCGTCCATTTTCACCGCGCTGCGCTCTAAATGTCCTGGTATAGCGATAATCCACTAGCGTATTAATATTTCGATCAGCAATAATTGTAATAGAACCACCACGACCGCCGTCACCTCCACTGGGACCGCCCATGGGCTCATACTTTTCTCGACGAAATGTAGCAACACCATTGCCACCATCGCCTGCGTAAACCTTAATCGTTGCTTCGTCTATAAATTTCATGTGTAGAGTTTACCAAATAAAAAAGCCCCATCAAACGATGAGGCTTTAATAAAGTCAAATAACTTAAGCTGCAATAATAATGCTTACTGTATGACGCTTTAAAGCACCTTTAATAGCAAAAAATACTTTGCCGTCTGCTTTAGCATACAGCGTATGGTCTTTACCCATACCTACATTTTCACCAGCATGCATTTTTGTACCGCGCTGACGCACGATAATGCTACCTGCTGAAACGACTGTTTCGCCAAAAGCCTTAACACCTAATCGTTGTGCGTGTGAATCGCGGCCGTTACGTGAACTACCACCTGCTTTTTTGTGTGCCATTTTCTCTAATCCTTAAACTTGATTAACTACTATTAGCTTTTCAACTATTTAGCAGCGATTGTTTCAATTTTAATTTCAGTAAAACTTTGGCGATGGCCTTGTGTTTTACGATAATGTTTACGACGACGGAATTTAAAAATCATTACCTTATCGCCACGACCATGTGAAAGTACAGTTGCTTTAACAGTCGCACCTTTAATGATAGGTGAGCCGATTGTTGTTTTTGCACCGTCAGAAACCATTAAAATTTGGTCAAGCGTAACAATACCGCCAACTTCAACTTCTAACTTCTCAACTTTTAATCTTTCGCCAGGAATAACGCGATATTGTTTGCCACCAGTTTTGATTACTGCATACATAATTATGCCTTTAACTCATACTTCAGAAGAATCGCGCATTATACGCATATTATTAGGCAAAGCAAACCATAATCTCTGCTTAAGACCAAAAAATACTGACGCTTAATTTAGTTGACAATTATCGCACCTTTTAGCACTTTGGAATCAAGTAGATTAAGCAGAGAAAGTAGGCTGTGATAATATGGGCGCTACTTTTTTAGGTTTATAATTGTGACGCAAAGCAACACACCGTTAGGTAGCATTCAATCTATGATTGCCAAAGATATCTTGGCGGTAAATTCTGTGATTGAGCAGTCCCTGCATTCAGAGGTCGCTCTAGTTAATCAAGTAGCACATTACATTATCAATAGTGGCGGTAAGCGCCTTCGCCCTATGTTGGTGTTGCTCACCGCAGGCTTGTTTGGAAAAATCACCCCGCAACATCATCAAATCGCTGCAGTTGTTGAATTAATCCATACCGCCACTTTACTCCATGATGATGTTGTAGATGAGTCGGGAAAACGCCGCGGACAAAATACAGCCAACGCACTGTTTGGCAATGCCGCTAGCGTCCTGGTAGGAGACTTTGTTTACTCTCGGGCTTTTCAGATGATGGTTGCTGTGGAAAATATGCGCGTGATGGAAGTGTTAAGTAACGCCACTAACGTGATTGCTGAGGGTGAAGTACTACAATTATTAAATATCAATAATGCTGACATTACCGACGCTGATTATCTACAAGTCATCCATTACAAAACGGCCAAACTTTTTGAAGCTGCAACTCGTCTGGGCGCTATTATTAGCAATGCCAGCACTAAAGATGAATCAGCCTTAAGTTTATACGGCATGCATATAGGAACAGCCTTTCAGCTCATTGATGATGTTTTGGATTTAAGTGGCAATGTGCAAGCTATCGGTAAAAATTTAGGGGATGATTTAAGCGAAGGCAAACCCACACTACCTCTTCTCTACGCAATGCGCAATGGTAATGCCGATGAATCTAAAACGATCAAACACGCAATAGAACATGGTGGATTGGAAGACTTAGCTGGCGTACTTAGGGCGGTTGAACGTACAGGCGCCTTACAACATGTACGAAACATGGCGACAAAAGAATCCGCACTGGCTTGCGCTGCTATTGCGCACTTTAGTGACTCGCCTCACAAGGCGGCTATGCTCACTTTAGCTGAATTTGCGGTCAGTCGGAATTATTAATCTCACCTAATTAATAGCGGGTATGGTGCCCTCCACTTTTTAGATAGTTAGTTAAGCACAATCTTTTCACCACTGTCGGCATGGTAGTAAGTGAGATGCGCACAATCACTGGTCCCTGCCGTAAGTGAACCATCGAATAAAGATTTTCCTTCGACATCAACAATTGCATATCCATTATGATATAGCGTAACCTCAGCGAGTTTTGGCGCTTGTTTTGAACTTTCACGCATTGCAAAACTGACACAGTTTTCCTCTATAGCCTCTGAGTAAACTTCCCACTCGCGCCCACCGGCTAACTGTGACAACCATTGCGGCAAGTCAACCTCAACCCTACAGATAATCGGCTCATCCCATTCCGGATGGCTAATCTCCACTGCATTTTCTTGACTAGTCACTTGCGTCATATTTTCTCCTTGTTACCTATAACATGATTATATTATTGAAACACAACATTTACCGGTATTTTTGTGCTATACAGGCAATATTTCAAGTGGCAAACTGCAATAATAATTAATATAACAACCTCATTGTGCCGATTTTTCGTAATTAAGTAGCGGTTGCGACAACCAATTATCGGTGCCATGATTCGATTAATGACTTGCATTAGTCGCAGGTTAATCTCTAAAACATAAGACGGAAAGCTTTATGCCAAACGAAATCATTGGAATCTCGACTTTTCTTGAGGGTAATAATGGATTTTTTATAGGAATCTCAGTTTTAGCTGGACTATTGATCGGCAGTTTTTTGAATGTGTTGATTTACCGTCTCCCTAAAATAATGCAGCAAGAATGGGAAAATAATTGCCTAGAACTTCAGGGCATTGCAATCCCTAAACTCAAAGAATACAGTATTGTTAGGCCTCGCTCAGCTTGCCCGCATTGCGGGCAAATGATTCATGCATTAGAAAACATACCTATAATTAGCTATTTAATCTTAAATGGCCGTTGTAGCGCCTGCAAAACACGTATTGCCCTCCGATACCCTTTGATTGAAGCACTTACTGGCGTGTTATTTGGCCTAATTAGCTGGAAATTTGGCTATAGCATTAGCGCTCTATTTGCATCTATATTAACTTGTGCCTTAATTACACTCACTTTCATTGACTTTGACACACAACTTCTCCCCGACGACATTACTCTGCCATTAATTTGGGCGGGCTTACTGTTTAACTTAGACAACGGTTTCACCAATATCAATTCAGCTGTTATTGGGGCTGTAGTGGGCTACCTTTCCTTGTGGTTAATTTACTGGCTATTTAAATTTATAACTGGCAAAGAGAGCATGGGGTATGGTGATTTCAAACTATTCGCTGCTTTAGGTGCTTGGTTTGGCTGGCAGTTACTTCCTGCTATCATTTTAGTTTCTTCACTATTAGGTGCAATTACAGGCATGGGCATAATTATGTGGACTAAACGTAGCAGTCAAATCCCTATACCATTTGGTCCATTTCTAGCTATAGGTGGTATTGCAGCTTTATTCTTAGGGAATCAGTTTGTATAATTTAATTTTTATTAATCAAAACTCTAGAGCTAGCGCATGTCCTTAATTAACACCCTTTTAGTCGCTCTTACTGGCGGGATAGGTTCAGGCAAAAGTGAAGCTGCCAAACAGTTTGTCCATTTAGGGGTTCCGGTGATTGATACCGATGAAATCTCGCGCGCATTAACCTCACATGAGGGCCCGATGATTGAAAGTATTCGCAAGAGTTTTGGCGATGATTTTTTTAAAATAGACGGCAGTTTGGATCGTGCAAAGTTGCGCCAGCAAATCTTTAGGGATCCAGCTAAACGACAAAAACTAGAAGCCATTATGCATCCTGCCATTTATGAGTTGGCTGTAAAACAGCTGACTGATAATGAAACTCGGCTAAACCCTCAATATCAAGTATTAGTGGTCCCCCTTTTGTTTGAGAATAATCGATATCAATCCCTTGTCGATAAAGTCTTACTTATTGATTGTCATGAGAAATTGCAAATTGAACGCGCCATGGCGCGCAGTCAATTGAGCGCCATAGAAGTTAATGAAATGATGTCTGCTCAGGTTCCCAGATCCACTCGATTAGCACAGGCTGATGAAATTATTGAAAATAATGGATCGCTCGCAGAATTACAAGAAAAAATCATAGTAATAAATAAAAAGTTCATTAGTTCTTGCATAGTTAGCAAATAAATTTAATAATTCATCTCAAGTTCAAATCTACTATTAAAGTAGCACTCATTTGGTTAATTACTGATTGAATAATGCCTAGCTATGACTACCCTTTTAACGAACGTATACGCACATTACTGCGTGTAGAGGATTTATTTGCCAAAGTTTTGTATAACATAGAAGCAGGCAACGAATTCCAGCATCACAGCGCACTCCTTTCCCTACTGCAAATTTTAGACGTAGTAGACCGTGCCGAACTTAAGCAAGACCTATTGCAAGAACTCGACCGGCAAAGGGTCACAATGATTTCGTTACGAGGTAATCCCGATATTTCAGCAAAAACTCTAGAAACCATACTGACCGATATTGATATAGCCACTAACGCATTACGTGCCGAAGCTACCAAACTGGGCCAAACTTTGCGAACCAACGAGTGGTTGATGAGCATTAAACAGCGTGCAGGAATTCCTGGGGGCGTGTGCGAATTTGACTTACCCTCTTATCATTACTGGCTAGGTTTGGGTGAGGCTAGACGCAGAGAGGATTTTAATACTTGGCTGAGCCCGTTATTACCTATGCATAAAGCGATAGGCATTATTTTGCACATCTTGCGGGGAAGTGGCGCTTCCACAAATTTAATTGCCATAAATGGTGCTTATCAACAGATGCTGGCTGGCGCCAAGCCCGCTCAAATGCTGCGCATAGCAGTTGCGGATGATGTCACCTGCTTTCCTGAAGTAAGTGCTAATAAATATGCAATTAACGTACGCTTTAATACCCTAGAATGTTTGCAGAGACCGCAAAAATATGAAGCTGATGTTAAATTTACCTTAACATTATGTAATTTATAATTTATTCCTATCCATAGGCCTTGTAACTCTCTCGCAACCACAGTAAATTAAGTTTAAGACTTACGAATATGACCACCATAAAAAAACGCTTAGTTGCGTGCCCTAACTGCAGTAATTTTTCAGAATTTGCACCAACCAATCCCTTTAGACCTTTTTGTAGCGAACGTTGCAAACTTATTGACTTGGGGTTGTGGGCAAGCGAGCAATATGCGATTCCTGAAGCCATTAAGATGGATGAAATACCTGATGAATTTTGAGAAAATCACTTCAAACCATAAATGTATTAAACCCTATTAACCTTAGCTTTCACTTTCAGCCCATATTCTAATTAAACTCTACTATGACCCACTTACCAAAATACACACGTGTCGGCTTCATGCTATTCATGACTCTCTTTGTCACTTATTTCTCTAACGCGTATGCACTAGAATCAACAGTCGCCTCCAACCAGAGCCTCGTCAATATCAAAGATGCGTGGGTTCGCCCCAGCCACCCTGGGCAATATACGGGTGCTGCCTACATGACCTTAACTAGCATGGAAAATGTTACCCTAACACATATCGAAAGTGACGCAAGCGACACCATCAAAATTCACAGCATGAGCATGCATAATGGTGTGATGAAAATGCGTATGCTAGATAACTTACCGCTGTTAGCAGGGGAACCCTATAAACTTGAACCTGGCGGCTTTCATTTGATGTTACTTAATTTGAAGAGAACACTTAATGCGGGTGATTCAGTCAACTTTGTGCTTTATTTTAAAACTAAAAATCAGACTGAATTTAAGCAAAACCTTAAAATTCAAGTACTACCTGAAACAGACCCACAGCATTAATTTAGAATAATTTAAATTAAATCCAAAAACCACGCTGCATAGCAATGCCATGCGCTCCATGCACCCTGGCTTCATTTAAGTCAGAAACTTGCATGCCTCCTAGCGCATACACAGGCAAAGCATAATCTTTAATTAATTCAGTAAAACCATCCCAACCAAGCGGGATAGCATTAGCATGGCTACGTGTCGGCATGACTGGTGATAGCACTACAAAGTCTAATCCAAGTTTTTCCGCATATCCCAACTGCTCTGCACTGTGACATGAGGCGCCACATAGAAGATTACCAGGCCTGAATTCAAGATGCATCAAATCTTCTCCAGTAAGATGCAACCCACTCGCATTGAGCTTTGATACCAAATTAAAGTCCCCATGAACACAGCTGGAATTAAGAAAAACTTTGGCATTGTAGGTGCTTGCTAACTCAATGACGCGCTTAGCAAATAATTGATAAGCCGCGGATGACAGTTGCTTTTCTCGCACCTGAATGATCTGCAAACCATTATCTAATGCAATTTTTAGGTGTTTGAAGAAAAGCTCCTCACTCATTTCATTTAGATTAGTGATTGCATAAATGGGCGCTAAGCTTAATGCATCTAAAATAGGTGCATTAGCTGGCAACATAGGAGAAACGCTTAATTGTTGAGGGTTTTGCCAACTTAAAGTCTGCTTCTCTAAGCCAGAAGGTTCGCCCTGCCATGCCACTACTATAAAAAAATATAATTTAACGGTTTTAGCAGGCGATTCTAAGTGGCCGCTGGAATCATATTTAGCTGGATAATCAAAACTGCGCGTGAGCCATGGGTAGAACGCATTTACAGTAATCCCCAACTCTTCATGCAACTCTCTTTTCAGTGCTTGCTCAGGAGTTTCATTCGTTTCAACTTTACCACCAGGAAACTCCCAGTAACCAGACCAAGGCTTACCAACTGGGCGTTCTGCCAATAAGACCAATCCGTTCTTATGCTGAATGATGCCAACGGCAGCCTCAATTATATTGGAAGTGACCACTCGGTCAGAGGTTGCAATAGCAATCATGATGAGGGATAAATCAGGCTAAAATTAAGATCTATAGTCAGCGTTGATTCTGACGTAATCATATGAGAAATCACAGGTCCAAACTGTGCAATTTGCGCTACCACGTCCCAGATCTACACGCACTAAAATTTCTGGTTGCTGCATCACAGCTACACCTTGCGCCTCTTCATAAGCTAGAGCACGTCCACCATGCTCAGCTACCAACACGTCACCCAAATACAACTTCAATACATTCACATCTAGTTGCTCTACACCTGCATATCCTATGGCGGCTAGAATGCGTCCTAAGTTAGGATCTGAAGCAAAAAATGCGGTTTTAATTAATGGTGAATGAGCTATGGCGTAAGCAACTTTTCGACACTCACCCTCATCGTGGCCACCCTCAATTCTGACCGTAATAAATTTGGTAGCTCCTTCCCCATCACGAACTATTGCCTGTGCGAGCTCGATAGCTACTTCGGTCAACGCATCACGCAACACTATGTATTCGGCACTAGTTTCACTAATTTCATCGTTTCCAGCCAGATTACTCGCAATCAGAATTAAACTGTCATTAGTTGAAGTATCTCCATCTACGGTAATGCAATTAAAAGACTTGTTCACCGCATAATGAATAATGCTCTCTAAGGCCTTTGCGCTGACCACAGCATCAGTGGCAATATAGCCCAGCATGGTCGCCATGTTGGGATGGATCATACCCGAGCCTTTGCTAATCCCCGTAATCGCAATCTGCTTACCGCCTAACATGATATGGCGAGAACTGCCTTTGGCAACGATATCGGTAGTCATAATCGCCTCCGCTGCATTGAGCCAATTATCTTGTTTTAAATCAGCAATCGCAGCGGGCAAGCCTCCAATCACTTTGTCTGCTGGTAATGGTTCCAAAATGACACCGGTCGAAAAAGGGAGTATTTGTTGCGGCTTGAGGTTTAGACTTTTGGCTAAAGCCTCTGTCGTTAATTTTGCACGCGATAAACCATCTTCTCCAGTCCCTGCATTCGCACAACCGGTATTAACCAAAAGTGCGCGTATCGGCTCTCCGCTCGCTAGATGAGTTTTACAGAGCAAAACAGGTGCCGCACAAAATTGATTTTGCGTAAATACACCTACCACATGACTACCAGCAGCTAACTGCATCACTAATAAGTCTTTCCGATTAGACTTTCGGATATGCGCTTCTGCACAACCCAACCAGACACCATCTACAGGCAATAGGCTGGAGGCTTCGGGAGCAATTAAATTAACGGGCATGCAATTTCCTTTTAATGGCTAGATATTTTTAAACGAAAGCGAAGACAGGCCAGAAAAAACAAGAAGCGCCTATAGTTTTCGCCAAGAGGTTCCTTCAGGAGAATCTTCCAAGATAATCCCAACATCAGCTAATTTCTTTCGAATGATGTCAGCTTCAGCAAAGTTTTTTGTTCTTTTAGCCTCATTACGCTGAACAATCAACGCATCAACATCTAACCCTAGATTAGATGACTCACTTTGACCTTGCAGGAAGACATCTGGATCACGTTGTAGCAAGCCTACTATTCCGGCTAAATTCTTAAGTAAGCTAGCAGTAGCAGCAGATTTTATTTTATTGACCTCGCTTGCTAAATCAAACAATACCGCGAAGGCTTCGGGCGTATTAAAATCATCATCCATGGCAGCTTTAAAGCTTGCCGCAGGTGCCTGCGCCCAATCAATCGAAGTAACACTGAGATCTAAGCCACGTAACGCTGTATAAAGACGCGTAAGCGCAACTTTGGCATCATCTAGATGCTGATTAGAGTAATTAAGCGGGCTACGATAATGGGCGCGAAGTATAAAGAAGCGCACCACCTCAGGATCATATTGTTCTAGTACCCTACGTATCGTAAAAAAATTACCTAATGACTTAGACATTTTTTCATCATCTACACGAACAAAACCATTATGCATCCAATAATTGACCATTTGGCAAGGCTGGCCATCATGACTGTGTGCTGCTTCCGATTGGGCAATTTCATTTTCATGATGCGGAAACTGCAAATCTTGGCCACCACCATGAATATCAAAGTGCTCGCCTAGCAGGTGTGAGCTCATGGCGGAGCATTCGATATGCCAGCCTGGACGGCCACTTCCCCAAGGCGAATCCCAGCAAGGCTCATCTGGTTTAGCCGCTTTCCACAACACAAAATCCATGGCATCTTTTTTATGCAAATCAACTTCAACACGCTCACCTGCGCGTAAATCTAACAAGGATTTTCCAGATAATTTTCCATAATCTGCAAAATTATTCACCGCATAAAAAACATCACCATTACTTGCAGCATAAGCAAAACCTTTTTGAATTAAGGCGCCGATCATCTCTATCATGCCCTCAACAAAATCAGTCGCTCTTGGTTCTATAGTTGGGCGCATCACGCCCAGTTTGGCGGAGTCTTCATCCATGGCATCGATAAAACGCTGCGTAAGCTGTGCAATAGTTTCTTTATTTTCATGCGCACGTTTAATGATTTTGTCATCAATATCAGTAATATTGCGCACATAGGTAACTTCATAACCAGAAGCACGTAACCAGCGACTGACCATATCAAATGCAACCATTACCCTTGCATGCCCTAAATGGCAGTAGTCGTAAACGGTCATACCACAAACATACATGCTCACTTTACCAGCAGTAATTGGAGTGAATATTTGTTTTTCGCGTGCTAGGGTATTGTAAATTTTTAGCATAACTCTGATTAATAACTAATGATGAAGTGGTGGTTAGCGCTAAGCTTAAGCAAAAAACTGCACAATTGAGCAGTTTAGCGAAATATATAGCCTGAAATCCAAATGAGCTATTGGATGCTACCTAGGCAATTGATAGAATTACGCCTTAACGCATTAACTCAAAAAGTATATCACATGAATAATTTTATTGCGGGGCTCAGTCTAGCAAAGGCTAGGTTAACCTGTATTCTAAGTACAAGCATTTTAGCCGCAAGTTTATTTTGTGTTAATGCAAATGCCGATGAGCTAACAGAAATTTCTCAAATGGCAGATAACGGCCAAGTGGGCACCGCTATCGACAGGATTAATATCTTTATTGCAGCTAACCCAAAAAATGCGCAAGGACTATTCTTAAAGGGCGTATTGCTCACAGAACAAGGCAGTCGCGACGAGGCTATTAAAGTTTTCACTGAAACTACTGAAAAATTTCCTAATCTCTCAGAGCCTTACAACAATCTTGCGGTACTCTATTCTGATCAAGGCCAATTTGATAAAGCAAAAATAGCGCTAGAAACGGCAATTAAAAATCATCCTAACTATGCAGCTGCCCATGAAAATCTAGGCGACGTTTACATACACTTAGCGGCTGAATCTTACGCCAAAGCATTACAACTTGATGCTTGGAATAATCGCACGCAAGCTAAACTTTCTTTAATTAAGAGCCTATTTAACAATGAGAAAAGCGTCAATGCTGAAAATAAAAAATAGTTTAAAACACCACACTAAACTAGTATTCGTTTAACGATGGATTAAAACTCATATAAAATTAAGACTGAAATTAATTAAGGAATTTTATGCGCCAACTTTATGCTTTTTTTACATTTTTACTTTTAACTACCGCTGTTATTGGAAGTGAGACTGCAACAGCGGCAAACCCACAGCTTGTATTTGAAACCAATCGCGGCGATTTCGTGGTTGAACTTTATCCGGATAAAGCACCTAAAACTGTCGCTAATTTTATGGCTTATGTTAATGCTGGTTTTTATAAAGACACCATTTTTCATCGTGTCATTAATCGCTTTATGATTCAAGGAGGGGGCTTTACTGCAGACATGATCGAAAAAGAAACGCGCGCCCCTATTGTGAACGAAGCTGGCAATGGCCTGCTCAATGAGATAGGCACATTGGCAATGGCGAGAACAGCTAATCCAAACTCAGCAACTGCACAGTTTTTTATCAACCTAGAGAATAATCAGTTTCTTAATTACCAAAGTCCAGACCCAGAACTTATTGGCTATTGCGTATTTGGTCGCGTACTCAAAGGCATGGATGTAGTACGTGAAATTGCATCCTCACCTACAGGAAATTCTGGCCCTTATAGTGATGTGCCTAAATCTAAAATTGTCATTCAACAAGTTAGAGTCGTCACTAAACCTTAGTCGACAAATAACTTTCACTTTTTTTTAAAATTATTTATAAGGATTTTTATGGTTAAACTACTTACCAATTTCGGCGAAATTACGATTGAGCTTAATGCAGAAAAAGCGCCAATTACAGCGGCTAACTTTTTGCAATATGTCGACAACGGATCTTTTAACGGCACTATTTTTCACCGTGTAATTGATGGCTTTATGATTCAAGGCGGCGGCTTTGACATCAACATGAACCAAAAAGAATCACTTGCTGAAATCCAAAATGAAGCCGACAACGGATTAACGAACGACATCTATACCATAGCAATGGCACGCACCTCAGCACCCCACTCAGCAAGCAGTCAGTTTTTTATCAATGTAGGCAATAATGATTTCCTTAACCATAGCAGCCCAACATCAAGCGGTTGGGGCTACTGTGTTTTTGGTAAAGTCACTGCAGGTATGGATGTCGTTGATAAAATTAGAAAAGTGGCTACAGGCAGTCGCAAGGGCCATCAAGATGTGCCAGTTGAAAACGTGGTAATCGAAACTGCTACCCGCAGTTAATTGCACGAATCTTTTCAAAGATAGCTTCTACATAGCTGTATGCAAACAAACGATAATAAGTCAGGGGGCCTCTTAGTTCATCCTGATTTATTTATCTCAGATCTGCACCTGTGTGCAAGTCGTCCTGAGATCAATGCGGCCTTCTTAACTTTCTTAAAAACTATCGCCGCTCAAGCTAACTCACTCTATATTTTAGGTGACTTATTTGAATACTGGGCTGGCGATGATGGAATAGAGTCCGTCGAACATCAAGCACTAATAACAGCCTTTCAAGACTTAGCAAGCAAAGGCGTAAAAGTGTACTTAATGCATGGGAATCGTGATTTCCTAATTGGGGAGCACTTCTGCACCTCTACCAACATAAAACTACTTGCAGACCCAACTTTGATTACATTGCATGGACAACGCGTCCTGTTAAGCCACGGCGATGCTTTATGTACAGATGATATTGACTATCAAAAATTCCGGCATCAGGTCAGAAACCCGCAATGGCAACAAAATTTTCTACAACAATCCTTAGTAAGTCGGAAACTAAAGATTGAGGAGATAAGACTGCGCAGTGAGGAAGAAAAATCTCTGAAATTAGCGCAAATTATGGACGTTAATCAAGAGGCTGTTGACGCTTTGCTCCGCAGCTACGATTACCCAGAATTCCTTATTCACGGGCATACCCATCGACCTAAGAAGCACTTATTAAAATTAGACAAGCATCCAGTAACGCGATGGGTATTAGGTGATTGGTATGAGCAAGGCAGTTATCTAGCCTGCGACCAGCATGGCTGGAAAGCCATTAGGTTATAAATGACTAAGCTCTAGCGCTTTTAACCTCTGCGACACGTGTATCAGCCGCTAGTTTATCAAGTACCCCATTGATGTATTTGTGACCATCAACACCGCCATAAAGCTTAGCCAATTCAACACCTTCATTAATCACAACGCGATACGGTATGCTTAAATCAAACATTAACTCACATCCAGAAATACGCAGGATAGCATGCTCTACTGGGCTTAACTCTGCTACAGGTCGATCAATAAAATTAGCAAGCTTATTGTCTAATTCATCAGCGTGAGCGACCACGGCTTCTAACAATTGCTTGAAGTAAGCCTCGTCAGCTTTGTTGTAGTCAGGGTCTTCAGCCATATCACGAAAAATAGGGGCTAATGCAGACTGATTTAACATGCCACGATAAACAGCCTTCAATACCAATTCGCGTGATTTTCTGCGATTTTGACCAGCACCTTTTTTAGCAAAACTTTTTTTGGCTGGCTTAGCATCAGAACTTGCACCACGAACTTCTGTTTTATGCGCGATCAACGTGGTGAGCGCCAAGTGCTCTGCTTCTGACTTTTCTACTTCAATCATAACGCTCTGACCAAATTAAACATTTCAACTGCAACCTGCGCCGCCTCTGCTCCTTTAATGTGCATACGTGCAATCGCTTGATCATCATCTTCTGTCGTCAGAACTGCATTGGCTACAGGTACACCAGTATTCAACTGTACTTCAGAAATGCCACGAGCAGACTCATTTGCCACAATTTCAAAATGATAAGTCTCACCGCGAACAATTGCCCCCAATGCAATAAGAGCATCAAATTTTTCACTTAATGCCATATGCTGCAAAATCAAAGGGACTTCCAACGCACCTGGCACAGTTGCTACGGTAATTGCATTGTCGCTAACACCAAGCTTCAACAATTCAGCCTTACATGCGCTGAGTAAACCGTCACCGATGTCACTATTAAATCGTGACATTACGATACCCACTTGCATGTCGGCACCATTCAAGCTTTTTTCAATTTCTCTCACGTTTTACTATCCTTATTCATTGCTTAATTTCATAGGGTAGCATTTTACAGCATATCTCCAGCTTGTTTAGCCTATATCTCAATGAAATAAAATTGCTGCTTTCTGCACTGTGCTCCAAATGCCATAACTGATAGGAATCAATACCATAGCCCATGCCGCTACTACGATCAAAGTATTGCTGGCAGATGTTGCAACATTTGCACTGGCCACTTTACCTTTACTGGTCGCTAACGATTTCTCATGGGCAAGTTTATGCTCGTCTGCCAACTCTTTATCCGTCATATAATACTTCTCAGCCACTGGCTTCACTAGGGAGTTAGCAATAAAACCTACTACTAACATACCAGCTAGCACTAAAAAGATTGGCGCATAAATTTGATCATAAGCAACACCTGCTCCTAACCTGGTGTCATGCATGTAATTTACAATCACTGGCCCCAAAATACCCGCTGTTGACCATGCTGTAAGCAGACGTCCATGAATCGCACCTACGAATTGGGTACCAAACATATCGGCTAAATAGGCAGGGATAGTTGCAAAACCACCACCATACATAGAAGCAATTACACAGAAGCTGGCGACGAATAATGCAAGTGACTTAAGTCCAGCCATATAGGTCATTGTGCAATACATGGCTATGCCCAAAATGAAGAAAATATAGTAGGTACGTTTACGGCCTAATTTATCTGATGAAGTTGCCCAAGCAAAACGTCCTAAAATATTAAAAATGGAGATTAGACCAACAAATCCAGCCGCCACTGAAGCTGCTGACGCGGTTAATAATAAATCCTTTTTGATATCAGCAAAACCAAGTCCAACCTGCCCGATCAAAGCACCTCCAAATGTCTCTTGTAGCATTGGTGCGGCTGCCCCGATAATTCCGATACCGGCAGACACATTCATGCATAACACCAGCCATAACAACCAGAATTGTGGAGTTTTATGGGCGTTATTTAAATGCACATGCCGCGACGCAATCATGGTGCTCTTCTTAGCTGCTGGCGGACTCCAATTAGCCGGCATCCAACCTACTGGAGGCACTCGGTAGCCAAGTGAACCACCCAGCATAAAGATAAAATAAATTGCGGCTAATGCTATAAAGGTTTGCCATACACCAACGCTAGTGGCAGTTGCAAAATGACTCATTAACTTGGTAGCAAGTGGCGAACCTATCATTGCACCACCACCAAACCCCATAATCGCCATTCCGGTAGCCATACCGCGACGATCAGGAAACCACTTAATCAATGTCGATACTGGTGATATATACCCTAAACCCAGACCAATCCCACCGATTACGCCGGAGCCTAGCCACATGATCCATAACTGATGGAGGTAAACACCGTAAGCTGAAATCAGCAAGCCACCGCACCAACATAACATGGAAACCAAGCCAGCCTTCCGCGGACCAGCGCGTTCTAGCCAACCACCCCAAAGCGCGGCAGAACAACCGAGTAAAACAAAAAATAAGGTGAACATCCAACCCAAATCAAACTGCGTCCAGTTACAGTCATTGGCAAATAAAGCTTTAGCTGTTCCTGAAAGTTTTTCTGCAAAAGTAGCGGCTCCAGCTGCGCAAGCTAACAAGGGTTTCCCATCATCGCCCATAAGAGCAGCACCAAGGGGCTTCCAAAAAACACTGAAGCCATAAGCCATGCCTATAGATAAATGAACTGCCAATGCTGCTGGGGGTACTAGCCAGCGATTAAAATTTGCGTTGGCGGTGATATGTTCTTTTGAAAAAAAATCAGACATTTATTCCCTTTTAAACCGCTGTTGAAGTTATATTTAGCTCATTGTTAAATCAATATTTGAGTAATCTTGTTACAAAATTTCATAAATTGCAAATGACTTTTTAATGAAAATTAAGTCTAGTAAGTTTTTTGTCATTAATCCGTAACAATAGAGTCATAAACTAGTCCAAAATAGTCAACTAATGCTTGATTTGATAAGGGGAAAATATGCCTGCCAATATACTAGTCGTTGAAGATGAGCCTGCAATCCAAGAACTGCTCGCTCTCAATATTACTCAAGCTGGGCACAACGCTATGCGCGCATTGAGCGCTGAACATGCCCAGGAATTGCTTCGTGAAACCATGCCAGATTTGATTTTATTAGATTGGATGTTGCCGGGGATGAATGGATTGGAATTTGCGCGTAAATTAAAGTCAGACCCTCTCACTAAATCTATCCCTATCATTATGCTCACAGCACGTGGTGACGAATATGACAAAGTACGCGGACTAGAAGTTGGCGCGGATGACTATGTGACCAAGCCATTTAGCCCGCGTGAACTTAATGCTCGCCTCAAGGCGGTATTGCGTCGTCACGCACCTCAAATGACTGATGACCCTATAGAAGTCAGCGGTCTTCGCTTGGATCCGACCACACATCGCGTCACTGGTAAAGATAAAATAATTGACTTAGGCCCCACTGAATTTAGACTACTACATTTTTTTATGTCTAATGCAGAGCGTGTTCATACCCGAAGTCAATTGCTAGATAAGGTTTGGGGTGATCGCGTTTTTGTTGAAGACCGCACAGTAGATGTTCATATACGTCGCTTACGTAATGCGCTTTCCGTTTCTGGTCATCAAAATTTAATTCAAACTGTTCGCGGTGCCGGCTATCGTTTATCTGTGCAATAAGATTTACTTTACGGCCTTGTAATGGAGTTTTTTTAGGCAACGTTAACCCTGCAGAAACTTGTCGATTATCATCAATTAATGCCTGCTTCAATATTACGCACATCCAAAACCTCGTATAATTAAGTTAGGTTTTTTGAGAAAGGTTTTAACGTGCAAGATATCCGCTGGAATGCCTTTTGGCTGGGCTTAATACTGACAGTTATTTGCCTAGTTACCTGGGCCAGCACTAATGCAGTCATTGCCCTTCTGGTATTCTCGGCAACATTAATCTATTACCTTTTTGGTCACCTATTTTGGTTGCACAAACTTAACCTATGGCTTAAGAAACCAGCTCTCAATCATATTCCGAATGGCTCAGGGGCATGGGAAGATGTCTTTGTCGCCTTACATCAAGAATATCGGCGCCACTCACGCAACCAGACGCAGCTAAGCTCAGTTCTTGGACGCTTTCGACATGCCGCCAGCGCCCTACCTGACGGCGTAGTCCTGCTTAATGCTATTAACGAAATTGAATGGTGCAACCCACCCGCTGAAGTCCAGTTAGGCCTGGATTTAAAAAAGGATGAAAATCAATCTATTACCTACTTAGTGCGTCATACTGATTTTGTCAAATATTTGCAAAAACAGGACTATTCTGAACCAATAAAACTTAAGTCATGGCGAAACTTTGATGTCACATTAGAAATTCAACTGATTCCATACAGCAGTAAACAGAAGTTGCTTATTTGTCGTGATGTGACGCAAATAGAAAGAATTGAAATGATGCGCCGCGACTTTATTGCAAACGTCTCGCATGAACTTCGCACCCCAATTACTGTAGTCGGCGGATTTCTGGAAACACTATTAGATGCCGATGGCGCTTTGGATGAGCGTACCCGAGGCTATTTCAATATGATGCAAGACCAAACAACACGAATGCGACTACTAATCGATGACTTGCTGACACTTTCTCACATAGAGAGTAATGTGCTGTCCCCTGAAAACATTGAAATTGAAATGCCGCAATTATTGAATATGATCATTAACGACGCTATTTCACTGAGTCGCGGCAAGCACAAAATTATTGCCCATATTGATAAGCACATTAATTTACTAGGCGCCTCTATGGAATTGCAGAGTGCCATGAGTAACTTAATCACCAATGCCATACGCTACACACCCGATGGTGGCGAAATTATAGTCAGTTGGGCAAAACAGAATGATCAAGCTGTATTTAGCGTTAGGGATAATGGTATCGGCATTGAACAGAAACACATAGACCGCTTAACCGAAAGATTTTACCGCGTCGACAGCGGTCGTAGTCGCGATACTGGTGGCACTGGACTAGGACTATCCATCGTAAAACATATACTGACTCGCCATCAAGCTAGACTCGAAATCACCAGCGAATTGGGAATAGGCAGTACATTTAGTGAAATATTCCCCAAAGAACGCATCATTCAAAAGCAAGTGGCCTGATTCTCAAATTGGCTATAATTTAGCGATGAGAGCTTTATACAACATTGTCATTATATTGCTGCTACTAATATTAGTGTCATGTACTAACACCCCGCTAATGGATAAATCTTCTGGAAAACCAATACCAGAAAAAGGCGACCGAAGTACTATTAATCAGTTAGCTAAAAGTGATTTTGACCGTATGGCTGATGTGGAGATAAACGAGAACACTGAAAGTCTGCGTCTGTTAATGTTAAAACTTTATAAGCGCAATCCTCATGAACTAAAGAAAAGCACCTCAGACGTTGCTGAAAAAATGGTGGACTGGGTTTTTAATGGTGAATCGCAGCATCATTACATGTTTGAGTCGATGCAAAATATGCAGGATACTGACGCCATATTTTTAGCTTTTAAGCCGGACTATAAGGGCGATCGTGTGCTGGCTTTTATTGTAGGTTTACAGACCATGTTATTAAAAGCACATAATGGAAAAACTGATTTCTATCTTACTGATACTTTAGATCCACAACATATCTACAATGCAGCTAGAAATGTTGAAATTGCAGCATGGAAAATCTCTAATGCCAAAGATGAACAAGGCAATCTCTACCTACTAAGCAACGACATTATTGCAAACGATAGAAATTTATCGTTTGAAAGGGAGTTTGGAAAAATAATAGGACGCACAGATTTGTACGCGATCGCTTTGGCTGAAAAATCTCAGCGACTTATTTCGCGCATCATACAAAATCTTGGCACAGCGATGTTTCTACCTTTTAAGTAGGATATTTCCTACTTGAGCCAAGAGAACTCTTTTGGGCAAATGTTTAATGTGTGTGATGATGGTCGTGATGGTGATGATGATTCGTGCTAGTCATTATTTTATGATCATGCCCACCACAATCTTCGACCTCAATTTGAATGGTTGTATGACTTATTCTAAAATCATGTTCTAGAACATGTTCCACTTCTTCTTGAATACTTTGAGCCGAACTAACCTGCTGCTCTTGTACGACGATATGGCAACTACATACAACGAGTCCGGAAGAAACCGTCCATACATGCAAGTCATGTGCACTAACAACACCTTTTACATTCAAAATTGACTGCTCTACTTTTGCAAGCTCCAATCCGGCAGGTATGGCTTCTAAAAGCATCTGAATGGATTCAGTGAAAATACTCCAAGAACTCCATAAAACTAGCAATGCAAATATGATTGATACAATAGGATCTGCAATAAACCAACTGGTCAAGGTGATGATAATGCCGGCAATTACAACTCCTAAGGAAGCTGCTGCATCTCCAAGCATATGTAAATAAGCACTTCGTATATTTAAATTATCTTTTGCCGCCGAGGTGAGCCACCAAGCGATCCCAGAGTTTAAAATGATTGCTAACAACGCCATCCATATCATAGGTGTACTTTGCACATATTCTGGCATTTGCAGACGTTGAATTGCCTCCCAAAATATAACTAGCGCCATTGTCACCAAGCCAACAGCATTGACGAGTGCAACCAAAATTCCAACACGGTGGTACCCAAATGTACGTTTATTATCTGCTGGTTTAGTGGCAATCCATAAGGCAAATGCAGAAAGAGCCAACGCTAAAGAATCGGCAAAATTATGACCGGCATCAGCCATCAGCGCCAAACTATTAGACTTGTATCCTACCAACGCTTCACCTAAACAAAAAGTAAAAGTGATCGCTGTAACGAACCACATTGTCCTACTAGAGATTACTTCACTGTGCGCGTGTGAGCCGGACATATTTTATTTCTTTCTTAATAGCGATGAGTATTAAATAATGACTTTAATTTTACCTTATTGCCTAAAGTCTTCGGAGTGCTATTTAAGGATAATGCTGGAAAATCTGACGCCTAGTGCCTCTATTGCCGGAAAATAGCGTCTTCCTAAAAGCCACTTGGCAAATTATAAACAAGCAATAAAAAAGGGCGGTTTATCCGCCCTTAGTATTTTCCATCGCAGCCTAACAGCTGCTTCAGAAGCTATTTAGCTTTAGCTGGTTTTGCGGCCATTTTCTTCGCTTTTGCTACATGTTTCTTAGCTTTTTTATGTGCGGCTTTAACCTTAGCTGCTGGTTTAGCCGCTGCAGGAGCTGGTGCAGCAGCAGCAGCCGCTTTAGTCATATCTGCTGGTTTAGCAGCATCAGCTGCAAATGCTGCTGAGCCTAATGACAATGCGAAAGCACCAGCTAATAATGTTGCTAATAATTTATTCATTTTAATCTCCAAAAATAAGTCAGTATTTGTTAATAAAGTTGGTTAAGAAGTTTATTTTGTCTATCACCATGAATGCCATCCTAAGCCTTGAAACTGTCACAAACCTTACAAATTTATTTATTTTTTAGATAATTATGATCCTAACGTCTAAATTAGGAGTAATAATACCTCTTATATTTTACCATTCTCAATCATGATGATATTTTTTGTAATTTGCTGCACTTCGTCCATTGAATGGCTAATATAAATCATAGGGATGCTAATTTCTTCAGCCACTCTTTTTAAGAATGGCAATATCTGACTCTTGAGCCGATCATCCAAAGAGGCCAACGGCTCATCTAACATCAACAACCTAGGTGAACTTAGCAAAGCGCGACCCAATGCCACACGCTGTTTCTCACCGCCTGAAAGTTGGTGTGGTGGTTTCTTTAATAAGTGGCCAATTTCCAATAATTCCAAGACTTGATTAATACTAACGTGTTCATTTTGGTTAGCAGTTAAATTGACACCATACAGTAAATTTTTTTCAACTGTTAGATGTGGGAATAGTCGACCTTCTTGAAAAACCAAACCGACTCTGCGCTTATGTATGGGTATATTGACACCCGATACGCTATCAAAAAGGCACTCACCATCAATTACAATGCGTCCGTAAGTTGGATTAATAATGCCAGCAATAACGCTTAATAATGTGCTTTTCCCAGAACCAGAAGGTCCAAATAATGCGTTAACACGTTTATTTGCGATCAAGTTCACATCAAGCATGAAATCTTTACGCTTGAAATTGACCTGTACTTCAATCATGAATATTGCCTACTTTCTTATTTGCAATACGCTCTAAATGATCACTTAGCATTAAAGCGCCTAAAGCCAACAACATACTTAGTACGACCAAACGTATAGCTGGCGCATCGCCACCCGGAACCTGTGTGAAACTGTAAATAGCTAGAGGCAAGGTGCGCGTGACGTTTTCTATGTTCCCAACAAAAGTGATGGTTGCGCCAAACTCACCCAAACTTCGACTGAATGCCAACACTAATCCTGTCAACACTCCTGGAAATGATAAGGGCAACGTGATTGTAAAGAATACTTTTATTGGGTTAGCACCTAAAGACGCAGCTGCTAGCTCCAATCTGTGGTCTACTTGTGAAATTCCCAATCTAGCCGAGCGAACTAGGAGAGGGAAAGCCATCACTGCTGAGGCTAAGACGGCTCCTATCCAAGTAAATGCAATACTCACACCAAAATGTGTATATAAAAAATTCCCAATAAACCCTTGCTTACCTAATGCGAGTAGGAGTAAAAACCCAGGTACTACAGGTGGCAAAACAAGTGGTAAGTGCACCAAGCTGTCGATTAACGATTTCCCAAAAAATGACTTCTTGGCCAGCACCCATGCTATTAAAATCGCAGGAATACAAATAATAATTGTGCAGCATAAGGCCACTTTCAATGAAAGGAGCAGTGCAGAAATTTCTGAGGGTGTGAAACATAAAAAATCTAACATCATTTATCGCGTTACTGGCTTAAAGCCAAATTTTAGAAAAATCCTACTTGCATTATCAGACCTTAGGTAATTATAGAAACCTAGCGCTTGCGGACTTGCGGTCTTTAACAGGGCTAATGGATATAAAATTGGGTCATGACTGGCATCTGGTAAAAGTGCAACGATTTCCACCTTCTCAGAGAGTTTAGCATCAGTTTCATAAACGATACCAGCCTCACACTCTCCACGCTCAACAAATACTAATGCCGCCCGCACATCTTGCGTCCCTACTAGGCGACTTTTAATACTCTCCCACCAATTCAGCGTTATTAATGACTGTTTAGCATAGATGCCTACGGGAACAGATTCAGTTTCTCCAGTACACAACCTGCCCTTAAATGCTTGGGCAAGATTAAAACTCTTTTTCTGCATTTCAACTTGAAATGACTTTCCCTTAGGCGCAATGAGAACCAATCGATTGCCCAGTAAGTTGCGTCTAGATTCTAAATTAATGAGGTTTTTGTCTTGTAAATAATTCATCCAGTTGTTATCTGCTGAAATATAAATATCCACGGGCGCGCCATTTTCAATTTGCTTAGCCAAAGTAGACGACGATGCATAGGAAGTTTGTATTTGCACTGATTTATCTTGCTCGTATGCACCCACTATCTCTGACATTGCATTCGTCAAACTAGCTGCAGAAAATACTGTGATATTAGTATCGGCTGTGGCTAATGATGAAGCCGTGACTAACATTATTA